>Ga0056128_1011684_pt1 | contig 10800 bp, 8 predicted proteins | sample WorMetLIZISLAND2_FD_71113 | JGI IMG/M metagenome (GOLD analysis project Ga0056128, IMG submission 71113) | Marine gutless worms symbiont microbial communities from Max Planck institute for Marine Microbiology, Germany - Olavius geniculatus... ... | reverse complement strand
AACGAGTAACTCACCGATTTTGAATATCTTCATCCGTTCCGAAAAAATTGGCCGCCGAACTTCGAAGTCGACCGAAATCGGGCCAAATTTTGCATGTTTTTGGCCCCTAAAAATTTTTTGCGGAGGCTCCCCCAAAATTTCGGCCCGGGATTATAAAATTGAACATACTTAGGAGCATCGTGCAAAATTTCGCCGCGATCGGCCCACGGAGCTCGGAGATTACGCGAGGGGAAAAAAGAAAAAAAATAAACCACAGCAAAACTTAAGTCCGCTTCCGCAAGCTATCGCTTACGGGCGGACTAATAAGACTTACATTGCCTGCGGCGTGATTCAGTTAGATACTCGTATTTATTAGGCTACCATTGTGACCGTACGTCACTCGGAAGCACGATTGCAAACACGGCAGTGTAGTCGGTTCGCTACAACAGTTTACTATAGGCTTAGGCCTATACGCCAACTACCTTATTTTCGTTTTTGCACGGCTTAACAAAATTATGTCCAATGTTCGTTGTGCAGTATTCAATTTATTTTACCTATCAACTCCTCAGTAGAGAAAACGCTATGGACAAGTTTTGCGAGCACGTCATGAGCGAGAACGCCAAAATAAACGTTATCATGAGTCAGAACAAGTATCGACTTTATCTCAATTTAATAGGGTGTTTACACGATCAAACAAACATCGAGCAAACGTCGAGCAAACATCGAGCTGGCTCAAGCAGGCTATTGGAACCCAGCCCCTAACTCAAATGTAGGCCTAGACTTAGGCTCATAGCCCACAGCTGATTACGTGTTATATAGGTTTTCCAATTACAACCCGCCCGCCATCCGAATTAGCATGCTAATTATTATAGAACGTCGAGCTAGCTGCTCAATGTTTGCTCGATCGCGTAAACACCCTATAACTCAGCCTCTTACCGTCAACGGGAACTGAAGTACATAACAGCCAAGTGTGGTCAGGTGGGCCTATTGTATACCAGGTCAACTCAGCCTTTTAATCCTGTGTGTCAAATGTGTCAAGTGTGAACAGAGATAAAGTCGAGTGTACTTTGAAAGAGTTGGCGTGGCTTGGTAGTATACATAACGGTCAGAATTTTGGACCTGTGATAGCGAGGTCGTTGGTTCCACTCCCGATCAGGTCGCTATGAAGTGATTACTACTTTGAGTTTCATGGGTGACTGCGGACAGGTACGTATAAACCATTTCGGCATATAGTCAACCACAAAGGTCAACTCAGCCTTCCATCCCCACGGGTTAGATAAATCGAGTACCGGCCTGTCTGGCTAGAGCTATGGCGGGTCGTGTTTACCCGTGTCGTGTGGCAGGTAGCATCGCGTGATTCCATACGGCAGGTGACGCTCCGTAGCTCTTAGATGGATTTTACACGAAGGGCTATACCATTTAGCCATAGCGTACAATTCCTATTAACAGACTGGACTGACAGAACAGCATATGCGCTCGCGCGTCAAATGAGTGGTTGTGATTTTTTTGTGATTGGCAGGTTGTGATGACGTCACGAACGATGACGTCAAGGTTGGTGGTGGGATTTTTGTGCAGCATCCAGGTCATCAGTGCAGCGATGTCACCATTGCGACCAGGTTTGACTAATCATCATAACGAGAGCATTATAACAATTATATCTGTTACGGATTAGTTGGCATTTAGCCTATGCTGGCCCACTAGACTCCTAGGCCTACATCGGAAAAATAGCGACTTTTTCGAGGGTACCGTTCTTTGATGCCCTCGTGCGCAGGTTTCCTTGAACCTAAAAAAATCGAGACTTGGACCGTTGAAATCTACGTTCAATGCTGAAAATTTCTTACGCAGCTTGTCCCTGTTTATCTGGTTTCGGCGCAATTTGCTCTTGAAATGTGTCTCGCAACCCGAAATCGCCAAAAAATTCATAAAACCTTCTATTTTGGCGTTTAAGGTTATTCAAGATCATTGAATTCGGCGCCAATCGAGAGCCAGTGTACGACTTCCTATTAAGTGATTAATAGTAACCTGCCCTATCTCGCACCGTTACTGAGATACAGCAACTTATTGGCCAAAAATCGCAAATTTTTCGCACCACCTCTCATTTAACGCCCTCGTTTGGGGTGACCCCTTCGAATTTATGGAAAAGCTTTACGGTTTCTAAAACTAGAGTCTTTTAGGCAACGATAGTAAAAATTTGGTGATCCTAGCTTGCACCGTTTTTGACTGATCCACCCGTGTGACGGACAGACAGACAGAATTGCGATGGCTAAAACGCGCTGAAAGCAGTAGCTGCTTTCGCGCGTAAAAATGCATATTAATAACAAACTGTGAAACAAACAATAAAGCAGTGGCAAAATGCATCGCAAAAAAATTATCTCGATTTTTTCGAAGTTTTGAACTATTGTCCACAAGTTCCAATAAAATGTTTGTCATTCGACCGTCGGAAGCATTAAGTTGTAATCTACATATGAATGTAGCCTGTAGGGCCTTTTGTAGGCTACGTAATGGCCCGATTAAGTAGGCTTAAGTCCCCACAGTTTGACATAGTTGCATCAAATATTGACTCATTTTTAAAATTACCGATATACTCTGCAATGAATTTGCTATTGATGATCATGGAAGAAAATTCCATCATACCTGTAAAACCTGTTGTACACTACCTTGTGAATTCTACACCAGCCTGTTCTTAGCAGTCAGTTTTAGAATGTGTGAGTTACCACAAGGTTGCAAACGGGCAACTATCTCGTACATTTCAGTAAGTTTATATTTTAATTTTATGGCTGACTGTAGCATGATAAGCTTCATATTATAATCACGACCCGTTTAGAATGTGACGTTCTGTGACGGTTAGTGAATTTTAAGCTTATTTCTGATGTAGTCAAATATACAAGATAAAAAGTGGCTAGCGAAAAAATTGCGAAAATCGACCAATAAGTTTACATAGACTTAGTGTTCATATTTCTTTCCGATAGGAACTGCAGGCTTCGCGTTAAAAGACAGGTTTGGTTATTCGCGATAAACTTTTTAGCAGAAAATCACGTCTCACTCTAAAGGCTCTATGCCGACGAGTCCAAGATAAACGCATTAATAAGACGATAACAGAAATAACGGCTTATGAATTTCGCGCACTTGCTTGTAGTGACGTCACTGTCGGACGAGCCAATCAGCGTGGAGCAGCTGAATGACGTCATGGAGACTAACCGCGCCCCTGCTGCTGCGGCTGAGCGTCTGTCTCTGCGTCTCAGCCTGACGTCATCATCATCATCTGTTTTGTTGAGACTGAAACGGAGCGAGTTAATCAATGATCAGACGCCAGTCTACGTAGCACGATACGGGCGCACTGTCCGCTGGACACAAGCTCACGTCAATCAGGTGCGTCATACGCGGTACGCTTATAATAAGGCCGCATTCACATACACACGACTAGGCCTACGAGTCCCGGTACCCATAAGCCCTACAGGTTCCAGTAAACAATCACGAGTTTTTATGACGCATATTAACGTCATTGTTAAATTGTTCACTGATAGGGATGTGTGCAGTTAGTAAAATTATTAACGACGTAGTGAAATATTTTTGTTTTATTTGCATAGGATTCGTTCACAAACCGAACGAGACCCGGAGTCGTACTCGTACTCGTACTCGTGTCTATGTAAACGCGGCCTAACCATATTGTAGGACTCTAATCTATTGAAACAGCTTAAAACTCGTACTAGGCCATAGGTTTATAGACCGTCGACATACGAGTCAGTAACCTCAAAGAAGTCTAGCATGTTTCACAACTTCGCCAAATATTTTCGTTGATTCTGTCACACTTATGAATTTATACACTATTTTGTGAAACGTATATTCTTAGAAGCCGATACCAATACGTTATTTATTTGAACCAGCTGCAAGCGCCAAAGTGGGTCCAAAAGTAATTTTGGCAAAAGCGAAATCGCTCTTCGTTTCTATTCGCCCAGCATCTAACATGATGTGTCGTTGGACGACGCAAATGCCAAATGAAATTAAAATTCGTCAAACGGTTTAGACATGGTGCACAAATGTGACAAACGACAGACAGAAAGACAGACAGCAGACCACGCTACGGATATGACTGTGCCTATATAGTTGGAATCGCTTGTGCGCGCCGCTCTCGCGAGTGCGCCTAAAATGGTAGAACACTGTATGTTTTAATCTTTCGTGCAAACATCAACCATGCTGCTCGCATCATTCGTGAGTTATAGTAACGACGTAGGCCTAACTGTTCGCAACTCCATGTTATTTCACTGTTATTTCACGTGAACACCCCAATGTACACTGGCTTTAGATTGGCGCTGAATTCAATGACCTTGAATGACCTTAAACGCTAAAATAGGGGGTTTTGTAGATTTTTTGGCGATTTCGGGCTATATCATTCACAAGGTGGCGCCACGGAACTATCGTTATGCGATCCAGATAGAGAATTTGGTATTTGTATATTAACTTAGCGTGAACACCCCAATTTTTAGCTAAAGTACTGAACCGGAACTGCTATAGGCATTCGCGCGTCCCGTGAGCATTAGCTCAAATTTCTTGTTAATTTATGCTGGCCCATTCGTAGGTCGCACTGTACGAAATTAACGCGCTTACTGAACTGAACCTTGAGCTGATAATAACGCTTTTATTTGCAGAGTTTTGAAGTTTATACGGACGCTGATAACCACGCCGCGATGTTGCTGCACTCTCGACTGGCGTCCTCAGGGCACACCGTCAACAATTACGTTAGTATAGCATCAATATTGCCAGAGTAGAAGAATTATATGTTAGCTCTGTGTTGATGCAGCATTTTACAGCGCCATTTATTCCGAATAGGCTATAGAGAGAGATGCTTGGTCGCTGGTGACGTAGATTACCTAACGCTAATATCAAACGGGGTGATTTACTAAATGTCGTATAAAGGCATTTGGTGATGCGAAAAAGAACGCACGTTATTGTAATGTCAATTCTGATTTTTTGATGTTCAACAGGGGTGCCCATGCAGTAGAATCTGTATATAGCAAAAAAAGAAAAAGAAAAGAGTCGGGATTACGTCCTTTTACGCAATTTTTCACACTCATCACAGCTGTACTGCTGTAGGCCCCGGCCTATCTGGCAGTTATTACTGTATAAACAGTTGACGCGTGATTCAAATATTGTGAGTTAAACTGAAAACGTCATACGTGAAAGAATAATACGAACTTTGTGGTCGTGTTATATTTGTGACTGAACAGCAAGGAACGTTTCGTCTGGGAAATTACGACTACGTGTTGACGAGTCGAGCGTCACGACGTCGACAACGACGACAGACTGCGGGCGACGATGACGTAACGGCAACAAACAACGACGACATCTACAACAACTACAACAACTACGTGGCGTACCGTATACAAACACGCGCCGCCAACTACACCGGTAAATAATAATCTTTAATCGCAATAAAATGCTAATATACGATACAAACAGATTAAATAATTAACTCGGACGTTATATTAAGAACTGGTCTTTGCCGAAGTAAGAAATATTACACAAAGTCGATTATAAAGAGACAGAATTGACCCTCTTTTTTCTTTACCCTAAACCCTGCTCAGTAAAAAAATAAACGGCGTCCTCTCATTATATTTTTGTGTGTGATCAGACCCAGCGGCGTCTTGCGCCGGATTTTAATTTTGTTTTCAACTTTATCCACAATTTAAAAATTCCGGCTCCAATTTTTGGAAGAATATTTTTCGCGAAACTAGAATTGGAGGAAAGTAGTTGCGGCTTTGCTTCCCTTGCCACGCGGCCGCTGGTTAAAGTTAGACCTATTTCTGTTTGGTGTCGTTTATTTAGCACACCAATTCTACCTCTAGTAAGGACAATACGAGTGGGTGAATTAACGTTTATTCGCGGTCTGTAGTAGTGCTTGGCGGAAAGGTTAGAACCTATACAGTAGGTCGTTGTTCTTAAATACCATCGTTATTCTACGCCAGGTCCATGGTTAGTACATAACTGGGTAACAGTTGGTAGACGGTTGAGCCATTTTGGAATGTAATCAGCCACTTTGATTAACTCGGCCTGGCCATCCATCTGTGGGTAGGTGCAGTGAGTACTAGCGAAAGCTGCAAGGCAAACATTCACACCTCGAGATGCGCTATAGGTGGCCCCGTGGTCTGGAAGTGTAAACTGGTGTCTGGCTGACTGGCTGCAGGCCAAAAAGCCGAAGTGAGCGCCGAAATAAAGAAGTTACGTTTTTTTAAATTATTAGCAATGAATAACAAATCTAAAATCATACGAGATGCTGCAGACGACGATGAATGTGCATGTGAGAAAGTGTTTTATTTTGCAAGGTAAAGTGGCAGCATTCGTTAGGTGAAGTGGACTGTACTGTGAATGATGTTTAGATGATGAAACTATCGATGATGACATTGAGCAGTCTAACGAATGGATGCAATACGCTAACGTCTCGTCTCAGTTCCCAGTCTATGTCATTGAGGTGCTCATTGTCATCGACTACGCAATCTACCGCAGGTAAGTTTACATGCAACGGAAGTAACCTATTATTTTACTTCTCGTTGCTATGATCGAATGGTTAATATTGCAGGTCGAAGAGGCCATAAAAGTAAACTATTTAAAATAATTTAGACTTAATATATATATGACCTAAGGAAATTTACATTGTCACAGTCTTTCATAGGGTTTTGATAAAAATGGGAACTTTTTGCTTGATTGCTGTGTTAACTGTGATACTATTGATTGCTATAAAAGCATGTTTCTGTTGCACTGAAGCCAAAACCTGTGTAATAACAAAGTATTGAATAAAAGTTGTAGAAAAATGCACTGAAAACACAAAGTCATGTCATTTACGCAAGCTGTTATAATACTGCACAGGACTTTTTTTGCTTATAGCACAGTTCTTTCCGAATACTCGCCGAAAATTTTATATAAAACTATGATAGTTTAAAAAATATTGCAGTTCTTAAAAGATTTTTATTGTCACGCACTGTTAATCCTAGAAATTATGCATGAATTATAAATTTTAATTTGCTATGTTGTTGTTGTTTCTCAGCTGGTACGACACGTCCAGAGAACGCACAACAACAGACAAGGCTAACGACGCCATCAACTCCATCAGATACTACTACACGCACGTTGTCGCCGGGGTAACTACAACAACATGTGCAGTCACTAGTTAGATATCTAGGAATATTCATAGTTAAATCACGAACTTTCAAGTGCTCACTGGACCATGCAAAATGCTCCTTCTATCGAGCTGCCAATGCGATATTTGGCAAGGTTGGTAGAGTGGCGTCTGAAGAGGTTACGCTCCATTTGATTAAGTCGAAATGCATTCCTGTATCATTGTACGGTTTAGAAGTATGCCCACTGAATAAATCTCAGATCGCATCACTTGATTTTGTCATTAACCGCTTTTTATGAAGCTTTTTAATACAAATAATATACAAATCATAAAGACTTGTCAAAGTTTTTTTTTCGTTCAAATTACCCAGTGTCCTCATTTTGATACGAGTAAACAAATTCACAGCCAGAGCTAAGGCAATTTGAGATTTTTCAAGTTTCTTCCCTGTTCAATATTACTGTCTCTATAATTAGTTTCTCAGCATGACAATTCTTTGAGTCTAACTCTATATTGTTGTTTTTGTTTAATTTTTTGTCTACCAATGTTTGCTTGGTGAAATAAAGATTATCAATACCCTGTTTAAACGATGAAGCTGGCTCGACGAGCTGGCTCGATGTTTGCTCGATGTTTGCTTGACGTTTGTTTCCTGTAGGCTATGTTTTATGCATGCTTTATATTTGCCTGATGTTTGCTCGACGTTTGCTCGATGTTTGCTTGATCGTGTAAGCGGGGTATAACTGTTCACTACAACACGCCTGCGTGTACAGAGTGACTGAAATGACAGAGCGAACTGACGGTTTAGTTGTTATCATTTTAGTTTGTTTCGCGAACTCCAAATTTAACCCACAAAGAAATTCCAGTTTTGTTTTAGTTCTTTTCTGTTGCGTTGTACAACGCTTTAACGCCGGGATAAAACACCGTGCAACTGTCACACCGCAGGCTGGTTATAATAGCGACCCTTAAATTCGGACAGCGTGTCTGTGGTTGACTGACTGGGTTTGGTGTCTGTCCGTCTAAGGCTGCAGCTCGCAAACTATCTTGCTTACCGGCTTGTTTGCTTTAATACATACTTATTATTTGTACAAGAAAGTCTGTAGGCAGCCTTGTAAAAAACGTCAAGTCCTTCCCACAGGCTCGTGTTCAGTGAATCCCGTATCCAGATACTCGGACTCGTACTCGCATTTGTCTTGCGCATTATGTGAACGTAGCCTAAAGCATTTCGATAAAACAGTCAACGAACTTGGATGACCTTGAACGGCTCTTACGCACTCCGCTATGCAAATCGTGCGTATTTCGGAATGCACCACGGAAACTTGAAAGAAGATAGAACCATAGGCCTACTATCAACGGCAAAAATGTATAGCTACAGGAACTCTGCTTGCAGGCAGCATAAGGTTCATTCGTGGAAGTTCCGTGACGACTGACGAGGGATCTCAAATGGCAGTAGGGTGTTCTGTAAAGGCGCCCAAATGTCCCCGGCGCCTAAACGGTGACGCCCAAATATTACGTACACTGTACTTACCCTTGTTCTGTCGTATGCTGATCTGGAGTCTGTTGTTGATCGTATAATTACATGTGTGTGTGTGTGTGTGTGTGTGTTTGGACTGCTGTAGATGAATATGAGGTTCGACGCCATGCAAGCTAGTGACTTCACCATCAAAATTCGCTTTGTCGGAATTTACATTGCGACGGTAATCACACGCAATTTAACATTTTACGTTCAGCGAATTACCTGCAACATTTGATAATTAGACAACACCGTGGAGTTGAGAAGACTTTCAAATATACGTCTTTCAATGCGTTGCGTGAGATTGAAACCCTGCTTTCAGGCCCGTTGAGACGGGGGGACAGACGGGAACGTTTCCCGGGTCTCGCGACGTTTGGGGAATCCCGCCATCGTCGTAAAATATTTTTGCTACATGTTTGGTTGATTAGGGGCCCCAAAAGAAGGGTATGGTCTTACAAACCAGAGCTGTTAGAAACACCGCAACATTTTCGACTTGTGCCACTGCGGGGTATCGTCAAAAATTTTCTGGGGTCATCCCCCTTCGCAAACACCGGCACCCAATTAAGGGCCCTGCGAGAATAGATTCCCGGGCTCCGCAGTGGCTCTCAACGGGTCTGCTCGCTTTAATGTAAAGTCATACTGTCTATAGGTGATTATTAGCAGCGTGGTAGGTGATTGTATCGTGGCATGCAGACGGCGGAAGACTCGTGGTGGACAGAGCGTGGTGACTCTAAGTTCACGGTTGATGGTGTCGCATACACGGTCTCAGGCAAGGCGTTAGACCGCTTCCAGGAATGGGTCGCTGATACTGCACCCAATCTCGATCTACCTGCCTTCGATCAGGCCACGCTCTTTACCGGGTCGGTATATTACAGTGTCAACAGTTAAAGGGTGAGTATAGCTCTTTACGGGAACACATCACACTATCGCGGCTGCCATTGTTGTTCGTGAAATTTGTCTACAAGTCGACTGTTGTTTGATTATCTCTCAGTCCAAGAATGATATTTGTGCCAAAGTCGGTCCGTGCATTTGTCTGTTTGTCTGTCAGCGGATACTCAGAAAAATTTTCAACAGATTTCAATAAACATTGCGGAGGTTTTGGGCATGGCTAAAGAAAGAACTGATTCGATTTTTACGCGTGACAGCGGAATGCTTCACGCGTCTTACGTGTATGGCTTAAGCCGTGTCTGTCCGTCCGACTGTCACACTCTTGAGCCCTATCAAAACGGTGAAAGTTAGGATCATGAAATTTCCACTGTGTGCTGCCACAAAGACTCTGGGTTTTATGACAAATTTTCGTGCTTCCTGTATGAGAGGGTTCCCCTCGAACAAGGGCGTCATAGAGGGGTATCTCTCATAAAAGACGTTATTTTTTCGTCTAGTGTGGAAATGGTTGCAGATAGGTACAGACATGCTGTTCATCATAGCAAGCACAGACAACAGGTAGGCCTACGGAGGCCTTGAATTTAGATACTTTTTCAAGATACATTATTATTTTATTGCACCTTGTGCACTGTTTGCCCAGATGGCAGGACCGATGCTGTCGCTTCTCACGTGAGCGTTGCTTAAATTACTTGTTCAGCGCTGCAATTAGAGGACGGTGCATAGAGTGACAATTTGCAGTGCGTTACAACAATTTATAATAAGTTTTGCTAAAACCATACGGCGGAGCGCATAAAAAGTGCCCCACGAACCCAAAGCCCAAATTATGACGGGTTTGTTTTAGAATCGGATTCAATGTTTCTTATTTCAGATCTATCCCCAATTTTTTTTTTACAAATTTTCGGATGAAATCTTTGGCGGGATGAAACGAACGATTATTCATTAGATACCGGTACGTTTTATTCGCCAGATGGTATCACTGTCCTCAACGGCGGTTTGAGGTCTCTGATCTCTTTGTTGCTGTTTTTTTGTTCGTTTCAGCAACATATTGACAAGCAGCAACAGCAACAAGGACGACATCAGAAGAATCGCAGGTAGGTTGCGACACAATGATTGACCTTTCTCAGGCTTTCTGCAGTTTGTTTGTGACGCTGCACGCGCTTACGGAGAAAGATGGTTTAAGTTGCTTTTGATCACTAATTAAATAAATGTACAAAACATCAGTTTATACACTTGTTAACGGCAACATTTAAGGACTTCCACATCGAAAACAGCAAAAATTACAAAAGGTGATATTGCCCGCATCACACTGACTGTGTGT
>Ga0056128_1011683_pt1 | contig 10801 bp, 8 predicted proteins | sample WorMetLIZISLAND2_FD_71113 | JGI IMG/M metagenome (GOLD analysis project Ga0056128, IMG submission 71113) | Marine gutless worms symbiont microbial communities from Max Planck institute for Marine Microbiology, Germany - Olavius geniculatus... ... | reverse complement strand
ATATAATATATTATATTATTCATAAACCTCCAAAACCCGTTGGTCCGGCATATTTTTAAACCCCTCAAAACGTAATAAAAACAAATCCACTAAGTTGGGATTTTTAAAAAGCCCGAGTCTTTTTGAAAAAACCCGGGTTTTTTTAAAAAGCCCAGTCGGCTGGGCTTTTTTTTAAAAAACCTGGGTTTTTTAAACTCTGCTGCTATGATGACTGCAACATAAACAATGTCGCAGCTATTACCATTAATATTACTATCACATAAATCATAAATGGTGGTCACTATTAAGTACTGCTTCTATCTTGCAGTGTCTATTAAGCCAATTGATTTTCTACAGTTAATCCACATCCCAGACAAAGCAAGTTTTGCTACTGCTGTAGCTGGTACATTAGACACTAATGCCTGTCCCAAATCAAATCCTAGACAACCCTCAGTAACATATATGCTAAAACTATACACTGAAATACTTATCTATTTTTAAAAAAAACTAAATACGTATAACATATCCCCCCTGAAAGCATTGAGTGTACCTCATTAATGACTTCATGCGTTGTCGGCAGACACAGTGTAGTGGCGTGTCGCCATCCTGACTGCCTTTGTACACTGCGCTTGGATCCAACGCTTTGTGCAGCTCGGCATTTGACACGAGCAGCTGGACGGCCGCATCCTCGTCACCGTTACGAATCAGCTTACTAAACTTCGACGAACTTCTCCCCATTCAGAGTTTACTTCCTCAGCCGTAGCCTGCACGTAAACACCACAAGTGACAAAGTGCAAGTGAGGAAATAGTTACTGTTTGTAGCCACTGTGTTTCGTGTCGAGAACACCTGCAAAGCTTTTCAGTCATGCAAATAACAACACAGTAAAAGTAAAACAGTAACAGTAACGTAATATAATAATAACAAATTTCTTAAGAAACTTTAAAAATAGCGATGGGACAGACTGGGCAAAACTGGGACAAACCAGTATAGGGCATAAGAACATATGCAAGATAAAAAAAGACAGGCTAAGGTACAATTACACTAATTTAGCCTAGCCTAATGTTTAAGCCTTTCAATCTACGATTCTGAATCTGAGATCTGAGCCGTGTATCACAAGGCTAAATTTAGCCCAGCTTCATATTGCACCAACTCTACTCGTCGAGTGCTACAAAAGATATCCTTACATATCCTATATCCTTAGATATCCTAAGCGGTCTAGTGTACCGTAATCAAAGTCCATCCATAAGTAAAATACTATGCACTTCATGCTTCCGGAACACACAAATACTCAATTACAGCTGTTTATCGTGATGTTTATTTATCTGACCTATATCTTGTTTATCTATTAGTCATTCCTAGAAACAACGAAACTAAAGAACCGCAATGTTTACATAGTTTACAGATTTAAATTAACCTTTTCGTAGACACAACCTTATTCCAATTTTTTTGTTAACTTTGTATTTTAAAAATTATTTTATGATTTACTTTAACAATAAACAACTTGTGAAAAACAATAATTTTTGCAGTATTGTCTGGTGCAAAATTTACTAAACTAGCGGTTAGCTAGTTTACGCATGTTACATTTTCCTTTCAGTCTGTTAGTACGGTTTGACCTGAAATAAGTCATAATATGTCGTGAATTAAATTAAGTTAATACTCTACAAATGGATCGACAGTCTGTAGGGCTTCGGTGTTTTAGAGTGTGTATTGTTATCCTTGTCGGATTTATGCTTTTTGTTGGTCAGTGTTTATTTTGCCAGCTGTTTTACTGTTGATTTGTTTTCTGTTTGTATACTCTTCTGTGCGGTAGCACTAATTGCTGAATCGCAGTGTCTATGTTCACGAATTCGTGATCGCGTCGTGTTTTTTGTTTTTCCCCAAAAAGACTTTGCCCCTTTTTTCTTTATAGGCCCCATCAAGAAATCCGTCTTTAGAATGGTGGGATTCACGTTAAAACTGAACTTTGTTATCGGGTCTCAATAGTCAATCTTTTGCAGTTTCCCATAATTAAATTAGTCTGAAACATGCATAACAACACTAATTCTACCTATTTCAATCTGGGGTGTCAGAGCTAATGTAAATTTTTACCAACCACAGTTTAAATGAAGGGTGCATATGTTTAATAACTTGCAGTCACTTAGAGATAATCACACGGTTTGCTTGGTAGCAGATATTCAGCTTCAATTAATGTCGACCTTAACTACAAAAAAACCGCCTCCAATAATTCAAACCAAGATGTCCATCCTTAGATGACGTAATGCCATCCAAGATGTCATCCAGTCCACTTCAGTAGTTCAGACCCTGCGCAGGCACAAAAGTTAACCGCAACTTCAATGGAGCACACACAGTCTATAACATTTTGTGCGCGACATCGGACCATGCATGTACGTCTGAATTATCAGTAACAAAATGGCATGGTATCACCTTACAGTAGAGGGTATAGCTACTTTGGTGTATTCGGTCGCAATTCTCATCATGCTTCCGAAAGCATACTGAAACTTCTGCACTGGCCGGTGCATCGTGGGAATTGTGATAAAACGAATTTGTGGAGTAATTCAGGGCAAAAGTGTACATTGTAAAAAAATTATAATTCGTATAGTGCATCTTCGTGTATACACACCTCTAATGCGCTTATCGTCACTAACCAGAGCCGTCGATCGCACAGCCACCGTGTGCAGCATGCAGACACAGGCTGGCGCAGCGGTCGTCCAGGCAGCTCCAGTCAGCTGTACAAAGGTCCCCACCTTCCGTAACCCATATAGTGGGTTACTACTCATTTAACCGACCCCGGAGGGATGGCAGGCTGAGTTGGCCTTGCTGTTTGACTGATAGCAGACGCTTTACCCACAAAGTGGTCAAACAGCCATCCATCAGTCTAGCACAGGATAGGAAAAGTTTGCCGGCCAGGACTGACGTTCTAACTACTATGCTACGCCGCATAGTTGATGTGCATTGTTGTGTGACAGCAGAGGAGACCGAGGCACGTCGTGTTGGTAGCGGTGGTTTCGGTCGATCACGCTCAAGAACACGATCTCGTGGCGGCTCTTCACACAGGAGACCAAGCTATACTTATCGGGCAAGTCGACCGTGGGGCCCCGGAAAAACCTACGTTAACTGGATGGCCGCTGGAGCTGCGTTTCAGATCTATGGATACCGTCGAGGATACCACTATCGTTATGGTTCGTATTGCAACGGACAGTATTTGGTGATTGATGTTTGAACTCTTTTTTCCTGCCAGTTTTGATTTGTTTGTTCGTGGGTGGATAGTACTTTGTTTGTTGATGTATGTAGAGGAGTATCCAACAGAATATAAAGACTCCGTTTTTGTAGGAATGCTATAATGCGTAGACCTGCCATTTGCTCAACCTGTGTTTTTTTGGTCTAGCAAAAAAGCTATGGACCCTACATTCACCAAATTTTTTAGGCATTGTAGGGCAGGTCAATTGCTAGCGGTCTGTGAAATTTTGAGGGAATCTGACAAATGGGGGTTGTGAAGAGATGGGGAAAAGAAAAATCCTCATATCTCCCCCATTAGAAGAGATAGGGGCAGGAAAATTTTTCTCGTGTATGGGGAACTACAGGGCCCATACAAAAGTAATATTTCTGACTCCAAAAGTTCACGTGGGGTGGGGAAGAAAAGTTTTTAAAAATTTTCCCTTTTCTATGTGTCAAATGCGCCGTGCAGCAGATCTCAGAAACTGTAGGTGATATCAATCCACTTTTTGCGCCAGGTTGTTGGCTATAGGTCAGTAATCTTAATGCGGGGGTAAAAATTTTGAAAATTGACTTCATTGCCAACAAATCGCTCCCCAAATGCAACCCAATTTTTTGATGATTTTTGACAGAAGTTTTCAAAAATTGTAATTAATTTAAAAAAATGGCGCAGAAAGTTCTAGGTTAGTATGTGGGCCATAGTTTATGGTCGCTTATTCGACCAAAATGCCATCCCTGACCCCCTCCCCTAAAAATTTTGGCGGTCAAAATTTTTCATTATTTTTTCACTTTTGACTTCACAAAATTTAAACCAATGGTTCTTAAAATAGAAACATTTTTGATGAGTCAAAATTTAACAAAAGATAGAGAGTTGTTAGTAGTTTGCAGTGAGGTACGAGAGTGTGGGGTGGTCAAAACATATCTAGGTATTTTAAGCCCCCAAATTGACCCACCCAATTTTTTTGCCAATTTTGACCAAATTTTCCAAAAATTGTCATTAATTAAAAGGATAACCCAGAAAGTTCTACGTGTGTATGTAGACCTATGTTCAGTGTCTTCACCGCATTAAATCAAGATACCTACCCTACTGCCCCCACACAGTTAAATTTGTGGAAGGTCAAAATTTTTGTCATGTTTTTACTTTTTGCTCAACAATATTCAAACCTGTTTTTCTCGAGGTAGGTGAAAGATTGACACATGACAAAGTATTTATAGTTTTTTTCCAATGACATAGATTTATGGGGTAATTAAAATACATTGGGGGTTCTGAGCCCCTAAACTGACCCACTGTAGGTGATATTTTGGATTTTGACAATTTGGCGCCGTGTGGTGAACTCTGTTGTAAACTTAGGGCCCTGACGTCGATACCAGACAATAAGCCAGGCCAAGGTAAACAATGTTTGTCCCCGGCACTTTTTTCCTAGGGGTCACCGTTTAGGGACTAGAGCCAAAAAACCTCTTTTTGACTGGTTTGTCACGAAAATAAACCAAGTCCAGTCATGTGACCTTAATAGCTAAAAAAACTTTCAACTAATAATTATGTCCCAGACGATTTGTTTTGATGTGGTATGTCTAGAAAATGTGCTTCTACGCCGTGCATTTTCGGGACCCCAACCACCCGTCAGGGCAGCCGATTTTGGCACGAAACATCTACTTTGGCACCACTTAGCGACCTCAGTTACAATGCCATCAGGCCCATTTTCCGCATTTTTATACACAGTGGCTCAGTGAAGAAAATTGCCAAGTTTCAGCTTTGTACCTAATTCCAGTCTAATTTGGCGTTTGGTTCAAAATGGTGAAAAGTCCAGTTTGCCTGGCCATTGCATAGTCTTCGAACTTTGCCGGCATGCAACTGAAGTTTGACTGGACCGATTTTCATGAATTTTTCACACGATATTCTGTTGTCGATCTTTCTTCTGCAGTTTGGGTAACACTCTACCCCCACCCCAAAAATTTTTTAGGGGGTAAAATTCCGATTTTTTGACTTCGCCATTTCTAGCTACCTCACGTCAAAACTTAGCACTGATGTCTTGTACCTGTTTTCTGTTTGAGATCAGCGTTACCTCCCTCCCCTCAACTCCGAACACACTGAGTGTTTGGTTTTGTTAAACAGTTAAATCTTTAAAGTTGCAAAAGTTGGTAGGTTTTATGCCATCGGGAGCAAATGGATCTCCAGTGAATCAACTAGCTAAAAACTAATAAATAGTTAAATGGCCAAAATTTATCAAGTTGGGCCTTTTACAACAAGAAATTTGAGCTAATGCTCATGAGATGCGTGAAAGCCTATAGCAGTTCCAATTCAGTAGTTTTGCTGAAAATTGGGGTGTTCACGCTAAGTTAATATACAAATAGCAAGTTCTCTATCTGAATCGCATAGGCCTAACGATAGTAACATGGTGTCACCTTGTGAATGATACAGACTTGTGTCGCAGCCTGAAATCACCTAAAAATCCATAAAACCCTCTATTTTGGCGTTCAAGGTCATTCAAGGTCATTGAATTTGGCACCAATCGAGAGCCAGTGTACGACTTCCTATTAGCGATTAATAGTAACCTAGGCTCTATCTCGCACATTTACTGAGATACAGCGACTTATTGGCCCAAAATCGCTAATTTTTCCTACCCGCCTCTCATTTAGCACCCTCGTTCGGGGTGACCCCCTTCGACTTTATGGAAAAGCTTTATGGTTCCTGAAACTAGAATGGTTCCTGATATTAGAGTCTTCCATGCAGCCGACGGTGAAGATTTGGTGATCCTATCTTGCACCATTTTTGACTGATCCACATGTGTGACAGACGGACAGATGGATGAACAGAGAGACAGACAGACGGACAGAATTGCAATGGTTAAGATGCGTAAAAATGTTAAAAACCCCCAAAAACTTTTTTAAAACCCCAAAACAAAAACCCGAAACCCACCAGATTGGGCTTTTTAAAAAAACTGGGTTTTGTAACCCTGAGTAGTAGTAGTAGTAGTAGTACCCAGTAGTTGTTGTTGTTATTGCAGAGCCAGCTATCTGCTCAAACAGTTATGACTACTATGAAAGCGCTGACAGACCGTACCCTTTTTTTATCTGCCCGACGGCCAACTTGACTGCAGATTACAAATACTGCTGTGGGGAGGAGAAAAGACAGAGATGCTGCCTTTATACTGACAGGTATGAACAACTAACTAGAGGCAGTAGTCACTGTAGTTGTTGTAAATGTTGTAGTAGTCAGCATTGTTCAATTGCGTTATTCATGCTTCTTAATTTCAAGCCAAATTTGGTGTAGGCCTACTGCTTTTGTATTCACCAAAAATACTGAACATTAGTTTACAGTAATATAGTTGTAATACCGGGTGGCACTAAAAAACGTCCTGAACTTTGCATAACTATAACGGCGCGTATACTTTACGGAGATAAATTTCCCTTTGTACATTTGTTGACTAATATGTACTCTTACTTGCTTATAAATTTCAGGGACCTCACATATGACACTACTGGATGCCGCTTAATGATGTAAGGAGAGTTAAAAATCCAATCATGTAAGGACAGCATTCCATCACACCGCATCAAAGCAACTAAAAATTTTCTTCGACACAACATGCCCGATATTGTCAGCTCACAGGAATGGAAACTGCATTCAACAGATTTGAATTTACTACATTAGTCTCAGTTTGCCTCTGTCACCAAGCAGTATAATTTGGGACCGGCTTGATTGCTCGGAAGGTTATGGCAGTATATGGGAGATGTATGGCTTTTTCCCCATATAACTGAGCTGTGTTAGCACTCACTGCCGGCTTGGGACTTTGGAAATGTTATGAGCACTGCTCGCAGTGATAACAGGCTGCGAGAGAGCGCTGTTGACTTTTAGCAATTTAAAAAAAAGTTTAATCAGTTGCGATGAGTGGTTGAGTGTCGTCTGTTGGCTGGGACAACAGTTGGTGGTCATATGGTGGCGGCGGTGGCGGCCGGGGTGGTGTGAGTGTATTTGGTATAATTGTGGGAATCCTGGTATTCGTGTCATTCGTCGCGGTGTTCTTCTACTGTTGCTGTTTCCGTCGAGCGCAGTCAAACTCTCAACCATTCTTCCAGTCACGAATCATGTCTCAACGGCTCAACCTTCGCTGTGAGCTTTGTTCTGCTTTGATTTATAGCATCGTTCATTGTACAAACTACACGGTGGTAGAGTAACTTGCGACTGTTTTCTCTTTAATTGTACCACCTATAAGTACACTTGATTGCTCACTTTCTTATTTTCCTAGGCCAGCTCAGCCTGGCCATCCCTTCGTGGGTAGACAGAATGCATACTGACGATGGTTATGGCTACCGTTATGCAAGTAATGGCCAGCTCTGCATAACAGTAGGCCCCATTACCAGGACTGCTGGCAGTCAGTGAAAGGCACTGGCTGTCAATAGAGCTAGTGTGCCATCCTGTTGACTCGGGCTGAGTCAGCTTGATTGTGTCTAATGGGGTGTTTACACGATCCAGCCAACTTCCAGCAAATGTATTCAAAATGCATGTGCTAATGCTGGAAGTTTGCTGGACGTTTGCTGCTATATGTTATAATGGAGCTGGGCGTTTGCTGGATCATGTAAACACCCTATAACCCTTGCCAGCTCATAATGCTAATTTAAAGGGGTGAGCTCTCATGCAGTGGACCCAGCTGTCTATCTGAAATCTTCTTCTTCTTTTTACTTACTTGAAAAAATACAATCTTGAACAGACAGCTGCAATTTTCCGGCAGAAGAGATTATATTGTTTGTTTCCAAATTTGATTTTGCCCCATGAATTCCAAAAATTGAGGATTTTTGCCCCAAATTTTCCATTTATAGAAGAAAATTTGCAGACAAAAATACTTTTCAACATGCTAGTGTTTGTCCATCATGATACCATGCTAGAACTTGTGGTGATTTGATTTGCTGCTGCTACTTAGATATTTGTGTATTAATTTCTAATGTTTTTATTTTATAGCTCGGAATGCTCACTACACTCCCGCCAGTACTGGAAATACCACAGGTCTGTCGAGGGGTTTATCAGAATATTGTGTCACTACTAATTATAGATTACACTGGGACAGCTTATTATTGTCAAGAGACTTGACTCATAATATAACTGATCTGATAAAAAGATGACATTATTTTTTCTTACAGCAAAATTTGTATCCAATAGAAAATGGCAAAAACTGGCATGGTTTTGCAAACACTCACACAGGTGGTTTGGCTTGGGCATAAATTTGTAAGCGTATAGTTAGATTTAAATTTATGGATTTCTTTCTAAGGAAGGCAACAGTCTTTGCAAACTTTTTAACTGCAAGATCAAGGCTGTTAATTCGATGAGCTTAATGTGCTTGAATTGTGGCTGCTTCAACTTATGACGGCTTATTTGTATTCTTCATACGGCAGAATCTCTACAAAATAATGATAATTCAGACCGATGGACTGCAAGTCTCACCATGGGTCATTTGCAAGCAATCTTTTTCTGTGTGTTCAGTTCAACTTAGCCTCCTACCCTTAACATCATGCAAAATCATTAGTATTTACGAGGTATGTCACATTGCATCTAAATCTGTTGAATGTTTTCAGCAGCGGTCACAAGTGTCAGACTGACAACGGGAAAGGATGTGTAGAAATAGATAGAATCACACTACTATATACAGCAATAACTTGCAAATTCAAAGCATGCTTCCCGGGAAGGTATCAGCAATCTGCTGCGCTGATGTATTAACAATAGTAATATAACAATTTATTAGCAATATAATAATTGATATTAATTGCATTAATTTTTATGTATACAGTTATGAATCCGCCAATCCAGAGCACGCCACCAGAACGCTACCAGCAGTCTGCTACGCCGATGTACCCGTTGAAGCCCATGGAGGTTCCACAGATGACTCACAGCACTAACAGCTATCTGGATGGACATCGAATCAATGCAGCAGTTTATCCACCCACAGGGCCGCCACAGCCGCCCACTGGTTAGTGTCTGTTTAGCAGATCGCATCACGTCTGCAATTGTCTACAGCAAAACTGTGGATTGAATTTTCAGTATCGGCATTCGGGATTAAGAATTTTGTAATCCTTGTATTTTGTGATTTTTTTGGGGGGGGGGAATTAGGCTTACAGATTGGTCATTATTTTGCTATCCGCAATTAGACTTATTCCATGTTTTGGGTGTAGTAGTTCCCCGTGGAAAGTATATCTAAACTGTTGTATAATGACCATGACTGTCAAAATACAGATTTTAGAGCGCAGCAAGGAGCAGGACTATAGCATCCATGAAATAGTTTGACTAGAATTGTTATTTGTATTATTTAACAGTCAAAAAAGTATTTAACAAATTTTCTGGGATTGGGACGCCGCTAATCCCAGGATTCAGGGTTGGCAAAAATGCCGGGATCCCGGGATTTAAGATCCCGGGATTGCTATCGCTACTGACATCTGTAGGTCAACTTAGTAATTACTAGTTGCTGTTAATATTACACCTAGGAGCAGTAGCAGTAGTATGAGTAGTAGTATACTGAGTTGCTAATGTGTGCAATGCAGACGGATATGGTGGTTATGGTCAGCCTCCAGCTACCAGCCCCCCGCCACCATACCCACCATCTCCTGCCCCCGGGGCAGGCGCTATGCCAATGCCTGGAGCTCCACCGTATCCTGCTGAGTCATACCCACCACAGGCTCCGTATCCTTCTAGTTCTGTCTATCCACCGTCAGTCTCGTCGGCTCCACCATATCCTTACCAGTGATCCTTTCGGTACGTGCTCGTTTTGACTTGCAGACTTTTTAATTGTTAAAAGGTTAAGGTGTTTTATAGATAACCCATCTCAGAGCTACGGAGTGTCACCTGCCATATGGGATTGCACAGTGTCAGCTGCCACCTGACACAGGTGAACATGCCCTGCCTTATCCTCAGCCAGACAGGCTGGAACTCGATTAACCTACCCCAGAGGGATGGAAGGCTGAGTCGACCTTGATGCTGGTTATATACCGAAATGGTTTACTTGTCCTCAGACGGTCACCCATGCAAGAAGTAACCAGTTGATAGCACTGTCCCAACCGGAAGTCAAACCCACGACCTCAAGGCTCGTGATCGTAAGTCTAACAGTGTTGTTAGTGAATATGGTTGTTATATTTTCAGTGGTGGGAGCATAGTGCTAGATTTTGCCGCATAAAAATGTGCAAGGTACTTTGCTCAAACAGCAGATGATTGCAAAATAACTGAAATGCTAGGCATGTTTTTACTCTTCGCTATACAGCGTCCTAGAACAAGCATATTTTGAGCTGGAGGCAGACGCTATTCCAACAAATGCTATTTCGACTGTAATTCACGTCGACAAAGACGTCCGTCATTATACTTTACATTCGCATTCACCAGGGGGCGACAATTTCAAGTGTAATAAGAGTCAGTGGCATAAGTTCAAATTTTGGGTCCTCTGCAAAAAAATCATCTACAGCCCCCCTTCTCCTTTTTTCTCTCGCATTATGCTACCTCCACTTCTGCTCTCACTGATCCTGTCTCCTTTCCCTTTCTTTCTGTCTTTTTCTTTTTTTACCTACGTTCCCTTCCTTTGCAAATAGGCCCTATGAAGGCAGCTAGGAGGTCTGGGGAGCGCTGTGAGCTCCCCC
>Ga0056128_1011682_pt1 | contig 10801 bp, 2 predicted proteins | sample WorMetLIZISLAND2_FD_71113 | JGI IMG/M metagenome (GOLD analysis project Ga0056128, IMG submission 71113) | Marine gutless worms symbiont microbial communities from Max Planck institute for Marine Microbiology, Germany - Olavius geniculatus... ... | reverse complement strand
GGTGCAATGTTGGAGGCTTACTGCAAGCTTAAAACAAAGCTGAAAACAAGCGCCAAACTCAAGGAAGCGCTTCAGGTTATCTGGGGCAACCTGCCACAGGGACCGATCGACAAGGCTGTAAAAGATTTCTCAAACAAGGCGACTGGAGGCTGGTGTTGTTGCTTGGAGCTGGTGGTGAACACTTCGAACATTCGCAGTGACAATGGAATTCCGGCGTTTGATCATTATTTAACTGTGTTGTTTCAAATATGTTATTAAATTGGTGTTGTAGCCAGAGCATATTTGAATGCTGAAAAATCGGTAGACGGTCGTGTTAAAAAATCTGTAACTTCATCGTTTTTCAACAGAATCAAATTTTACTTGCAATTAAATGTAGAAGGTTTTAGTAAATAGATACGTAAAACTTCAAGTTAAAATTTCAAACGGTTGCTGAGAAAAAAGCGAAAAACTTTAGGAGTCCACTTTTTTGCCGCACCCTGTAGTTGCTAAAGCGCACAAACAAAAAAGTAAAAAGATGAAATCCCGCTACTTGCTCTAATGTTTTACACCAGTAGTGACCAGAAGCCATTTACAATTTCGTAAGTGGCAGCTGATTAGCATGAGCTAACAATACCGCAGCGCACTATGCGGCCATCTATTGCCCACATGCAGCTGGACTCGCCGTTTGCAACTTTTGCGCGCATTCCTGTCGAAAAGTAACTGACAAAAATTAAACAGTATAATAACAAAACGATTAATACGAAAAGTCTGGAAAACCAGCATCTACCATTGGAACGACAGCGGTAGGCGTAGTGATTAAATAACTCGGAATAAAGCGACAGTAACGTGACACAGTAATAGCAATAAGGCATGGCAGTAAAGCGACGGGACGATGCCAGGAAGTACATGACTGCAGGCTGACGCGTAGGCAGTCAGAGACAAACATGCGCCATTCATCGATTGGTGTCTGGCTTTTTGCTCCTTTGCCATTTCCCCCTGACTTGTTAGTTCCCGCACGTTGGACGATTCGCCCCCCCCCCGGAACTAAACTTTTTTATTGAGCAGACAGAAACTATACATACTCGTAACGTTTGTTTTACGGCCGGGATGATTGTTCTCTTACAGCAATTTACTACACATCATACCAAAAACTTACAAATCTACGAAAACATTTAAAATGACCAAGAAAACTTTTTGTCTAAAACATTTAGTTTTTTTCTGGTTTGATTCCAATGATACTGTGAATAAAACGCCGACTTAGTCGTCGTGGACATCGTCGTCGGGATCATTAGTCTTGTGGTCACCGACGTCCATATTAAGATGTCGTCCAACGGCGGAGGCGAATCTGTCAGGAGGCGAACGAGCCAGAGGGCGAATCGTCCAGGGAGCGAAACTGGAAATGAGTGAAAAAAAACACAATTTTATCGATCCGTTCCGTAGCTTCTGTATTGCAGCGATCTGTATGCTGTATCATTTCTTTATAACCAGTTCAGCGATGCTACATCCTATTATTGTTATTATATGACCAAGCGCTCTAATAACACAGGATGGAGCGAAAACAGTCATTCTTTCAAAGTTTTGTCGATGTCGTTTCTATTCTTCTTTTATCGCAGGTTCTCTAATTTATTAAACTGCTCACGTACGCTACCGTTCGAAGACTATTATTCTGAAATTCATAATGCGCATTCTGCTATGCAAGTAAAAGTACAAATTTAAGATGTCTAAAATAGTTTCAGCCGCATGATGCAGACGCAGCAGAAGTATTTTTTTCTGACAAACATGACGTGCACGAACTCTTCGTATTAATAAATAACCAAGTCACAGCTGACAAAGGCGCCTCTAGTGAATAAGTTCAGTAGCTCCGGGTCCCACATAAAATAGCTGTGACGTACGGGACAGATGACCTCCCCTCCCCTCTCACACGCTACGACTGACTCCCACATCCCCTTGTCAGCTTGAAATAGTTTTTGAACGTCCTCTAGGAGAATCATTTCATGGACGGTTCACAACCGCCAGTTTACATTACATGGACGGTCCGTGTGTGACAGTAGGCCTATATGACAGAATTGCACGAAACGCGAGTGCAGACGCTATTACGAAATTTCATCATTGTTTAAAATCCTAAAAAACAATATGACCTTGAGTGGCTTTAAAAAAAAATTTCAAGTGACAAGTATTACCAACAAATTTCTTTTTAACTTAAGCCTGTTGTTTTTGTATTAACATCTCACACGTTAAATTTTTAAATAGTAAACCCAGAAATGTCCCGTGATGCTAATAGATAGGGCGCATACAACTTCCTATTTGCCTTCACGTCGTTCAGGCAATAATTACCAGTTGTTTATAAGTAAAGAACACAAGCGCCAACAATAGCCTTTGAATAATAATGGTTAAAAATATTTTCCTGTTCAAAAAAAACGAAATGTCGAACAAGGACTTGTCAGACGTCACTGTTACCGACGAATTTACGTGAACGAAAAAAAATCTGCTATAAGCATCAAGAAAAATTGTTGGAAATGCGCAGATCGCCTACCAATAGTACCGACAGCAGTTTTGTTTAGTCCATTCGGCGCCGCTTTCGAGGGTTGCAGCGTCACATATGGGCAATCGATCAACTCGATCGACTGTAGCTGATCGACACATAATACACAATAACGTTTTTGAACACACGCCGAATGAATGGCAGCGCTGTGTTAACAGCTCATGAATTACACAAATACACAGCACCGAAGCACACCACCACCACCAGCAGCAGCAGCAGTAGTAGCAACACTGTGACGTTATCGTCAGACGTCGACAGTGTAGCAAGTGGTCACAGTTGCGTGCAACTCGGTTTTGAGGCCATGAAACCAACAGACCGCTCCAGGGCCCGATATTTCGATTGACGTCACGGACTCCCATTTTGTAAATTTTTGCCGGACTGCTGCAAAGATAAACTTGATAAACTTTTTATGTTACAGAAATAATTTTCCTTGCTGTTGTAAAAATCTGATTATTCAGTGTCGCATCGTTCGTGCTATTTCCGTCGTTTCTTCTGTTCGGCGCAAACACAAAACATGGCAAGAATCCCGGATGGAGCGAGAGGAACAAAGGGATCGCATAAGTACACGGGTGCCCCCGAATTTTACACTGGTTGCACGATTTTCTTGGTTCTTATGAATTTAATTAAGACATGAAAAGGTAGGCGTACAAGTGTCCTCAGAGAACGAGGTCGAGACTCGATCGTAAACGTCATTTATGCCAGCACAATCGAGTTACTTTTTGGTTTCATGTCTCATGCTTTACGGTTATGCACCATCATGTACAGTATTATACCATTGCGCAGCAACTTTTGCTTAGCACCACGCCAACATCATTGACTCAAAAATGACATCTTTTAGCGGGCGTTGTGTGACGTCGCTATTGCGGTTACATTTCATTTGTCTGTCCGTCTGCCCGCCCGTCACACACGTGGACACAGTGGAACGGTTCAAGATACCGAGATACGGTTTTTTAACGTATCTTACATAAGTGATTATAATGCAGTTTAACGGCAAAACCTTATGGTTAATTGTGCGTCCAAGTTTCAAGGGTTCACTCAAAAATGGGCACTTGTTCTGATGTACACCGTCACAACTCGAAAATAATGCGACGCAGAACCCTAGTTAAGCCTACTATAAAAACTGTAATATAACAGAATGCTACAACCTACAGACACATATGGGATTCCGACCAAAATGACTAATATTGCCAGCTGCGACTGAAAATGAAACTCAGACATTTCGGTCATTCGTCGATCAAACATGACGCGCGATCACCAAGCACATCATCAGTAAGCTATAAACCTTTAAAGAATTCTAGCAGTTAGCAACAATGTAACAGCACGCAGAAATCAGATCGATTTCCGCTGCTGCTATCTATTGAGCGATCCACAGCTGTTGCCACATGTATACGCCAACATTCTCGACGTAAAACGAGTGTACGCTAAATTATTAACAAATCAGTGGCGGGCTCAATAAGTGTGGCTAACGTCAACAATAGAACAGTCAATAATATATCTATATTTTAAGGTTCTAACGTAATATACATGATTAGTTGTGTATTTATTACATGAGTCCATTAAAAGTTTCAAGATAATTAAAATTAATTATTTGAAATTTGCTTTACAATAATAACTGAAGTAAATAACAATATAATTTAAAGTAGTCTTACACAGTGGCGGTGCTTTACATAATTTAATTGTCTTCAACGAACAACGAGTCAATAAAGCCATTTTTCAAGTAAATAAAATATGAAAAAATTAAGAAAACGCTAACAGAATTTTCGCCACTTTCCAGAATAATTATTATCGTTCTCAATCAAAACATTTATAGCCAACATTACTGGAAGGCGGTCCAAATCGGTGGCTTGTATACTGGGTAATCCATAACAAGCAAACCCGTAACTTATATGCATTTGTAACTTTAAACAAACACTAACCGATATTCAAAACTCTTCCACTGGCTACATACTCGTAAGTGGTACTCTTGAAATAAGCATTTTAAACGCGTGGCGAAGTCAGCTTTAGAATGTACTGAAAGTTACAAGATAACTTCTATTAAAACTCACTCATTCTAGAGCTGACTAAACAACATATAATATTACGCGTTTAAAATGTGATAAAATCTTTAATGACCACTTAATTGTAAATTAACTACAAAGTACAGCGACAAAAGAATTTTGGAACCAGGTCGATGCTTTTTACAGGTACGTCACTGTGTGTATGTTGGTCAAAGCCGCTAAGAAAGTGTTTGCCGTATTTAGCGAGTACGTGTCGACTGTCGCACACAACTGTCGATCCGGTTAATTCGCACGAATGCATCCTACTCACTGCTGAACAGCCGGCCAAGACTTAATCCTGTTAGGTTCTCACGCGGATTAACGTAAACCGTCGAGAGCTATAGGACACGAACGACCGTATAACTGGCAGAGAGACAGACAACTCTTGGCTATAGATAGGCCTACGACGACGCGCTCGCAGGCCGTCTGTTCGTCCATCAGCTGTCTGTGTGTGCACTAATGGATCTTCTCTGTCGTCCGCATCACGCGTGTTGATTTTAGACCCGCGATACAGGAAACCGCTTCCTGGATCGGTCGGTCGATCCGCAGGCCGGCACCTGTTCATGCTTTCTTTGATCGTATTAACGGGCGCCAGCCGCCAGTGACACAATAAATGCTGTAAGACTGCAACGCGCTTTAATTCCGTCAACAGTCAGTCACAGTTACTGAGTTACGTGAGTAGGCCCCAAGTACGAAAGTAAATTTCTACAGCGCACAATGTTGACCAGAATCTCGCCGAATCTGAGGCGCAAGAGGTAGAATGAGGCATTAAAATAGCCCTATTTTAGAAACGATATTGTAGAAAAAAGTTTTGAGTTGGCAGACGAAGAAGACACAAAAAGCACACTTGCGAGTGTCCAAAGAAAGATAATCCAACTATTGCAAAAACTGCTAGGAGTAAAACATTTTCCTCCAGATCGACTGATCGAGTGCAACTGAAAGTTGTGCAGTGCAAAGGTTTGGTGTATAGGAGTTCCCAACGTAGCTCTGGACTGAGCCTACGGTCAATGAATCTCTGCATCGCATGCCGTCAGAACGTCATAACTCAGTAGCAATGTCGACGTCTCGTTGATGTGTATAATAGTCAGACCAATCCTGAAGTCTCGTTGACATCGGTCACAGAATGATATAGGCCTACTGCTGATTGGATGGTGAAAGACTGGAGAATGGAAAACAGGTTCAACACTCGAAGGTTTCCGTTGCAGTGTTAGGCCTAATACTAGGCCTAACACTATCCCTGACGCTCCTTTACTCTTTCATTCTGCTAAAATAAGCCTAGCGGGTTTTCCGAATGTGAACCGGATCTCTGACATTGCGTAGAACGGTAAAAGTGCATAATCACCGGTGCGTCAAAATCTGCAGTAAGCTTATGCAAATGGATGTCTATAGGTCTATTTCATTAATAATTATTTCAATTATCAGAAAAACCACTGCTATCTTTGTAAGTTCATGTACGTTTCTACATAGTGTAAGTTAACTACACGTACCTGATGGTCTATTTACAAACCTCAATATTGCGAGAGTCCTAAGCTTCTACTGTGATGTAAATTCACGGCGCAGCAGTCCGACGCAATCGTATCTGCAGCCGACGCTATGCAGTTGCACTCGTCTGACGCGCGTTCCAAACTGTCGTCGGGTTCGGCTGTGAGTTCAGTCGCGATTGCTATCACGAGCCCGTTGCTGCTGGCTACCAGTCAGTCGCCGCTCTGCGACGTGGTCTGACTGTAGCGTACCGACGACCGACCGACCGCGCAGACTCCGTCAGGGATCAGCGCACTCCCAGCCCACAGCAGCGACCGCTTGCTGTTGCTGCTGCTGCTGCTGATGATGATGATGATGATGCGACGGTTTTGAGTACGCTCGTTGTACGTGATGACACAAAGCGATCAGCGCAAACAATTGACTCCATCAACGCGCAAATGACTGAGCAAATTCGCCGCCAGTGTAGTGAGCAACTAGCTGCAGCAAAATGCAGTGGCGCTAAAACCGGGGCTTTAGAGAAACAATAGGATTTCATCGACAGAAATTAAATACAAAAAAATGAAAATTTGCGGTAGACTAAATTAATAACATCAACAAATCATTTAAATGCCTACAATGATTGATGATATGTAAAAAAGCCAGAACATACGGTGATACGATTGTGCAATGTTTGAAATAAAAACATCACAATGCACAACGCGCATAAAAGTTAAACGTTGCTGTTAATGATTCATGAGTTTGCATTAACTGTCGCTCAATGGTTTCGCGACCCACATGTTCATATAAGCTTTCCTGAACTTGAGAAAGCTACTAGCTATGGATAAGACTCTGTAGGCTACACTATTTTGTTCCTAAAAAGATAAATAGTATATTTATGTGATATTAATTTCTTATGCTGATAAATTGCTATGTTTATGTTGTCGTCAAACTAACTGACCTTTTTGACTCGCTACAGCTATGCTGTAAGCGTCTATGGCACGACGTGTCTGTCTGTCCTTTGTTCGTCCGTCTGTCTGTAACGGATGTATTGTGGCTAAACGTTAGGTCGTAGGGAAAAAAAGAATAATTAGTTTTTTGTATAGGCTTTTTGCGTACAAAATTTGGGAATGCAGTGGGAACATTTTTAAATGTGGGATTGAATGAAAAAAGGGAGAAAATGTGCGTTTTTAACGAAAAACTGGCCATATCTCGGAAACGGTAAGAGATAAAATCAAGGTTACTATTAATCACTAATATATGTAAAAAAAACTTGAGAGTTTACAACTGTGTGTAAGGACGATGTGATGATATCAGTCCTCTAAAACACCAAAAATCATTTGGGTAACCTTAGATGGGAATGCAATGTGGCATATACAAGCTGACTTTAGTTGGTAATCACTAACATAGTCTAAAGCCTTCTTCATTTGATGTTGATTGTCTAAGGTTACCCAAATGATTTTTGCTGTTTTAGAGAACTGATATTATCACATCGTCCTTACACACAGTTGTAAACTGGTAAGTTTTTTTACATATATATTTGCTGTTTTATTGCCAAAAGTCGGGGAATGTGCCTGACGCATGCAAAAAGCGTTGTAGCAGAATCCGTATCTTTACCTTTTACTTTTTAAGGCAAAGCAGTATACCTCCTGTCGGGTACATAACGTTGGATGTGTCTACTACTACTACTGCTGCTGCTCCTACTACGCTGCTGCTAGTTATAGCTGGAAATCAGGGTTGGCCGTGGTAGACTTAGACTGACGTCATCTAATTGTCAAACCCTCAATTCGCACTTCCGTCAGATGCAATGATCTTGGTGATAATTGTTGTACAAGCCGAGGTATAGTCCATTTTGTCTTAAATTTTGTTGCTATGGCAACAAGGGTCGGTCGGGTAAAATTCAGTTAGCAGCATTTGATGGCCCATTTCCAAAAACTCCCCCACAGATGCAAAAAATCTCGCAGATATCTCTTACACAAGCCGAGTTATAGCCAATTTTGTCCCAAATTTCGTTGCCATGGCACGTCGTGGGAAAATGCGATTGGCGGCATTCGATGACCCATTCCAGAAAACCCCTTTATATGCACAAAAATCCCGCAAAAATCTCTTACGTAAGCCGAATTATAGCCAGTTTTGTCCAAAATTTCGTTGCCATGGCAACGGGGGTCAATCGGGGGTAAATATAAATGTCACCGTTAATTAGGCCGACCTTGAAAACCATACCATAGAACCAAAAATTACGACTCTATTCTGCACACAACAGAAGTTATGACAGTTTAAACAATTTTTAAAATTTCCCCATAGGCGCCATTGTAATTTTTTTTCGAATTTTTCGAATAAATAAATCAAAGTTACATTTTTATTTTGTAACATTAGAAAGGCACTTCCTTGCGCTGAACCGCGTCATTTGACATATTAAGCGCAAAAATCGGTCTAACGGTCTCGCCTGTAGGCGAGTTGAAGAACCAAAAAGTGTTGTAAATTTCGAACAGGAGGGGTGCATATTTCAGCGTACATTTAAATTCTCACGTGTGTCTTCTGTGTAAAAACCAAAAAAGTGGCTATTAAAAATTAGAATAAGTTAAAAAGCTACTTCTGGCGACTGACATCACGCATTCATCACTCTCTCCGTGTGTCTCGTGTTGAAGCGCTTATAAGGCCGGATGTGAGTGTCTTGCGAACACGGCTAGAGACAGGACGGAGACAGGCGGAGAGACCAACGGATATAAAAAAAAGACTCTCATCCGGTTGGGAGAAGGAAGACTCAGACGCTGTCGATGGGATGACGATAATCGCCGACAGGCTGACAGGCTTGCGATCAGCTGAACGCTGTTCATCTGTCTGACATCTCATTTCGCTCGTCTTCTCTGATGAAGACATCATTCACCCGACTGAAAGTAACTCACTGATGTTGTCTAGGCAGCCGCATAGTCCGAAATCAAACTGGTCGTCAACAGTTGCTATATTAATTACAGTAGATATAAATATGTCAAACTTAAATAGACCTAGATGATTTTGAACACTTGTGCACAAAATGAACTCTTAACACTCGCACTAATTGTTTGTTGCACCAAAGCGAAATTAACATCTGACGCTCTGTAGGTTATACTATAATTTACTGCTAATACGAATGTTACACATGAGCAAATAATTATGTGATAAAGTGAACTGACTGTCAATGACTGATTATTTTAGCTATAACATTCTGACATTAGCACTTTACATGGTAGTGTAGCGACGCATGGGACATAGTAAAATATTTACTTTTTTGGCAAATTTCAAAGAATTATTGCATGTTTGAACTCGTACCTGTCAAATATGTCTGGCCCTGCTGCATTGACAGCATTACAATTCTTTCCAGAAGCTGTTTAGTGGGAAGAGACGAACTTAATGAGTTCGATGTTCTGCGTCTTCTGGTGCATGATACGGTCAGCTATAGTCAGTTATTCAGTTCAGTATTCAGTTAACCAGTTCTAGAGTTAACCAGTTCTATTTCTCAACTACAATTAAGCCTCCTTTTGTTGAAGTTTGCGTCAACTTGAATGCAAATAATAGGCAGCTGACGAACGTGTTCGAGGCTTTAGCAGAATTTTGGTGTCGTTTGGCAGAGTGTGCAAGATGTCGACCAGCCGACAGACGCTGTTGTGTAGGATCTTGTCATCAAATGCACCGCGTCATACATGCCTACGACGTGTTGCGACGTACTCTTGTTACAACTTTACGTGCCTAATGACTTGTTCAGTGGCGCTGACATGCACGAAGAAACAGAGGCCACAAGTCTGCTGTGATAGCCACGGCTGTGTAAACGTAGTAATAAGCCGCATTACGGATCTTCGTCGTCTTACTCGTCCGTCGCACGTGATCACAACTCAAAAAAAAACTAAAAGGCGCACAAAACCAAAATTAGTGTAAGCGTTTCCCGTTAACTGTTGTTTTTTTTTTAAATTTTTAGTTTAAAAGGTCAGAGTTTAAAGTTAGGGTTAGGCCTGAAACATTGCAGTTCTAGACGGACGGTCGCATATTATGTCGACACTGGTTCGACGTATTTTTTCAGAAAATAGAGCAAAATGTGCTTGCTAACATAAAATTTTAGCCTACACTTTACACACCGTTAACACAGTGACACAGTCAAGCTGAAGCGCGGACAACCTCTGAGGAGACTGGCACAGCACGCGGCTTGTTCAGTTCTTTGGCGTCCGAAGCCAATCCTTTCCGGACCAAATGACCACACGCCGGTTAGTCGTCCAGCAATCTACTGTCGGTCTATTTGTTGTCAATCAAGCAACGACTGGGCATGCACTGACGAGCTGCTGACTTCGTTGCTGATGGTTAATTCTGGCCGGCTGAGACTGCATTATTCCACTTACAAGACGACAGGACAGTGGCAGTGCAGTGCGCTGTAGGCCTACGTGTCCATGTGCCATCTCAGCTGCATGTCAGCTGCCGAAGCACGTCTCTCGGCGATTCCCACTTAGATGCTCGGCAAAAATATCGGTTATCCGTACGACAATTTCGATCAGACTATACTTCCAATTGCTGGATTGTAATAGTTCTAAGAATGTAGTGGATGAACTCTGACTCTGATCATATCAATCGTTGCTTTAGTATGTGGAAACCGGGGTGGCTTCTAACTGTAGAATTTCTGCAGGGCTCAGATACGAAGCAGGGTCGTTTCGTCTACCCCGGACCACAAGCCGGCCCGACCGGGTAATCATGTCCGCGGTCAGACCGACGAATTTACAAAGCTATAGCAAAGAACTAAAAAACAACAAAAAGGAAAGCGATC
>Ga0056128_1011680_pt1 | contig 10801 bp, 9 predicted proteins | sample WorMetLIZISLAND2_FD_71113 | JGI IMG/M metagenome (GOLD analysis project Ga0056128, IMG submission 71113) | Marine gutless worms symbiont microbial communities from Max Planck institute for Marine Microbiology, Germany - Olavius geniculatus... ... | reverse complement strand
ACTGGAAAGCGTCCGTGTGTGCCCCGAGACTGTGGCAGATGGCGTGATGTGAGACGACTCGTCAGAACTTTTCAGTAGGCCTAACTATGTTGCACATTTTCTACAGCGACGGCTTTCCATGACTTTGAGGTTCCCCGTTTTCCGGTCCCGCGTTTTCCACCCCTGCGATTTGGTGCCGGGTTTTCCAGTTCCGCGTTTTCCAGTCTCGCGTTTTCAGCGCCCCCGAATTGCTTATTGCATCCGAGCTGTCGCTCTGAGCAAGTACGACAGTTTGGAATCAACGATTAATTTTACTCAACCCTTTAACAGTAGTCTCAATTAACGTCCAAACAAAAGTGTCTCCAACAATAGTTTAAATGCCAAGTCGCACCATTTTATGTGACTGTCATAAGGCGCTAATTAGCTTCATCAAATGTTAATTTGTCAATATTTATTAACCTTTCTGTTGCTGGTATATCTTTTACTGCAAAAATACAATTAATCTCCGGAACTGTGACGTTACTTACAGTATTAGCGTCAACGTAGCGTCCGAAAGAATTTGATGCTAGCAGCGTCAGTGGAGCGCGATACCGGGCGAAGGGACTTCGCTTGCATATAGAGATGCCGCTGTCATACCGGAAGTAGGCCGTATGCCCTTTCCGTTGCACCGATCACCGACAGCGTCAGACTTACAGTTCCGAAATGCAAGCGAGTTTCCCGCGCTCAGCGCGCGCTGCCTTGACGCTACGGCCACACACCAGATTCGGCACGCTGCAGTAGGCCTACACACTGTCAAGAAAGCGTAGTTTGTGACTCATCATGCGGGTTGCACAAAATATTTTTATTAAAATTAATTTAAAGCTATGTTTTTTTATTTTAATTGATCAGCGTATTAATTATTAGCATTGCATTCTACACTTATTTGTCCAATATTGTTTTTTTCGTGCGACTTAACCTATAAACTACTCGAACAACAACTGTAGCAAAACAGTGTCTTTGTGCCAAACGGTTATCAACCGGTGGGCTGTATATAATTGTTTCAAGATTTACTAGCGTGCGTGTTTTACGATTAATTTCTCAGACAGGCAAGACGGCTTAGCACTGTCTATTGCACTGTGTTGTATTGTGTATAAATATAACACAAGTTTAGCCTATACCTGCTTTCGGGTCTTGTTCACCGGAACTACCGGTAATTCCAAAATCTGTAAAAACAACAGAGACAGACGAAATAAACGACAGTAAAGTGGACGACCAGACAGCAAAATGGTGAATAATTCATCTACGTCAAGACTGGCCGTATGAACCATGCGACTTTACTTAGCAGTGAATGTGAGAATACCGAAACTATAGGGAAGCTAATCTTAAGCTCGCCGCCCTTCTCCGTTGTTTATGCAACTAGGCCTATTTTAGCTCATATGACATAAGGCATAAACGTTTTTGCGATAGATTGGCCAAACGTTAGGCCTATCTGCAACAGCAAATTGCGTGATGCTTTAGAGGTCTCAGTACAGTGTTGTATTCGATCATTTTCGCCGGAATTCAATCTCCAGCCAGCCAGACTCACAAAGGTCATGCCAGCTCATCAAGCTCTGCACTATTCCGTATCGATCTATCTCCGATTCACTCGCTTGATCGATGACAAACACGTTAAATACTCGGACCCCAACCTATACTATAGCAGTGGGCTTGTCCAACTTGGTAGAAATAGCCGCACACTTCCTGGTGATCCATGAAACTATCTCAATTACTTTTCTCTACGTTCGTCCGTCTCGCCTCTCTCGTGTGCTGAAACAGCTAATCAGATTAGGTTGGAATTTTAGGATTAAGGCTCGTCCGTTAAGTAAGCAAGTAAAACGCGAATTTATATAGTGCATGAAGTTAAAATTAACCTCTAATGCGCCACTGCTGCAAATTGCTCGTTGCTCGAAAAGACTTTTATATCCCGGAAAACACGTGTTTAACATGTTTCGTGTCCCAGATAAAACAATGGTTACTAATCTTATCCAAAACGTTGTACTTACAGCTCTCACTATGGTGATTAGCGTTAATAGTAATAATCAGACAGCGCATTTGCAAAAAACATTTCGTACGCCCTGTAATGAAAATGTAATGCAAGTAGTCAGTCAATATAACTATAACGAAACAAAACATTAATAGTAGTAATAGTAAAATAAACAAACGAACAAAAACAGACTGATTTGCACGTGACAGACCAGTGACAAAGCTGTAGAGAGCTCTGAAGCCGACACCAGTAGAGCGCGGTCTGCTGACGAAAGTCACCGTCAGTCGACCGTCCGGTCCACTCATCATTGCTGGTGGGAGTCTGCCACCGCAGTAGACACCAATGCGTGACGTCAGTGATGACGGCGTTGTGTCGTCATCAGCGCTGACTTTAACAGAGTCCGCTTGAGAACAGCTGTACACAACAGCAATCGTTGGCTGATATTTTCAACTTATTTCATATTTCAACAGCCATGTTTAACCGACCGTACTTAAGTAACGGTCGAGCTATTGGTACGGTTGTCGTCTGTCTGTCCGTCCGTCTGTCCGTCTGTCCGTCGTCTGTAATGGGTGCATTGTGGATAAGCGTTAAATGGTGGAGGAAAACTTTTACAGGAATAATTTACTGTGTGCCTTAAACTCGGACATGCAAAATTTCAGCGATCTAGTGCAGGAAAACATTTTCAAATTCGAGGTTGAATGGACGGGGGTAGAAAAAATGTGCGTTTTTCAACGGAAAACTGGCCATATCTCGGAAACGGTGAAAGATACGGCAAAGGTTACTGTTAATTACTAACAGAAAGTGGCATACGCCCTTTCAGATGAAATGAAAATCATCGACCTTAGATGACCTTGAAGGTCACTGACAACCAGTACGGTCGGCGATCCTAGCGACAGCTGGGCTTCTTGTTTTTCCTATTCCACGCTGGCACTCGTACCGCCTATGTCTATTACACATACTGTCTATAAAGTCGGATAATGTGTCGATAGCTCACAGCAGGTCAAGTGTGAGCTACACGACCGACTGTCGGGGAGCGTAAAATAAGTGTGCTAAACCACTGTCGTGAAGAAGTTTGTTTAACACTCACTTAACCCATATCAGACAATGTTTAAGTCAAACCACACTCGGCTTACACTGGTACCTTTTTCGCAACTTTCAGCTGAATCCTTGCGTCAAAAAGCAAACGACGATGTAGTCTATGCGATTTAAACGTGTTTTAAGTACTGTCTAGAGCGGAATAAGCTCATACTGCGCACTCGCTTACCCACTCCAGCACATGTCCAAGACGTTCCATTGCTTACATTATATTGACGTCGGCATTTTGGCTAATTGGCTTCGATCAACGTACTTACGTGACCTTATGCCACTAGTAGCAGGATGGTTTTACGTATGTCGTCGCACCGGTAACCTTCTCTGTGTGTAACCACTATAAGCAGTCACTCAAAACGGCTCACCAAAATAACTAAGTTAGTTGGTCAGGCATTTGTAGACGGCTCGAAGCAGCGGTGTACGCAAAAAGCAGCTTAAGAGTTTAAACTCCTGCTGTGACATTTTTCCGCACTAGAATTATTATACTGCTATGGCAAGAAAAACTACAGGGTAAGCAAAGCGTCTGTGCGACTGCTAAGTGACATCACCCGCAGAGCACGCCGTGACACAAAGAGAATAGAAAAAACAGCTGACAGAATGTAGATTGTCGTAAAATTGTTACGACAAAAACTGAAAAGGGAACCATCTTAGTAAAACACGCAAATTCACGTTCAAAGTAAAGAGATTTTGTTTATGTACTTAATCATGAAATGTTTTATTTTGATGTCTAAAATATCGACACTAAACGTGCCATGGTATTCCGCAGTGATTACAGCCGTTTTATCTGGCTCTCCACTGCCCGCAGACAGTAGGCTACCACAATAATCCAGTCAGCAGTCTGCAAAGGCTTGAACAAATCAAGCGTTCTTTGTGAAACTGAGACTACTGTTAAAGGGTTAAGTACAATGAAATCATTGATTCCAAACTATTGTACTTATTCAGAGCGACAGCTCGGATGCAATAAACAATTCGATTCTTTGTCACACTAATGACAACGGCATATTCAAAGCTATTGCGAAATCTCACGAAATCTCCGTGACTGGATGCTGCTGGTCTTCGAGCAACGCCAATCGAGCTGAGCTGATAACCAAGCTGCAAAGGCTTGAACAAATCAAGCGTTCATTGTGAAAGACTGTAGAACTCAGTGAGCGTAAAAGCACGAGTGGAAGACTTCACGTATCCATTCACTGCCGATTGTTAAGCACAAGGGCAATATGTGTGGCCATGAAATTAACTGCAATGGCATGCCTATTTATGCAGGAGAGTAACTTCATACTTGGTAGCTACATTGAGCAAAGACGATGGTTACATTTACGGATAGCAAAGAAATATCCAGGTCTGTTAGTGTTAGGTTCTAGTATAGTGATTTCGTCAACTAAAAAAGTCGCTGTTTAATGTGTCTTCCATTCAACCAACTTAAGTCGTTATAGCTAAAGCATTGACTGTGACATTTGTGTAAAATTAGAGCACTGCTAATAAAGTTAAGTAATTGAGTAATTAATTAGAGAAGCTGTCAGTTCCAATTTCAATTAATTAGCATACAGCTAGAGCTGATTATAATCGTAATTAATTGAAAAATTTTCTACTCTTAATTGTAATTTCAATTGCCGTGACTAACTGGCTATCTACATCTGTCTGTTAAAGCGCGTACAGAGTGACGTAACTAAACTAAGCTGACCCAGTTTAGCTTATGACGAACTGACCAATAGATAAGCATAATGCATTACAGTAGGCACCGTCTAACGGCGTCGTTGATCTACGTGACTACGCTTACATGCAGGGTGATAATCGTTAAAGTAAAAAAATTGCGGAAAACTAAAAATAAGGAAAAATAAAAAAAACTCATTAACAGAAAATTAAAACAAGGAAAAATTGCAGAATTGTTTTCAGTTTTTGCGAGAATACGTCCCAACCGGAACAGCTTTCAAACGTGTTCTCTCGTGGAATCAGGACCGACAGATCCTCGTAAACCGGGACTGTCCCATCGGCGAAAACGATGTATGGTCGGTCATCTCGCGCATGCACGATAGATAGCTGACAGCAATACATCATAACTGCCCATCTGGGACGCGGTGTATGATTGCTAGAGAAAGATATGCTACCCCAGCTAGTCCAGCTAGGCCACCACCGATGCCAGGCACCGCGTGCGGTCACAAGAGTGCAATAATCTGTTGAAACGCTGCGTCGTGGCTGCTAATCAATGCAGACAAACCAAACCAAGCAAGAAACAATATCTACATTGTGTCCCAAAAAACATCCCCGACATTTTCGACTGTAACTTGAAAATCAATCAATAGATTTTGATAATTTTTGGTACAAATATTCTTCACACAACTTGCCATCAAATGACTTTTTAGTTTCCCACCTCGCCTAATGTATGCTTTTGCACTATTTAGGGAAAGCCGATCGAGCGAAATATGTGTTGAAATAAACAGACATTATCAATCGTAATTTGAACAAAGATCAGCATATTTTAACTATATTTGGCAAAAATATTTCTGACACAACGGGCTATAAAATAAGTGTTTTAGTTTCCACCTCACCCAAAGTCTGCTTTTGCACTACTTGGGGAAAGCCGACCGAGCACAATACGTGTTAAAATAAATGAAAAACGTCAAAAAATTTCATCTGTCCTAATCTGTGGGCCCCAACAGCTGGTCTGTTACAAGGTTTGACTGTTATGCAGCAGTGTGTCTACCAGATGAAGTTTAGAAATGTTTGTGAAGTCAAAAAGCGACTGGTACAGCCTGTATTGGTCTGGAACCGAACTTTATCGATACTGCTGTCAATGAATGGAGAAAGCGTATCCTTGCCTGTGTTCGCATACTGGGCCAACACTTCAAGCAATTTTATTGCAGGCAGTTGAAAAATAAACAATTGAATGAACTGTCAGCTAAAGTGTCAGAAATGTGAACAAAATGTGTTTTTACGCGTTATGGTAATTAAGCAATCATATCGCATTGGATAAAAAGTGATATTTCGCTGGTTGTGCTTTCCCCATGTAGTGCAAAAACAAACGTCGGGTGAGTTGGGAAACTAAATAATTTTTGGATGGAAGGTTGTGTCAGGAATATTTGTACCAAAAATTTTCAAAATCTGATAATTGATTTTCAAGTGACAGTCGAAAATGTCGGAAATGTTTTTTTTCGACACGGTGTATAAAGTGTGCAGTGCACAATTAAACGGTCTGTCACCACCCTTTCGTGCCTGCTTTAATACTGGCAACAACAATCGACTGTAGGTAAGTGCGAATTTCACCGTTACACAAGTTGCCCCCGAAAAACCCTATCTGTTTTAACGTAATTTCCCACCTTTAGAACTGAGGATAGAATGCGACGACGATGTGGTATATGTCTAAAGGTGCCAAAGTCATGGTCCTTGAAAAAGTAAGTAAACGTAGGGGGCCTAAGTAAGTAAAATGTAAATTTTTGTAGCACATATCGTTAAATTAACCTCTAATGCGCTCGTCGCACTATGACTAAGCGTAGGTAAAATATTCGCTCAATAGTACAAGCATTTGGTGGCAAGATTTTACAATATTTTCTGTTCATTAACGACAGAGAGAGAAAGTGAGTGAGTGAGTGAGTAGTGTTTAACGTCCCGCACGACACAGTATAGGTCATTTCCGAGACGGTCTTTGCAGGCAAAATTGCACATAGGCTACATTTAATAACGAAACACAAAGTTTAACCTTTACATAAAGTGTAATCTTTATGAAACACAAAACACAAAAAACGACTTAAACCTAAAATTGTAAGAACTGCTGATTTTAATATTGTGCATATGAACCGGTAATGGCAGTTCTAATAATCTTCCCTGTTATCCTTCAGGCAGTCATTAATCTCACAATGCTGTCTATTGTAGGACAAGGGGTGAGTGAAAGAGAAAGAACGGTGAGAAGGAAACTTGACGTGCAGCAGAATGCATCGTTTGTTCCCTGTCAGAGTCAGTATAGAGACGCCGACCGTAGCAACACGAAAAGCAACGGAAAAGCAGCGTGATTTATCGCTCACTCACTCTTCTGGTCGCTGGCCATCGCCGTCCGGGTAGTGGAGGTCGAAGTGAGTGAAAACAATGCGCGCTCGTTGGCGCTCGTTGCCGTAGAAACGGTATCTGCAGACGACGCTGGACGGGTATCCGCGCGGCGTACCGTAGTTGAGCGATGTAATCACACCAGACTTGAGCTGGTCGGAGCTGGACAGGTCCGAACTGCAATCTGCACAACGAAAAATAAACCTTTCACCTTGATTACAAGATAACCTTATTGCTTTTCTCCTTTTTTCTATCTCTACCATTGCTCTACATTATAGTCATTCCAGTCCCCAATTTTTTGATTGTTGAAAAATTGCCGGAACATTTTTTTGTTTGATTGTCGTTCAAAATAAGAAAACTTTGAGCTGAAAACCTCCATTTTCTGCTAGTACTGCTATCGTATGTTGTCTGTCCGTCCGCCCGTCCGTTCGTCCAAAACGTTGGTAACTTGTGGTCGCATATAGTTTGGACTACTTTAAAAGTGATCAAACGAATAGTTAAGTTAGGCCTAGAGTCAAGCTTTGATATGCTTTTTTACCATGCTACGTACATTGCACTCCGCGTGAACGTTAAGCGTGTATCGAAGGGCATGAGGCAATAAGCGAAATAACAGAAAATAGATAATAATGACAATGTCCATAATTTGAATTGTTTTAGAAACCTATCTCAGAAACAATCTAGGATGAAAAAGTGTTAATAAAAATTCCTCTGAAAGCCCGAGACTCGCCGTGACGCTTTATAAGATATTCAGGACAAACATTAGTTTAATTTCAGAAGACGTGCGCAAAAAAGACGCCATATTATATTTCATGAAAAGCAAGCATTTTTGATGACTTTCAGCATATGAAGCGATAGGCCCATTAACGTAATGGAATTACAGATTTATAGATAGCCTACACGACGCCAATTGGCTTCGTTGGAATGGAAGAATTGATGAATATCGCCTAAGGGCGTATATGCAAGTGCTCCTTTTCTAATGATTTATTCGTAAAATCTTTCATATCGCGGTATGTAAAAGTTGAAGGCACAAGGGCTGTTACAGCTTACTCTGCAATACAAAAGTCGGCGTATCGTATCGTGCCATGTTACAATGTGGGCCTTTTTTCTCAAAATTCGTTCGCATGTTACACAAATGTTTTAATGTCCATTTTTCACTCATAGGCTAACCGCGTTTGAAAATATTTTGCCGTTACAAATCTCACATTTTTTAGCAAAACAATGCCGAATGGTTTCCAAATCAGAGCGTGGTTACATTTCAAATGCAAATGCTCTAACCACAAGCTGTCGGCGGGAACTGAAACATGTGCACTGAACTGCCATATTTTTTTTATTTTTACCCTTAACAATGTGGTAACTAGGCTACTATCTTTCGGTGGTGTCCTACAGTACTGTGAGAATGCCCACACAAGGATAGATCGAAATAACAGCACGTGTCGACTTAATCAGAGTACCGATATTTGACGAATCGTTTGGGGGTCATGGAACTGCAATAATGTCATTGTTGCTGTGTTTGCCGAGGTCAGGAAGTGTCGCCTGTATGAGCGCTACCGTGATAATAACATTCAGCAGTATTAGTAAGCCATTTATCATTTATTTGTATCATTTCGTCCCGATGGTTTGTTGTCAGCGATCTGTGAACGATGTAGGCATATATTGGTGGTGATGATTCCGGTGGTTAATGAAATGAGTAGCGACGCCAAGTTCGCGGATAGAAAGGTCAATGTCGGTGGAAGAACAAATTTTGACAGTTTTGTTGCTGTAGTTTAAAAAGCTCATATTGCGTTATTTCTGTGTACTCAAGGGAGCGATTTATCAAAAAATGCTGCTGTTTCGTCTCTGGCCTGAGGTCCACGCGAAAGACTCAGAAGATGTTCTTTTATTAAAGTCATAGAAATTAGATTTATTAGTTTGGCGAGTTAACTCAGGCATAGTGAAAAACCAATCTGGTGGCATTTTGTCCGGTGACCTTTTGTCCGGGATTTGCCAATGTCAGGCCAGTGGTCAGCACAGTACTGAGTACATCGAGCGTAGACGGCATGACAGAGACTCAGCTGGTGGTCCGAGTCTGTGTTCGTCACGCAACGGATGCCACCGACCACAAGCGACGCATGCAAATACACAATGCGACCACACGCACGCCGACAAATGCGAAAATAAACGACGCCAGGCGCGACCGCGTGTTAACGAACTGTCACACTCATAACATGAAGCACGATGGCAGTGGCAAAAGATCTAGTTTCAACTTAACTCAGCAAAACAACTCGAATTATAACCATTGTGACAAAAGCACCCTGCTGTCGCAGCGAACAGCGTGCGACCATGTTAATGTTTCTGCTTTCGGGTGACGGCAGACATTATATTGGCTAGTGAAGTATACGACGTATAGCCTACGCCAGAATTTTTTACGAACGTTTTTTCAGGATTAAGTAGCAAATACGGGACTTCGGGACCCAAGCTAATTATTCGTGTAATTGCTTTTCAAATAACCCAGCTTATATGGCGACGATACATCGACGCTAAACAATGAAGACATTGCCCCAACTATACTGGAAAAAGATCTGTCAACGTATGTGAGAAAATTGGTTAATTGCGACAAATGTCAGTGCATGCCAAGAATGCATCACACGTAAAGCAAAACAGAAATTTTAATAAGTTACTGAAATTCATCAGAAACAGCCTTTAATTGGAAACTTGTTGCCGAAACGTCAACAAGTTTTCAATTACACGTTGATTTTAATGAATTTACGTGACTTATTAAGTCATCGTTTTAACCATGTCTTTTAATGATATTGCGGAATCTTGCTCACGTGATCTTTTTCACAGCATTGCGAAACCTGGTCACTGTCTTCATGAACTGTTGTCATGTTACGCCGAGCGTCCAGACAGTTTACGCCCTCGTGGACATGATTATGTGCTGCCTGTTTGTAGTAAGAAATTGCATAAACAGTCTTTTTAGTTAGATCACTTTTTGACTGTGTCTAATTATTTTGTGTTATGTTACCTTGTCTAAATTACATTTCTCTTCTGTTTTGCTATTGTATTATGTGCGTTTGTCACATATTTTATTAAATACTGTGTTACTGTGTTACTGTGTTACTTTAAGTCTTTTCAAAGACAGAACTGAATTTGTATAGGCCTATTGCTATTTTTCAGTTCGTTGGTGTTAGTATTTTCACTCCATGCCCTTACAGGTGCTATTTAACTCATAGACAAACTGGACGACCGCATTAGTTAATGTGAGCTCTGTCACTCACTGAGAAATTTCTGGCGATGAAAAAATGATTTTACTTTGCGTTGACTTTATTCCCTTACATATGAGACATTCAACGTCTAAGATTTTCATTAAAGTTTGCAAAACCAGAAGAATTTTGTGCCTAATTCCTTATGTGACGACTTGGCTTAGTGGTGATGCATTGATGGCCATAAACGGAGATGAGAAACCATCAGTATACAAAAAACACTTGGCTGTTTTGCTATTTATTTTCTTTATTCATACGAGTTACGAAAATGTCACTACAACAGGGATGTGCACGAAACCTTCTGAGCCGAGACCGAAACGAGACCCGAAACCCATGTCTGCGAGACCGAGACGAGACGTTGCAGCTTCCGAGACGCTGGCCGAGACCTTTCAACGTCTCGCCGAGACGTTTTCCGTGACGTATGGTGAAACACATTAACAATGAATAAAATTATACGGAT
>Ga0056128_1011679_pt1 | contig 10802 bp, 6 predicted proteins | sample WorMetLIZISLAND2_FD_71113 | JGI IMG/M metagenome (GOLD analysis project Ga0056128, IMG submission 71113) | Marine gutless worms symbiont microbial communities from Max Planck institute for Marine Microbiology, Germany - Olavius geniculatus... ... | reverse complement strand
CTAAAACAGCAAATATAAATGTACAAAACATCAGTTTATACACTTGTTAACGGCAACATTTAAGGACTTGCACATCGAAAACAGCAAAAATTACAAAAGATGATATTATTCAGCAGCACACTGAAACACAGTCAGTGTGATGCGGGCAATATCACCTTTTGTAATTTTTGCTGTTTTCGATGTGCAAGTCCTTAAATGTTGCCGTTAACAAGTGCATAAACTGATGTTTTGTACATTTATAAGTGATAATAATCGGTACCGGCTACCGGTATACACAATTACACATCTTGTCAAAACTTGCACTGCGAGAACGAGGCAATCATAAATCTATCTACCACAATAATGTTCTCTTTTATAATTGCACTACAGGTATGCAAATTTGAAGTAAATAAAACAAAAAGCCTACAGCAAAATTGCTTAAAATATGGGCGCATTGTGCGAACACAGGCATGAAGACGCTTTCCATATTCATTGACAGCAGCATCGATAATCAATAAAACAAAAAGCCCAGCTATTGCTAGGAAAAGCCAACTGTACCGCTTGAGTCTGAAGCCCAGCGTCTGACTTCCAGTCACGGAGAGAAAACGATTTGTCAGAGATGACACGGTCGGCTAATAATCATGCGAAGTGAGGCTAAACACGACTGAGACCAGTCCGGTGAAACAACTGAAACTCACGTAGCGAATAGTTCTGGCTGGTAGAGGCGACGATGTGAAACACGTAATCAGCCTCCTCGTCGTCATCAGCTGCACACTGAGCTGTTCCATCGGTCGACATCTCAGACGACTGAGACGACGACTGCGAGCTTGAGTACAGCCTGCTGCTCTTGCGCCGTAGCTTCGGAAACACTTTTCCTTGCAACAGCAAACGAAACGACGCTAGCTGCAACATGTCGGATTTCAGTTCTCGCCAAAGCCGTAACCAGGATTATGCTTTGGGGTCAGACCTATCTCTTTCTTTCCTTTCCCCTTTTTTCTTCCTCTTTTTTTCTGTCGTCCCTCTTCTTCCCAAATAGGCCGAAAATGAATTTTAACGTATTTGCAGCTCTCAAAACGCATGTCGTGGCAACATTTTACATTCGATGTAGCTGCGACAAAAAATGACAAAAAAATCGCTAAACAAAAATCGTTAGACCTGTCTAACTAATTTTGTCACTACTACTGATCAGGCGTAAGTTGCTCAAAGCATGAGCGTAAAATCTGGCAAATTGCGTTAAATCAAAAAGTGGCGATAAACTGGCCTAAAGGTTAACCCTTCGTGTCCATTCGACGTATATAGTTGCTTTACGACGGGCTTAGTTAGTACATAAATGAGTGACCGCCGGCAAACGATTAAACCATCTTAGTGGCTTATGTAATCAGCCATTCAGAACAATTCAGCCTGGCCATCCTTCCGTAGGTAAGCACAGAGAGTACCAGGGAAAGCTAAAACGTACACAGGCAAATTGCGCGATGCACTAGCCCAATATCCGTCTTCTCTCTCTTGCCGCGCAGGGCTGTAAGGTAGTGTTTGGCTGAGGGCTAAGGGCTAAGAAAATGGAGATACAGCTTGAACAGAATTTCACTTTTTACGTATCGAAATATCAAGAACTGAAATACCAACAATTACAAAACCTTATCTACAAGAAGCCTGTTAAATATGAAGAAAAACACGATTACTATATAAACAATTTACTAATGACAGTTAGTTACCTGTACCGTTCTCGTACCAGAGCGGCGGTTCAAGGTGACCGAGTGGCATGAGACCGGTCTCCACACATGACAGGAAGGCCAGCAAATGCCCGCCGCGGGGAAAGTGCAACGGAGGTCTCTGCACGCCGTCCTGCCCGACCAGTACCACTATCCCGCCTCCATCCGCTGCACAGACGCACGCAAGTAACTTGCAGACGTCAGGGCAGTGATGAGATGTAGTGGTAATTAACACGTGCTGTCACATAAATGAAGGTTACTGATGCTGGGCCCGGTTTGTATTTAAATCGGTGACTGTCGATGAACGGGCGAACCATCTCGGTATAACAGTCATCTAGATCAACTCAGTCTGGCCATCCCTCCGTGAGTATGCACAATGAGTAACAGCAAAAGCTGTGCAGTAAACAGACACACCGCGCACGTGTACGATGGCGTACTTGCCTTTGGTGATTTTACATTATTACATTATGTTATTTCACATTTTCTATTTTCTTTGTACATGTATGTGAACCTGACATCAGCGTGAAACAGGACGGTACTGGGCCTCCGTGGATAGCTATAACTGGAAGCGAACCTTGTCGATGACAGTGGATGTAGACGATTTCATCCAAGTTGATTGACAGCGCGTGGTCCCAGTACAGACTGCAAGCACATGTAATCGTAAAAAATAAACTTTTTTCAGCATGTGCTGCAAGCCACTTTATTCCGCAAGTGTAACAAACGTTAGGAAGCAACTTCAAGAAAAACCCCAAAAAGTGTTTTTATTTCTAAAAGTAAAAAAAAATTAGAAAACGTTTGCAAACTTTTAGTAAAACCGTAACCCCCCTTTAACTAACAATGACTAAAGAATACGGTTTTTGTGTACTTACATTTTTGCCATCATATATGAGCCAGTAAAACTAAATACAAAATGTGTCAGTATCTTATCAGTAAGACGTCAGTTTTTGTATATTAATATTCTAAATTACTCAAAATTACCATCGTTTTTACCCTGGCCACTTGAAGTATACTAATTTTTTCAATTGCAAAATTTAAAAAAATTAAAATGCGTTTTTGATAGAACAGAAGAAAATGACAAACGTTAATTACAACTGTGGTTTATTCACTATTTTTGTGCAACGATCCGCAATGAAAATTTGGGAAAAACATTGCCTATCATAATATCACCAGCGTTTTGACAGTTTTTTTACAGATTCTATTTGCTTGCATCATGTCAAAGTTTTTGTTACTATTGATATACTATATAGCACGCACGAGAAATTGTAAAACCCAAGTCTGCACTTATGCAGAAAATTGTTGTGGTCTACTCTGCGACTGTATAGACAATAACAATAATTTTAAAAAATCTCAATAACTGATGCATTATTGTGACAGAAAAATGTCAAATGTAAATTTATATAGCGCATTGTCGTCAAAACCTCTAATGCGCTGAACACACTAGTACTGTGAAAACAAAATCGTTTTTAGCGACTGTCTGAAAATGTTTCGAGAAACATTCCGGATCGCGTAGTTCATCAGGCAGTGAGTTCCAGACAGTTGGTCCAGCAACAGAAAACGCCCGACGGCCGTAGGTGCTGAGCCGATGACGTGGCACGGAAAGTTGGTGACTGCTGGCCTTATAGGCTTACTTTCTATTCGGCCGCTCTGTACTCTAAACTAATTTTTGCTGTAAACTTTTGCTCACGTACGTCGTAACTTTGTAAGTTCCATAAATTTCAATTACCTTTTAATTGGCAGCGGTTCTTCGACGTCTTCGCTGCAGCCGTTCATCAGCTGGTTGGGTGTCCACTTGACGGACAACTGGTCGCCGTCCTGGTGCAGCGACAGATAGCCGGCAAGCAGTTCCACGTCGTTGTTCTGTCCACAGAAGATACGAATACGAAACGGGCATATTAAACGGTCGTCCACTTATAGCCACTAGACAGCACTTAATTACGCTGAACGTCAATCAAAAGTATACTTTTACATAGCCCAGATAAGCGCTGCGTCTGGTCTGCCTAACTGACTCGTAAACATTGACGCAAAATATGCGTCATTTTTTTCTCAGTTTTTTGACGTTCGAGGACCTTGATCTTTGACATTTATCGAGATGGAAATTGCCAAGTTATACATCGCTAAGTCCGAGTCCAATATGGGTCTAAGTCCGAGTCCTAAAATACGGACTCAAGTGCATTACTGGATTCGAGCGCTACATTGCTGGTGTTACTTAGTATTAATGTGCTACACTGTACTAGAGGATCTTAGGTATAGCAAACCTAAGTCATGCCCTCTGGTTCTGCAGTTTTTGCGCTAATCTAAAATGTGTCTCAAAAATATCCCGAACATTTTCAATTGTCACTTGAAGTAGGATTATCAAATTTTAATAATATTTGGTACGAATATTTGTGGGACAATTTGCCATTAAATAAATTTTTAATTTTCCAACTCATCCAGTGAAGTCTGTGCACAACCTGGGGAAAACAGAACCAACGAAATATTGATTTTTTACCCAATGCAGTATTATTGCTTAATTTAAATAACGCACAAAAACATATTTTTTAACAACTTTTTTGACATTTTGGTTGACATTTTATTTAATTGTTTTGTTTTTCATATGTCTACAGCAAAATTGCTTGAAATGTGGGCGCACTGTGCGAACACAGGCATAGAGACGCTTTTCATATTCATTGACAGCAGCATCGACAATGTTCTGCTTCACACCAATCCAGACTTCGCCAGTCACTTCTTGAATTTATAATCATTCCAAAACGTTATCTGGTAGACATACTGCTTTATGACAGTCAAACCTAGTAATCGACTGGCTGTCGGGGCCCAGAGATCTAAATAGATAAATTTTATTGAAGTTTTTTTTCATTAATCTCAACACATGATTTGCTTGGTCTGTTTTCCCCAGGTAGTGCAAGAGCAGACGCTGGGTGAAATACGAATTTAAACAATCATTCAATAACCAGTGGTGTCAGAAATATTTCGGCCAATAAAAATCTGATAATGTTTCCTCAAGTTATGATCAATAACGTCGGGGATGTTTTTTTCACGTTTTTGCGCATTTTAACTCACATTTTGCTTGGTCTGAATTCCCTTGGTAATGCAGAAACAAACATTAGGTGAAATGAGGAACTATAGTCATTTGATGGCAAGTTGTGTCAGGAATATTCACACCAGAAATTATTAAAATCTAATAATTGTTTTTGAAGTTACAATCTAAAATGTCGGGGATGTTTTTGAGACACAGTGTAATATTCACAAAAAACAGGACGGCATACAGTAGGCCTACATGGGTGCAGGAAAATGTGATCGTACCGGTTGGACGCTGACGTTGTTCTTGCCGTAGAGCAAAACCGATCGTGTGTTCTGATGCAGAGACAAGACGTACTCTTTGGCCGTGGGCGGCGTACAGCTGCCACTGACGCTACGACAACCACTGTCGTCGCTGCTCGTTGAACTCAAGTGCCTCTGAAACTGACGCACGTTCAGCCAGTTCAATTAGAATTACCTTGCACGGAATTAGAATTACGATCAGAATTAGCTGTTATGAATTGGCCGATTATCTAGAATTAGAATTACTTGTAAAGTAATTAATTACTTAATTACTTTTTAATTAATTGATTACCCATCACGTCATACACAACAACACACGCACGCTTTAATTCTATCTCTAATCACACTTTTATTTAATATGGCACATAGATATTAAAATGTGTGTTTTATTTCGAGATTTACTTTAGTTTTTTGCTGTCGAAACACTGTAGTGAAATACAGAATGAAGAAATAAGTCATGAAATATTAAATAGGCCTACCCGTAGAGCGGGTCTCTGTGGCGAAGCTCCGCGCAACAGTCTGGCACTGCTGTGTATGCGATGCCGCTGAATAAGCTCACTGGCTGTAGGGTCAGACCAGTAGTGGTCGGCTATCTTCATCTTGCTGTATTCCAAGCTGCACGGACCCACTAACAGACCAGATCGCAACACAACCCGACTTATTGCGACAGGGTTGTCAACTGTTTGTAACTGGAAAATGTCGAACGTTGTGTGTATTTTACTCCCAAGCGAGGTCAAAAATGCCACATTCAGAATGACGCCAGTCGTTAAGAGTGCCGAAGCATAACTGTAGGTCTATTAACTATTTACATTCCAGCGAGTCTGCGACTGTAGTTGCTGATTTGTTTTGCCATAATGTATAGCTTCAACTAATATTTAAATGACTTGCAAGTTAAGAAGTCTAAGTTTTCATAGATCTTTATGCGCCACGGTAATGGGAAAATGTCTTCTACTGTAAACGTTAGTTGAAACCAATAAAGATACCTTTAGAGTCGAACTATAAATGCCGAGTTAAAGCCAAATTTAAGTTTTACGGCCAAACGAAATAATTTAATGCTAAACTAAAAACAAAACTAACGAGAAAAAGTGCCAAATTGTCAAACAACAGTAAATTTCCTATAAAAAGTACAAAATTAGACTTATTTAGCATTTTAAAATGCCAGCTAGCAACTCATTTTTTCGTGTGTGACCAGATATGCTCGCCACCGTTGTCCAGCCACACGTCGCATAATGTTTCTCGATCAGTTTGTCTTTCCTTTACTGGGAAGTGCATAACTGGCGCAAGGAAATCAAATTACTTACGCCAGCAGCATTTGGGACATAGTTTTACTGTCACTGTTTAAATTCTGGTGTCATAAAAACTACTGACACAGTGGCAGTTGGCGCAGCATCGCAGGTCAATTTATGATTGGCCTACTAAAGCCGTCGTCATGAAGTTTTGCCATCAAAATTGGTTTTGAGCAGTAGCAGTCTATATTATAAGCCTCCGAACAAAGTTCAGCTGATTTCTATTTTTCACAGATACTGTAGCATCAGTCAAGTTACAACGTCAGATTTCGTTGTCTTCATTTCACATTATACCCATGCTACACACAAATTTTATTACATGGTAAAGAATTACAAAAGTATTAAATGATGATAGCAACTGTTATAAATTATTAAAACGCTATTTTAATTATATTGTCTACTATGAGAGAAAAAGAAAATTTTATTTGCCAAACAAAACATATCATGCTAGTAAAAATAATGAATAGCAGCGTTATTCGCGTGATGACAAGTTATACGTACTGCCGAATAAGAACCACTAAAAGCCGCTATATTAAATCCCCGGTACTTAAAACTCTAAACTAAATCTAAATACGAACACACCGAGTAGCGATGCAAAGATCAAACTATCCACGGGATCAGCCATGAGTGCTTCCTTCTCGTAGTATTTGCTGTACACGTGACAAATGCAACGAGCTGAAAACGTTAACGATTAACTAAACGTTGGAAATTTCAATCAAACAGGTTACCCAGCAAGTTAAATTTGCTGTTGTATTTTATTTGCTGTTGTATTGTATTTTAGAGTATTGTTGTTTTAGAGCATAGCCTACGTAATCAATTATCACAAAAAGTGCATTTTATTAAGACACTATGTATTATTCTTACTATTGTCGTTGTTGTTACTGTCGTCAATAACATCACGGATGTTGCCTTTACAAAAAAAAATTAAATCTAAATATTTGTTCCAATCAAATCCGTTAATTCTAAATAAACTCTACAGCGATCAAACATAAAAAAATAAAAATTAATACAAATGTTAAGACCGACAATGATAATTTTAATTATAATGTTTACTTTTAATGAACAGCAGCAACGTTTCTTTAATATTTTATTGACATTATACTTATTTAATAAAACAAATTTATAAAACTGCACATTTTGTGCTAACGAATGCTACAAAGTTGATATAAATGGTCTAGATCTAGTACAGTAAAAAGGGGATTAGCCAGCATACTGATTATTATATTTTATTGATGGTCTAATTATCTAATGGTCTCGCTAATACGTCCACTCAACGAATTGCTTTTTTCTGATGGACTGACTCTTGCAGTAATTGGCAGGCAGTTTTTAGATTACATTAACTCACTAAAAACGGTAAAAAACACGAATAATTTTTTTTAATTTTATGGAAATCAAACCTAAAATACCATTGTACTGTTCCACATTTGCTTTTATATTTTAGCAGCAAGTTTTTTGTTATTGCACGTGACACGATCATAGAGAGTTTGCATCTGTAATTGCAAATTATAACGTTGAAAGCAGATTTGAAAATGCACCGATATCTTTGGGAGTCCGATAAGAAAATTAAGGGATGGTATTTAGGGACGGCGACAACCGAAAGCCCAACATTTTTTTAAACTTCATTCGAGCTACGCCAAATCACTCTATGACGACGACGACGACGACGACGCTGATATACTGATACCTGCAGTTGCTCATGAGATGGTCGACAATGACAGTCAACTTCTTGTCAAACAGCGCCAGTCGAATCCACGGAAAACGAGGACCGGGTTCGCGACCTCCCGCCGACAGTCTATTTCACATTAATAAATAAATTATGTAAAATTTCTCATATTAGTTCCTCGACCAATCAACCAACTAAACAATTAATCAGTCACAACAGTTTTCTATAGCAGCTAATGCATAACTATAAATAGACGGCATCGGCCGCTTAACAATAAAAACCTTAATCTTAAACGACATTTTTGAAAATCTCAGTAAAACTTAATGCACAGTAAAAAATGCAGATACGATGAGGAAAAATCGTTAGAAATTATTTTTGTGTTGCAAGGGTGTTACTGATTATGCGGCCGTTCCGCATTATGTGTCTTTACCGTCTGTCTGTCTGCCTGTATTGTTCTGCATATGTGCCTAACTCGAAAACAGAAGGCATAGAAGATTCAATATTAACGCGAACGTTTCCCATTGGAGGACTAACTAGTGTGGGAATTTTCAGTTCAAATGTCCAAAGTCAAGGTCACGACTGCTGCACGTCAAAATTTTCAACAAATTGCCGCACGTCTCGCGTACATGTTTACTTTACAGGTGATGAACGGCGGACTCCGACAGGAAGCTGAGCCGAGTAACTGTTAGACCTAATTTACTGTCAGCGCCTAAGACCGCCGGCAACCGGACGGACAACAGCATACACGTTGAAGCTACTCGCCGACGTCTTCGCTTATTTACGACGACAAGAAGTCGCACGGAGCTGATGAAATAAGAGGAACTGAGCAAACGGAGGTTTTATGCAGAAAGCCGGGCTTGCAGTGGTCTACGTGACGAACTTACAAATAACGTTGTATCAAGGTGCATATAAACAAAGCGGCATAACTGAACTGAACTGACACGGTTTAGTTTTTTGAGAGATGACGTAGTCTAACATTGAGCAGATCTAGCTAATTGACTCAGGCAGCAACTCAGCAGCAGTTCGCTGTATTTCATTCGCTGCTGTGGTGTAGAAGCGAGCGCATCATTTCGAGGTTATTCAGAATAAAAAGGGATATAATCTGGACTGTATACAGTGTCAAATGTGTCTTATAGCAGTTTTCCCCAAATATTCTATGGCCCGTTACCTTCGCAGCTAGACAACACCCCCACAGCTACCAGAGCTAATAAGTTCAGTTCAGTTACGTCGCCCTGTATGGAGTTGTACGCGTCTTTACTTACAGCACATAAAGAATCGGTGCAACAGCAGCATAAATTACTCACAATAATTTAACAATTGTTTGTCTATATTTCATGAAGATCACACGGGCCAGAAACGTTGAATAAACACAAGACGATCAAGTAGATAGAGTTCCATCTGATTTATGGATAGACAAAAATTTGTACAAAAAGAAGAGGCGATGTTGTCAATCGAGATGTCAAAATCGCCAAGAAAGAGGAAAACAGAAATATCTGGCTAAGCGTCAAACTATTCCAAGCTCCGTCCGAAAACGAGTTTTGGTGCATTTTAAGCTTGAAAAACGCATCTGGTGAGTTGGTTGTTCAGCGTACCGATGCTGTAAAAATAAAAACGCGTACCGTCTCCAAAATAAGTGCCAAAACGCTGTAGGGAACAGTACCGGGAGCCGGACATTTCCCCCTGGGCCTGTCAACCACGGACGTTTCCCCGTCGGACATTCGTCCGCACGAACGTTTTCCCCTTGCTTTTCGAGTGCCTAGGACGTTTCCCTCTAGGCCAGTAACAACATATTATCAAAGTCAGCGCCAAGACTGAGTAGAAATTTCTCGCAACACCAAAAACAGCTCCGCCTTTGAAGTCTCGTCGCCGCTGAATATTTTTCGAACACAATGAGTCTCAGTAGGCGCGACAATCACAGTGCAGCACTGTATTATGCTTGCTGTATTATGTCATTTTATCGCACATGCCACATGCGCGACTGAACTCACCGGCGACCGTCAGGGTCTATCTCCATTTCCTTGAGTCTTTTCAGGATGGTGGCGGCAGGTTCAAACGTTTTGCCGACTTTGTGGAGCAGCGCTGTGGTGGTGCTGTCTTTGAACAGACCGAGCGCTCTTTTCTTCAATCCGTGCAACAGACACGACTCGATAGCCGCTGAAACATGTACCGGCAGTATCACAATATTCTTACTTCTACTCACGTGTTTGTAGTTTTAGCATGTTTCGCAAAAGAATACGTATTTTATTCTCGGTCCCTACATACATACAAGCATACGTTTGGCTGAAGAATTCATTATTAATAATCATTATTTTATTCGCCACAAATACGCCAGAAGACATTTTTAAACTCGTAGAACATAATTAGGCCTAGCAAGACACAACAGGCTCAAAGAAAGCACCACAAACACGCTCGTAATAAAAGTCATCACAGTAAATTGAAAATTGTTATTTTAGTACAATAACTAATGTTTACTTGAAAGCGTCGTTTTATTACTACAGAATTACCACATCAATTAATAATTCGATGTCAATAAATTCAGTAGCTTATAAAACAGTCCTAGTTTGTCTTGTTTATGGCGTTCTGTTTGTGCTATAATTAACAAAAATTATATCGCAATAAACTTACCACACAGAAGGGTCACGCTTGCGCTTTCTTCATGGACGAACTTTTTTGTGACCGATTCCTCCATAATTTTCTTCACCTGCGACGAAACAACGAACAGTCAAGTATTAATGGCAGTTCTTGGCAATTAGGGCGCTCGCACTTATGCGATAAAATAAAACAAAAACTAGAAATTTGGAGCAAAGCCCAACGTGAGTCCGCCCGGCGCCCTAAGTCTGATTGGGG
>Ga0056128_1011673_pt1 | contig 10804 bp, 9 predicted proteins | sample WorMetLIZISLAND2_FD_71113 | JGI IMG/M metagenome (GOLD analysis project Ga0056128, IMG submission 71113) | Marine gutless worms symbiont microbial communities from Max Planck institute for Marine Microbiology, Germany - Olavius geniculatus... ... | reverse complement strand
TTCAAACGATCAATAAATACTGTGGATCTCTCTGCTTACTGTATTGGCTCTGTTTAGCCTGTTATTCAACTGTCCTGGTCGTTGTTTTTACTACCTTGTTTTGGTATTTGTTTGTTCTAATTTTAGAACTTATGGATTTATCTGATTGTACTTGTGTATTAAGGGCAGTGTTCAGTACTTTTAGTCTCACTGTCCGGTCCTACTGCATTGTCATTTGCATGTTTTAAACTGTTTTATTGGACAAATAAAGATTGATTGATTGATTGATTATCGTCCTCAGAGATGCACTGAATTGGCAGACTTCAACATGTGCTGTTTGTCTCAGCCAGACACATACTGTACCCCGGGTGCAATAAATCGACAACAAAATGTCATAACAAATGCAATTAGTTTCACTCCAAAAACACGTCCATACTGAAGGACCAGCTCTTTCCTGCTGGTTGAGTTCATGTGAGCAAGAGAGGGTTAAACCCAAATAAGAAAGCATACAGCCCAAGTCGGCCAGATGGCCAGCTCTATTAACAACCAGTACCTCCAAAGCCATTGGATCCGTAGGCTGTGGCAGCAGTCCCGGTAGCAATACTCATTTTACCTACCCACAAAGAGATTGTCATTTCAACTGAAGCCATGGTTGAATATAAAGACAGCATAAGCTTACGCATTAGTGATCGATTACCTATGCACTAAACTAAGTGGACACCAACGATGAAGTCAAGATGATTGATAACGCTTATGCCTTCATCAAAAATCACCATGCAAACAAATTCGACATGTTTTTCACATATAATAGCATCATTCAGCCTATCTCTCACCTGTACTCCGATCTCTTTGGAATTAAAGTCAGCGTGCGTCAGCTGCGTGTAGTAGCGGCGCTGGTACTTGGTCAGTGGTCCAGCAGCGCGTATTGACACATCGTTTGTGTGAAAGCAATCGTCGATCACCAGTCGTCCGTCATACACGAGGCACGCGTTATTCAATGCTACAGCACACATTATAAATTAAGTCAGCTTGGTTAAAAATGCTATAGGCCTAGCTCTTCACAGGCAACCCATCTCAAAGCTACGGAGTGTCACCTTTCATACGAGATTACACAGTGTTACCTACCATCCGACACAGCAAAACGTGCCCTGTCATAACCCCAGCCAGACAGACCGGTACTCGATTTACTAACCCTGGAGGGATGGCAAGTTGAGTTGACATGGGTGGTTGGTTATAGCCAACCAGCCAGGTCAACTCAGCTTTCAATTAAAAATATCACAGTTAAGTACATTAACGTTTAATCCAACAGACTACTACTACCGGTTCACCATGGCACTGCACTAGAAGCAGATGCCTTTCTCAGCAGTTGGCAAAATGAAACAAGAAATTTGAGCTAATGCTCATGAGACGCGCGAAAGCCTATAGCAGTTCCGGTTCAGTATATTAGCTGAAAATTGGGGTGTTCGCGCTAAGTTAATACACAAACACCAAATTCTCTATCTGGATCGCATAACGATAGTTCCGTGCAGCCGACGGTGAAAATTTCGTAATCCTAGCTTGCACCACTTTTGACTGATCCACCCTGTGACGATAGATGGACAGACAGACAGACGGACAGACGGACAGAATTGCGATGGCTAAGACGCGATGAAAGCAGTAGCTGCTTTTGCACGTAAAAATATAACAAGTCAATCAATGCAATCAATCAGTGTTAGTTAGTGCTGGGCGTTGTAAACCGATTCCCGAGGTGGCAGCACCATCAAACAAAGTATCACAAATTACGTTGTAAGATATGTAAGCCGTTTCACCAAATAAGCCTACTGTGCATCAGAAATGTACTAAATAATAAATTATTGCGCTCACAACACAACGAAATCGTACAACGAAAATTTCTGTCGCTGTTTGAGTTATGCAGAAATTTGGGATAAAATACAACACCTTTATTACAGTCATGCTGCTGTGCACATAACGACAGTTCCTTAGCTCCACCTTGTGAATGATATAGACTTGTGTCGCAGCCCGAAATCGCCAAAAAATCCACAAAACCCCCTATTTCGGCGTTCAAGGTCATTCAAGGTCATTGAATTCGGTAGCAATCGAGAGCCAGTGTACGATTTACTATTAGTGATTAATAGTAACCTAGACCTTATCTCGCACCCTTACTGAGATACAGCAACTTATTGGCCAAAAATCGCAAATTTTGCCCACCTCCCTCTCATTTAGCGCCCTCGTTCAGGGTTACCCCCTTCAAATTTATGGAAAAGCTTAACGGTTCCTGAAACTAGTCTTCCGGGCAGCCGATGGTGAAGATTTGGTGATCCTAGCTTGTACCGTTTTTGACTGATCCTCCCATGTGACAGACAGATGGACAGACAGACGGACAGAATTGTGACGGCTAAGACGTGCTGAAAGCAATAGCTGCTTTCGCGCATAATTACTTCTGACAACAGATGAGACAGAAAATTGTTTGTTAAATAGATTCTGCAAGTGGATTCTGCTATAATAAATAAACTACAACCAACCAGTGAATGACTCATAGTCCACCTTTTTCGCATAGTAACTCAAAAATGCCTAAAAGTACACATTATCAGCAATATTTTACTGCTCTGGTCTGCGACAGAACACAATGTATTTAACATCTAGAGTTTTCCTAACAACAGTCAAATATTTGGCTGCGTCGTTTCACTGTAGTCATCACTAGAGCAACAAAATGCAGACTGATTACCAATTCATCATGTTGCACAAAACATGCACCTAGTCCAATTAACAACTAGTGACATAAAATGCATGCCACTGCATGGCAACATTTACACAAAAAAGTGGCTGGTTGAAAAAATGATATGGGTCTTCGGCAATTTTGTCTGCTTAAAGGAGAAAAAATATCAGTGAGCTGAATAAAAGATCAAATAACAGAATCATTTGGAAGCCTGTTTATAAAAGATGTTCTTAGCTCTTCACAGGAAACTCATCTCGAGCTACGGAGCAGCACCTGCCATACGGGATCACACAGTGACACAGGTGAACACCCACAGGCTTAACTCCAGCCAGGCAAATAGGTACTTGATTAATCTACTCCAGAGAGATGAAAGGCTAAGTTGAGCTGGGTGGTTAATAATATACCAAGATGGTTTATCTGTCCGCAGACAGTCACTCATCCAGTTACTAACCAAACCCAACACATGGCAACTACGTTGATCAAACTTAACACGTTAACCACTAGACCAGGCCACTAGCTGACAGTAGAAGGCAGCTCGCATTTACCAGGCAGTCAATCGTCAGTGGTTCGTTGTCAGACGTAAAACTGACTGACGTCAGCTCAGCACGTTCACCATTGTCACCGCCCACCAGGTTCCAGTCAGCAAGTATGTAACCAAGATACACCTCGACTTCAGCCTCCTGCAATGCCGCCGCCACGGCCGACTCAACGTCCTCATTGTTGAAACAACTCACGCCATCCTGACACACAAGGACATATTTGTATGCTTACTTTTTAATTTTTTCTACTGCTAATTCTTTGTGTAAATATACAGCAACGTGCTACAGTCCGCAAACGAGCATTTCCAGTCTACACGGTGTTTCATAAAAAGGTACCCCCTTTTCTTTCTTTCACAATTCACTCATATGATGATCAATTTACACGAAATTTTTATCAGTCGTAGTTGAAAAAATACTAATTCAAAATATTTCAACAAAATATGGCTGTTGATTAAATATTCTTTGCTAGTCGTGATGTAACGATGACGTCATAATGTGTCGTGAGTACAAGCTTGCTTGTCTCAACTGGTGCTGTCAGTTGTTACACTGCTTCGATGGTGAACTTAATCTGGTTTGCTAATGAAAAATGTTCATCATGTCAGAAATAAACAACATGGGAGCTTAGAATCAAGTCTCTCTCAATCTAGAAACTCAACCATCTCGCAATCTTTGTGTGCTGATGCACCGTGTTGCTGAAAGCTGCAATCAGCAGCAAAAGTCAAGCTATTCCAACAACTGAGTGAAATTGATTGTTTTGGGCGATTTTTGTGGCTGCAATGGTAAAACTTCAACAATTTGCCAACAGTAAAGCAGATTAAGTTTAATATCGGAGCAGAGTAGCAACTGATAGCACCAGTTGAGACAAGCAAGCTTGTACTCACGACACATTATGATGTCAGTATTACATCACGACTAGCAAAGTACATTTAATCAACAGCAACATTTTGCTATAATATTTAAATTAGTATTTCTTCAGCTACAACTGGTAAAAATCTTGTGTAAATTGATCATCATTTGAGTGAATTATAAAAAAAGGAAAAGGAGTCCCTTTTATATGAAACACCATGTACATTGCAAACCTATAATAATAATAAGTGAACATTTATACAGCGCACTATCATTTCTAGTGCATAAAATGACCTTCTATTGAACATAACCTCGGCAACATCACTCTTGGTCTTCAGTCAGCATCTCAAGACTGGTGATGAGATGATGATGATGCAAAAGGCTAATTGACGTTTCTCTGTGGCTGTTTCAATCAGTTGTTCAGACTCGTCTGAGTGATATGCAAAAACCTCTGATGGTCAGTGTACTTCTACAGTGCTACGGCATCTGAAAACGACAACTTCAAGTAAGCTAAAATGCCACACTCTAAGAGGTTTTCAGATGCTCACAACAGGCTGGTAATCCTGTTTTTAAAATGCTTCAAATAATTTTCTGTGCTAGTGTCAAAGTAACAGCAATTAAAGATATTGGCACTAAGTCTCAACATAATATACACCATCTGCATTACTGCGGTTCCCTCTCACAACATTAAACATTAATATACAGCAACTAAAGAAAATCCCCGCACAGAATTTATATAGTCTGCTAAGTGCTACGAGCAGAATGCAGCAATCGTGGATGCGGGTGCAACAAAGAGACTATAAGGGCTAAGCTCAGGTACACAAATGATTACCCAAGAAACGCATCATTTCTATGAGGATTTCAACATCCAGTGATCTTAATTTTTCAACCTGCTCAGTTAAAAATAAACATTCCAGTTACTCCTGAGTCCTGCCCTGTTAAATGTTCACACCTATTTCAGTTTTTCTGTTATGTGGGTTTTTTTCCTGTATGGGAAAGATAAATGAGCAAGATGTGTATGTGACATGGTCTGTCAAGATAGCTGTGTGATTGTTGGTAGGTACCTCAGAAGGTGCAGGTGGCTGGACAACGACAATCTGATCTCCTGGTAAACCAGTTTGCAGCAGAACTTGCACACAGCAGTACACGTCCACGTTTGAACCATAGACAACGATCTTCCCCGCCAGACCTACAACAGTGTGTTGACTGCAAATAAACATGACAAAGATCATGCAAAGTAAAGCATTATGTCATCCACACTAACTAGCACAAAACATAGTTTTGTAGTAGTCATGCCTAATGGTCACATTAACCAGTTACAGGTATATAATTTTACTAAAGGTAGTGAAGACTGGTTGTGTTGTTTTTGCTTTTTACACTGCACAATTGCAGTCTGTAGTTGTTTTGTTACAGAAGTATTTGATTTTCATTTAATCTCCCTAAAAAAAGTCCCTATATCTGTACCGATGTGTATCATTTTAATGTGAGCATAGCAAGCACAGAAATGGTAGTAAAACAAGAATATGCTAATTCACAAGTAACTAAATGCTGAATTCAGAGACCTTTAGCATCAAGCACATTGCTCTCAAGCCAGTAGAGGAAGACAGCTGCCTCGTACGCGTCGTTGACAACAAACACGTTCTTTGGGGGCATGCAGTCCACAGGCAGTTCAGGTTGAGGATTCTCAGGGTCCTCAAGGTCATTGTTGGTTGCCCCGGTGCTGATATCAAGTCCAGTCGGCTGCGGCACCTGATACTGAGTCCCATTGCACAGTATCAGGTAATCATACGGCACGACATACCGACCATTCACTATCACATGCTTCTTCTTCCTGTCAATGAAAATTCCAGTCAGTAATGTAAACGCAGCCAGACACTGGAATCAGGAGGAATGGACAGAGGCCGAATAGATAAAAATCGAGATCAAGAGACCGAGAGCGGGAGTGGGGAGGGGCAGCAAACAAACCGAAGCAGTAAGTAACGAATCAGCAAGCTCAAAGTAAAGCCATGCTGCAGAGTCGCAGACTATACACGGTGTTTAACAAAAAGGCACACTTTTTTTTCTTTCATAATTCACTCAAATGATGGTCAATTTATATGAAATATTTACCAGATGTAGCTGAAAAAATACTAATTCAAAATGATTCGACAAAATACGGCTGTTAGTTGAATATTTTTGCTGGTCCTGATGTAATGCTGATGCCATAATGTACCTGGAGTAAAAACTTGCTTATCACAACTGGTTGTTGACAGTTGCTGAATAGCTGCCCAGCATTGACAGCATACTTCATCTGGTTCACTGACAACAAACTGTTGGAGTTTTACACCATTGTAGCCACAAAAAATGCCCGAAACGATCACTTTCACACACTTGTGAGGATAACTTGACTTTTACACCTTCCAGCAAGACAGTGTACCAGCACACACTGCTTGCAAGATGGCTGAGTTTATGTATTGCGAGATGCCTGATTTCATGCCAAAATGTTGCTTAGGGTTGATACAATGAACATTTTACAAATGGGGTAGCAACTGACAGCACCAGTTGAAACAGTTGTACTCCTAGCACATTATGACGTCAGCGTTACATCACAACTAGCAAAGAATATTTAACTAACAGCCAAATTTTGTTGAAATATTTTAAATTAGTATTTTTTCAGCTACAGTTGGTAAAAATTTCATGTAAATTAATTACCATTAGACTGAGTTACAAAAAGGTGCCTTTTTAATGAAACACTGTATAATTAATTCCTATCAAATGTATAAAAAATTACAGCTGAGTACTTTTGGTTGAAAAATTAAGCAGAAAAACAGAAATACAAATGTTGGGACTTATTAACTTACAAAATAGTAAAAATATGGTCAAGTCAAAGTTTAATGACTGTGTTAACCATTTACAGAGCTGTATGTTGCTCTCGCTGCACACAAGCCAAGACTTCAATAATTTCGTTCGCGTTTTGCAAAAAAGACGTCAAACAACCTGTCAATTGCAGTCATTTTGCCGCAGACAACATTAACCCATGTCCGCAGTGACATCTGATCGTACTCTTCCTGACTGTAGCCATGACTGCCACCAAAACGCAGCAAAGAGTTAATATTCACACAAAGTTCAACTGCACACATTGGCAGTGGCATATGGAATGTGTTCAAAGTTTCAATGAATTACTGAAGGCACTGAGACAATCAAAGGCACAGTAAAGCATCAATGATTGATTGAGGTCCATTATTCTGAAAGCATTGCTATTCTAAACATCTGCTAGCATAGTAAAGTACACTAACTAAAGATTGCAATCCCGGGATCCCAAATCCCAGGATCCCGGCCGTTTTTGCCAATCCTGAATCCCGGGATTGGCAGCCTCTCAATCCCATGATGTTGGGATTACAAAAATTAGCTAAATTTGTACTTTTTCGCATATTAAATAACAGGAAGAAGAATTTTAGCTGTCTAGTAAATAAAATATTTTATGAGGGCTAGAGTACTACTTCGTGCTGTTGCTGGAAATTTGTAATTTGACAGTCACTGTCACTCTCTACAGTTTGGATATACCTTTCGTAGGGGCCCTGTGCATAAAATAAGTCAATTGGAGATACCAAAATAACAACCAATCTGTAAGCCTAATCCCAAAACGGGATCCCGGGATTACAAATTTCTCAATCCCAGATCCTGGGATTAAGAATCCAATACCAGGATTGCAATCACTAACACTAACCCAACCTAACCCCTAACTCAAAAATTAACCCTGACCTTAATGCAACCAAAGCATATTGCTAATCCTAAGACTGGCTTTCAGAACAGCAAGCCAATGCCAAATAAAAACAACACCAAGTGCAAAATGGTCGAAAACCATTAAAACGAATAAACAACAACTGTAGACAGAATTAAAGCAAATTGTGTAAATCACCACTCACTAGCCTGCTGCTAATTGTTAGAAGGAGCTTACGTTGTGGACAAAAAGTTGTCTCTCAGTGGATTCGGTGGCAGTTGACCAGGCAAGCCGTGAGGTGACACCAACGTCAAGCTGTTGAACCTCATGTGTGGACTATTCACATTAACAACAAATAGTCTCACTGTGCCTAACAAATTCAGCAAAAATACTAAATAAACTGCAATTAAATGAGAACAAAAAATTTGGCATTTTGCACAACTGTTTGGTCCCACCACAGCAAAACAGTAATGCTAAATTGCTACGTACTACATTTGATTTTTAACCAACATGCTGTCAACAGTAACTCCGCATCACATCGAGTCACCAATAAAAAATCATTTGAGATAAAAGAACAAATTGGGATAAAAAATAATTTCAAGAAGCTAATGCTAATCTTGTCACATAATACAATGCACTAAAAAGCACTGTACTACATGACAACCACGACAGAATAAGTGAAGATGATAGGTAACTGAAGTCACGTTACTGCAATTGCTATTTGCTACACTGTAAAAATAAGCAGCAACAATAAATCATCACAATCTACAAACCAGAAAGCAAAAGTTTCAAGAAAAGAAATGCCAACTTCTGATGCTCCAATGACCACGATGCGTGCATTCAGTGTGATCTTCAGAAGAATACACACACACAACACACCAACACAGACACTCTAACACAACAGCTGCCAACAAGATCAAATGCCAATGCCGCTTGTACAAAAAACATTTTAGTTGACAAATAATCTAAAAAGCAAAAAATACCTGCAAAACGAAAAACAACAACACTTGTGTGAAATTCAACAACATCCCATTGTCGCAATTTTGGCACTATCTACAAATGTTCAAACTTCATTAATTACTCATAGAAGATGTACATTAAAACAGTATTTAGTCAACACGTAATTTCTGTTTAAATACTCATCAAGGCTTACAAACATACTGTGCATAAGATTAGCCAAGAAGACAGTGATTCAGTTTGTCATTTTTATGGGTGCCTGATTAAACTGGTAATTTACCACAATTTTGGAGAAAACATTCAGAGGCTGCTGGAACAATGTATTTACAAGATGGATACCATTTCAAAAGTGCAAAACAAACCAATCAATAAGTACAAAAAATACTGCAAATGCACAGCACCGATAATAATATTATTATTTTAGTACCTGTCTACAAATATAGAAAATACATGATATTACATAAGTAATGAAATGACACACTGATTAACCTTTGGCTCTAGCACAAGTTTGCAGTTCACGTGATTGAGAGCGAACTGTTCTTTGACTTGTAAAATTCTGTCCGAAGGAGCATTCAGTCCAAGTTTATCCAGAGGATATATAATCTGCCTTCTTGGTTTGACAGGCACCATGTCAGAGAGTGCAGCAACCAGCGAGTGTTTCGTCAACAGCTAAGAACAAATGACACACGAGACAGATATATTCTTCACTGTACTTATCAGCAAGCTCACAGTCACTCATAATGAATTGAACAGAAAACTGCAGAAGGCAGCAAATATATGCAAATATCAGCAGAAGTGGGTGGCTTGGTGGCTCAGCAATTAGGGCATTGGATACAAAACCGAACAGTCCAAAATTCAATTTTCAGCTGGTGCACTACCAAGTAACAACTCTGGACAAGTTGTTCACACCTACCTGCCTGTGTAAGTGCAAGTGTCTGGTGGTTGCGGTTCGATTCTCACTGCCGGTCATTTGCAAGCGACCTTGAGCAAGTTGCTAACCTGATATGTGCTCAGGCCAACTCAGCCTCCTACCCTCCATGAGGGAAATGAGTAGTAGCTTACGAGCTACAGGGTGAAGACCTTGTGTGGCTGATTAAAGCAGAGGTATGTCTCCTAGCTGCAAACCGCGGGTCAAATTGTTTGTTAATGTGGGTAATGGATGGCCGCATAGTGCACTGCAGCATCATTAGTTCATGCCAATCAACTGCCACTTCCAAGATTGTCAAAGAGCTTCTGGCCACGAGTTCGTCGCATGTAAGAAGCACTATAGCAAGTACTAGGCGTTACCTTATTTTTTTACCTTTTCTAGAAGTCAATAAACATAAAAGACAAACCTAAAAAGCATTGAATGGACATGAGAGACAAGATGGAAAACCCTCAGAAAAAATCTACTGACATGGGCAACAATACAATACATAAAAATACAACAGAGAATTTGTGCTCAAAAACTGACAGACAAACTGTCAGTTTAATATAGCACATAAAGTAAAAAAAACCTTAAATGTTTTCAAAGAAAAATAAAATAAGAGATACTAACAATAAAAATACCATTAAATGTTAAAAATTTAAAAATCCAGAAAATGACTAAAATAAAGAAAACTAGAAAATAAAAAAAACTGAAAAGGTGAGAAATAAAATAATAATAAAATAATGAAAACTAAAACTAAAAAAAAACTGAAATGAGAACAAAAGTAAAAACCATGAGCAGGTCCGAATAGCTGTGGAGTCAGTCCAAGGGGGTACCAGATGTGTATGGAGGATAGGATTTGAAAAAAAAAGTTTTGAGATTGGAATGAAAGAATGATGGGGTGATGGATTACAAGAGTGGTGATGGTGACGCTGACGAGGTGAGATGATCATGGAAGTATGGTGAGTCAGGAGGAAATAGATCAAGACGTGGCTGACGAAGTGAGTGAGGGAGTTGATTCCAGAGATGAGGTGATGCACAGCGAAAGGAACGACTGGTAATTTTTAAGGAGGAATGAGTAGGTGGACGAGCGAGAGTGACAACAGACGAGGATCGAGTGTTACGTGGTGGCTGGAGAGAGATTAAGTTATACAGGTAAG
>Ga0056128_1011670_pt1 | contig 10806 bp, 9 predicted proteins | sample WorMetLIZISLAND2_FD_71113 | JGI IMG/M metagenome (GOLD analysis project Ga0056128, IMG submission 71113) | Marine gutless worms symbiont microbial communities from Max Planck institute for Marine Microbiology, Germany - Olavius geniculatus... ... | reverse complement strand
TGGATGACAATCAAAGCTGGGTGACATTAATCGACGAACGCGAACTTACGTTTTTAAGGGACAAAGTTACTTTTCAAAGGGGAGGACAAACCTATAGCTTTTCAGTACATTGGTCTTATGTCAAGAGACAAGACCCTATGTAACTGACCTTAAAGCACCTATGTCCGAAGACACTCGTCCCGTCTTTAGGAAAACGGCTTTGCAGTCAAAGGACTACGTACCTTTGTCACTAAGACTGAAAAGGACACTTAAAGGAAACTTTGCAAACTTCTGTACTCGAACGGTCACACCAGCTAAGAAAGTCACCACGGCAAACAGATTACCTTTAGGTAGGCTTCCTTGTCACTCTACTTTGTATTCAAGTGACAAGGCATGCCTGACCATGAAAAGTAGGTACGTTTCTTAAGGAAACGCCAAACTACCTTTCGTGATAGCTCGATCGTCCGAACTGGTCTGAAGTTGCCTCGAGGTCCTTTTTATACCCCTAGCTCGAGGGCGTGGTCTGCACTAAACAAGTTTCGTCTATGTTTTGGTATTCTGGGCATAGGCTACTCTTTAACTGCATTTAAAAATACCTGATCGATCTGGAAGCCTAACCAGGTAGGTATATTACGTTGTATTTTTATTAATTAAAAGACGTGAAATTATTATTTCTAAAGATATAAATGAGAGTTTACTAAAAATTAGGAACACTAATACGTGCTTTATATTCGCAAAGAATTGTGGACCTAGTTTTAAAAGGACTCTAAAATGGCTGACCTGACAAATCTTGAATTTTCGACAAGCGTTTTTCGACGTATAATCGCTAGAGATATATTAATGCTGAAAGAATGCGGACAACGGCATTCGACGGCTAAATGTTTGCACTTTCTTGGATATGAAAGGGTTTTTCTCCGAAAAATGCCGGGGTCCTATTTTTATGGGCGCATTTGAGGTGACCATTAAACTATGATGGCAATGACTGGAAATTTTGCGTGCTAAAAATAGCAACTACGATAGAGGCCAGTGGGTTGTCGAAAACTGGACTCCTAAATAGTTAGAAATTTATGTTTTGTTTACATCCGAGCGAAAACTTGTACGAAGATGTTGCTAAAGTTACGTTATACGAATATTTTGACATTCAGACTCGACGAACAGTGAATTTGATATACTATTAAAGGCTAGTAAAGATCTCATTACGATCTGATAGAAAGAGAGTGCTACATGGTGTTGGTAGGTACCGAAAATTTGCTACAAGTACAGTGGTTAGGGATCGAACCCACGACCTCGCGGTCATTGGGGCTGACACGCTAACCACTAGACTACCAAGCCACGGAAACGGACCGTGCGTCCGCACGGTAAACATAATCATTGGCATCGGAATGTAGAAGGATGCGTTTACGTCATCGGGTGGCTAGTTCACGTACACGATATACAGCACAAACAAAAACAACACTTTACTAACTTAACTACGCTATGTTCGTTGTCTAATAACAAGCCATACAATATAAGATATTAATAACCACAATAACCAACCAATATTATCAAGTGTAAACAAACCAACATAGATAAAAAACTTGACCTTAAAGTTGTTATAAAATTATAAGCATTTATTATACGGAAGTAGGCTCATCAGTTTTTTTTTGGGGGGGGGAGCGACCGTTAACCTGTAAGCTTAAAGGTCCAGCCCTTTGCTACGGTTGTCGTCCGTCTGTAACGGCTAACGGGTAGGGAATAGGGGAAAACTTTTTATACGAATAATTAGACATGCCTCTTAAACGCGGACGTGCAAAATTCCAGCATCTACTCGACGGGGAACAGTTTGAATGGACAGGGGTAGCGAAAATGTGCTTTTTCAACGGAAAACTGGCCACATCTGGATACGGTAGAGATACGGCGAATGTTACAATTAATCACTAATAGGAAGTGACATACGCCCTTTCAGATGAAAAGAGAATCATGGACTTTGGACGATTTTCAACGTCAGTGACGACATCCAATGAGGTCAGAATTTCCACATTAAATAAGAAAATAACAGATTAAATGTAGCTAGATGACGAGTCAAGTAGTACCATAGGCCTACGGTTGACTTTTCCTAGCGACAGCTGGGTTCTTAACACGCAACAACCGTAACTCGAGTCGTGAAGTTCACTTGCCATTTGCAGCAGAAGAAAAAAATATACCATTTCTGAGCTAATTATCAGGCTTTTTGGCAAAACGAGCACTCAGTGACAAAACTAGGAGGCAGGTCCCCCAATCCTCCAGACAAAACATAAGCATACGTTTAAACTGCACGAAATTTGCCAATTTGGTCAGTTTATTTTTGGGAAAATAATTGAAACTGTTACCACCAGATCTTATCTCGCAAAGCTAAAATGCACCAAATTCGATTTCGGCTCTGCTCCAGACCCCGCTGAAGAAGCTCACAGCGCTTCTCAGATTCCTAGCTAGGTATTTTTGGGGAAGTGAGGGGAGGGAAAGAGGAGAGGATATGGGAAAGGAGGGAAAGAGTAAAAGGAGAAGGGAAGGGACGAAAGGGGGAAGGAAGACGAGGCCAACTCCAATTGAAAATTTCTGGCTATGCCACCAAATTCACTTCTTCAACAGCAGCTAGTCCGTCCAGCGTGTTGGTGCAGATGCTTATAATTATGAGAGCTATCTGCTAACCAAACTTTAGCATGAATTGAACTCCAAGCATCAACCAAGAATAAATTTCCAATAATTGCTATGTATAATATTTTTTTTCAGAAAAGCGTGAAATATTGATAGCATAAACTGACAAATATCACTGAAGAAGCAGTTTTTAGCAGAGAAAAAAACCCTATAATTATTATCAGAATTGTACCAGGTAGCGCAGGTACATATAACGGACTAGGTGCGTATAACAGATGACTATAACCTCAGCCTTATGTATACCAATTTTTTTTTTTAAAAACAAGAACAACGTGATAGGGAAAATGGTGCACAGTACATTTATGCGTCTTAATTTTGTGTCCCATCTTGTTTCTTGTTTTCTTATAAACCTCAAAAGAGTTTAGCCCTGCTTATAGCTTCAATGGTCATTGGCTAATTGGCATACGATCAGAGCCATCTTTTGGCAGCGCAAGGCCCTTGGCACTGACTTACCCGCACGGCTCCTGATACCACATAGTGACCTGTGACCGTAGTACATCACCAAGTCTGTAATGTAGGGCTTGCAGTATCTTTTGTGTTTATAGGCGTACAATTTCACGAGCGGGGCGAGGGAAAAAACTAGAACCTAGATTTTAGCTTCCCTCCCCAACACTTACAGATTTTAATTGAGTACAAGTTGTGACAGTCAATTATATTTTAAAGCGATGGAAATTGGTTAGATTAATCAATTGATCCATGATTCGTTGCGGCGATCACCGCCGTAGCGTGGGGCCCTTGGCACAGTGCCAAGGCGCCACCCCCCCAAAAACGGGCCTGCATACAATAAACCAAAGTTAGAAGTTACTGTTGCTACTTTTAGTATTTATGGCCAACTTAAATCGCAGCAGTAAAGACACAGCAGATACAGTAACTCCCTAACTGCATATGCATCGGCAATAATTTAATATCCACAAACTATTGGTAAAACTCTGCCTTTGCGGATTGCCCTCGCAAAAGAAACAGCAGCATAACGTTCTGCCAGCATAAAATGACACAATAATTACACAGTGAAATCATAAGGGCTGTCCCCCCCAAAAAATATCCCTGCCTCCTACCCACAAATGGCAATGGTTTTTTTTATGCAGAGGCACGTGGGCACTAGAAGAATGGCTACTGGGCAGAATCTGCCTGTGGCCGTGGCATAGACATACAATATACCGGGTGGCGCAAAAAAACGTCCTGAACATTTGCATGCATTATTCACCCGAGCAGTCGAAATGAATCAGTGCAAAAACATGTATGTAATGACCAAACATCTTTGAACATGTGTAGGAATTTTCGCCTAATACACTTCTGTATTAGCCGCGATACAAACAAAATAGCGTCATACGCCGTAAAGCAATCTTTGCAAGCAGTTCATCATTTGCTTTGCCAATTGTACGCAGGCTACGGTAAAACGTCACAGTATGCCGAATCATCAGTCAACTAATTAGCAGAAAATGTGCTGAATAGGTTCTCCATTCTCTTTTGCTACTGCTGCTAGACGCTTTTTCCATTGCTATGTGGCTTTTCTGATTCTGGTTGTCTGACATCGACATTGTGCCATTTGTCTCTGATAACATCCTGAAGATCTTCGAGGTTTGAAAAACGGTTTAGCATTCCTTCATAGACATAGACAAGCTTTTGCAAGGTATCCCAAACTGAATAATGAATGGGGATTCAAATCTGTTGAATGCAGTGTACATTTTTGTGAGCTGATGAAATCGGGCGTTTTGTGTCAAATGAAATTTGAGTTGCTTTGATGCAGTGTGATGAAATGCTGTCTTTACATAATTGGATTTTTAACTCGTCTTACATCATTAAGCAGCATTCAGTGGTGTCATTAGTGAGGACATTGAAATTTATAAGTAAGTAACAATACATATTGGTCTACAAATGTGTGAAAAGAAATTAATCTCTATAAAGCATATGCACCTTATAGTTACGCAAAGTTCGGGACGTTTTTTTGTGCCACCCGGTATAAATAATAAACATAATGCTATGCATAGACACGGCATTTTTTTAGTGAAAGATGGTAGGTCAGATTCAGTTGCATTTGTGTGGGGGGGCAGGTTTTTTTGGAACAGCCCTAACAGACATAATGGCAGTGACTGGCTTGACTGGACTACCTACATATGGCAACAATCAGTTCAGTTCACAGTTAAGTTACACTATCTTCGTTACAACCAATGTTCTAGCTTCATAACAATTCACATATTCTACTAACACGTGTACGAATGAGAACACTGGAAGGTAACAATATACAATGCTATACATACATCTGTACACCTCTCATCAAACTAACATGAAAATAATAGCGGTACTCTAAATTCCACAGTCGGCCCAGCACTAATGTGGTTCAGCTTCACAAACAGTCAGAAATAGACTCTGAAGTAAACAGAAACTGCAGTATAATTATATTAATTATATGAAGTTAGATTATAGTGGCAAATCAAATCTAATTTTTCATCTATAAAATCAAACTTGAACAAACTGCTGACAAATATATTCAGTGGTCCAAAAAGCAAGCATTTCTTGTCATAATTTAACGAAATACTTGCCAGTTTTCAAATGAAACACTGGTCATTTTTGGGCCCGATCACTAAAACTGTAAGCTTAAAAGTCGGCCCTTTGTCATGAGTTGCTCTCTGTCCGTCCATCAGTCACAAATGTATTGTGGCTAAACGGTGCAAGATAGGGCCAAAGTTACTATTAATCACTAACAGGAAGTGGCATACGGCCTTTAAGATGACATAAAAATCATCGAGGTCAGTGACAACCAGTACGATCGGCGCCACCTTAGCAACAGCTGGGCTTCTTGTTCAAATTCTTACACTGGTGCATCCAACAGAAAATCTGCCAAGAAATGCAATGCTGACAGCATTTAAGTATCTGCCAGGTGCAATAGCAAAACCCTTTACACGAGATCTTGAACAACCACTTTACTGCAAATTCGCTGCTGCACAAAAAATTGGAAAATTAATCATCTTCAATATCGGTTATATCATGAAATTCTGCAACAGACTTTTTCTTGGACCACATGACAAACGAATTGATCAGCAAAGCACTTTACAAACAGCGAAGTTCCGCAATAGACGCAGAAAGTTCAAACCAATACAGAGGACTGTTTTCTATCCCTGCCTGCATACTGGAACTGCAACAGTAAATACCAGGTAAAAAATCCTTACAAAAAGTTCCTGCTTGGGCCATGCCAACCGCCCAAAAAACTCAATAAAATCCGTTCACTGCAGGACAACGGGACCTCAAATGACTAGCAACAAAGAGTGATCATTCCACAAGCATTGTGAAACCCCGAACAGTATTATAACTCTAAAACTACGCACGCAGTGTAACATTAACAAAATATAACTGTAATTATTACCAACAGCATCACAAACATGCACCTTCTATTACACTAAAGCATATTGGTGCTACCTGAAAACTGAAGCTAATAACATAAACGCTATTCCCTGCTGTAACCGAGAAAAAGCACTTTCCCAAGAAACTGCACAAAGACTTTTTTGGTCTTACGATTTCATGACTTATTGCATCAATCAACATCATAAAATTTCCCAGTTTTCCTGGCAAAATTGGTCATTCAAGACTCTGCAGAGAAACTATACCAGCTGTGAATGCAAACCATACACCTGATATCATTTGCTGAATGCCACAATACACCAACAAAAAGATATCTAATATTATTACTACTTATCGAAAACTAATCTTAAGAAGGATCATCTTAAGATTTGCCACTAAAGACTTACTTTTACAAAACTGACACCTTTCACATTACCCTGTCAAACGCATCAAAGCAGTGAAGATAAAAGAATATCGTTCTGGGCCGTGAAAATTTTCTTAACCCCCTTAGTGGTAATCCAGAGCATTATTCGGGCTGGTTGTCATGTACTGAAAGCAGTAACCACGACTGAGACTCTGCGCGCAGCTATAGCGGTCTCCCTCCAATTCTGTGTTGCGAGGTGCCGGTCATTAATGCATAACCAGAACCGCGTCGTCAGCAGGCGATGTCTGTTGTGCTATCAATTAGTCACAGTCATGTGGTCAGTCGCAACTGATAAAATCCTTCTTCCCTTCCAACCGACTGCCAGATGTCCCAGCCGTGTTCAGCTAGTTTATCAACATCACAAGTTGCAGCGCATCCAGCTACATCGGCTGACAGCTGCCGTCAGCATGGCTGTACTGCCAGTGCAAGTCCGGTGAGTACAGTCGAACGCTCACTACATTTAATTGTCATCAAGCAAATGTCGCGGTGAACTCGCCATGGCAGATATATGTACCACCTTCAGACAGAAACTCTGTCCAAATTCACACCGCCAAGAAGGCTAATCAAACAGACCAGACGAGACAATAATGCCAACATGTCGCATCATGTCAAATAATCCAAGACTACAGTTTGAGCTTCAAATGTAAGTATAAGTTAATTATCGCATTTACTTGAGTGCAAAATTTCAAACGCCAGTACTCAAGATTTCCAACAGATTCAGCAAAATAGGCCGAAAAATGAATAATTTGGGCCAGCCCGTGCACAGGTTGTAATTTTGGCATCTCACAATAAATTTACAAGTTAAAACGATGACTAATAAATGATATGAATTCACCAAAGTTACAACCCTAATTTTTTGTTTGGTTTGCTAGCGTAACAGTAGCATGTTGGACTCATGATGAGATCATAGGTTCAACTAGGTGAACCATGTCGGTACATAACCAACACCAAGGTCAACTCGGCCTTCCATCCATCCAGAGTAGGTCAATCGAGTACCAGCCTGTCTAGCTGGGGTTGGATAGGGTTGCATTCACCTGTCATGTGGCAGGTAACACTGTGTGATCCCATATGGCAGGTGATGCTCCATAGCTCTGTGATAAGTTTCTCATGAAGCACAGTATGCGACCTTTTATCTAGCTGTTCTAATGGTAAACTGAAAATGATTCAATAAACACCTGAGCCCGAATGTTGACAAAATTGGGGTAATCAGTTAAGCCATATTTCTGACAAATTCAAATTATCTATTAGAACACCACGGGTCTGTTAGTCTGTTTTATTAGTCTTGGTCAGTATGGTTGCCCTCGGAGGACTGGACCGGAGATCCGACAGAGTTCGACGTTGCGTTGTGGGAAACATGGTTATCAGGAGACGTCGACGTCATCATCACAGTGTCATGACTTGACTGACTGTCAGATGACGCACGTGACTTAGACACAGTCGACGAAGTCGCGGACGACGGCTTCAGTTTATAGTCCGTGACGACGACAGTCACTCCGCCTACTGTCACCTCCATAGATACGCCGCTGCGACGATCTATGTTCTTCAAACGCCGGGACTCTGTCGAAGAACTGACACGCAATAACAGAACAAGCAAAAGTAATGGTAAAAACGGTAACAAGACAAGGGATATGACCCACATTAAACCACCGCAAACTTCAGATAGCTTTCGTTTCTTGTTCCACAAATAACTAAATATTTTATATGTTTGAAACATTCAAACCTTCTATTTGCAAATATTGGTATATGTTCCTCTGGGGAGCAAAAAACTAACAATAAAGCTACCGTAACTCGCATTTATTTGATGTGGAGACTAGAGAGTAGCTACCTAACAGTGCTCACTCTAATAACAGAAAAGTGGAAAAAAATCCCAAAACCCATCAAGTTGGGTCATTTTACAAAAACTGCTTTAACCAAAAAAACCAAAAGCCCAAAACCTAAGAAACCCTCCCTCCAAAAACCAAAACCAACCAAGATGGGTTTTCTAGAACAAAAACCGGTGTTTTTGCAACTCTGTATTGGATTAACAATTTCTAACAAAACTAGACTGTTAAGCCTTGCAAAGGCTAAATCTGTCCAAAGTAGAACTTTACAGTGACATGCTGTGATATTTATAGCCACAATGTAAGTGTTGCAGCAGCAGCTATTGGCAACCTGATGCTATCTCGCAATGGTAAACTATGCAAAAAATCAGGTCTGTGACCTTGACCTTTAACCTATGGTATAAGTAGCAACAAAAGCAGTAGCAGCAGCAGTAGTAGTTACACCAGAAAAAAAGCAATCAATCTGTCTTGCAAACAAAAAGTCGATATTATTGCATTGTACGTATGCAACATAAAGTCACAATTTATACCATTTCCGATGTTCTACGTGGTGGTCGGTGGCGTGATCTGATCTGTGGCTGTCCTGAGATGTTGTATCGATCTCTCCACTCGGCTCCGGCTTGTCTGGTCGTCGGATGTGAGACGTGGACGACTTTTCTCGCTTTGTAGCCGGTGGCAGCTGCTGCGCCACTTGCTGCGCTACCAGCTCCAGGTTTGGCTTCGGCTTCCTGTACCAGCCAAGAGTGTGCAGTTAAACCGCACAGCTACATGATGCAAACAAAATCTTAGAAACTAGAAATGTTGGGTAGGGCACACCATGAGGCTGCCCAGCACCATAAGTCTGACTGGGGTGAGTCTTGATCTAAATGAGGTAAAATACTCCCACCCTCCAGAACACCTCAATGGATCTGTGACAATTCAATTTCTTCTGGGTAAAATTCGTCCTTACCCCAATTTTGATCTTGGTCTGCTGCCTAGTTTCAGACAAGAAGTGGAAAAAGAAGAAAAGCAAAAGAAATAGAGCAAAATTGTAAAACCTTCTGTAAGTTCCGTTAATGCATATGGGCGGCAAGACTGCATAATAATAAACAGCAAAATAAGAAGTGACTTTTTGAAGTATGTGTACTGCCGGTGAATGAAGCAACAGTTTTCAAAATAATGCCTGAGTTTCTAGGCATCTCTTCCTGTTCCCATCGGAAAACGTTTGGTTGTCATGCATTGCCATCACTATGTCTATCTGACCCAATACGCTGATGTGCCGATACTGACTTATTTCTAGATATTGAGTGAACTGGTAACCTGTCAGTGCATTGCCAGCATATCATGCTGCGGTGCTGCCATCCATGTAACTATTTGCTTACTGATTTTCACACCTGACATCGACACTGACTAACTTAATTTGCAGCAAACAACATTTGCGATAATTAGGTCACATTAGTGATTATGTCAACATCACATTTATGTTGGACACACATCATTTTCTGGAAGCTGTTAACATCTGGTGAGCTTTATCTTTGATCTTTAGTAACTTAAACTGGCATGAATGCATATCGTGGCAAACCTTCACACCAATTTGGGTTTTTCAATGCTTTTTCCAAAAGTAGGAGCCTTAAAGGGACAGATGAATAGACGAGCAGACAGACCTGTAACATGACCTTGACCTATCCCGCTTGTCCATGCAAACAAACAACAACTAGAAATTTGGGGCGAAGCCCAACGTGAGTCCGCCTGACGCCCTAAGTCCGATTGGGGGAAAATTAGGGGTGAGGGTAAAATTTCCTTGGTACCAAAGTCACGTGGCCCGAACTCAAATGCACTGGCATACGCTGAACGCACATTGTCGACTTAGGGTAGGTCAATATGAGCGCTGATAACTTTGTTCGCTACCTTCATCGTTTCCAGAGATATTTGCGCTCAAACTCAAAAGTTGTCGTAAAACATACTAAATTTTGGATGTTTTTTGCCCTCCCAAATTTTAAGGGAGGGGGCGATGCCCCCAAATGTTGTACGTGCATTATCACCCCAACCTAGGGACACGTCAAGTGCCAAAGTTTCGTCGGGCTACACCCCCTAACTCCGAAGTTATAAGCGCCCCTTTATTGCATTTTAAGCCAAGTTTTGACCCCCCTTTGAAAAAAATTGTAAGGGGGGCCCCCGTCCCCGGTGGGGGTGCGCTAGTAAGACTTGGTGATTCTCTAGCGTGTGTAAAAATTTGGGGGCGCAGCACCCCCTAGGCGCCGAAATATGGTCTTCCGAAATATGCGCTTTCGGTGGGTACCATTAAGAATCTAAATCTCCAAGGTTACTGGACCAAACTTCACCGGACTTGTTTCGCCTAACGCAGGAGGAATTGCGGTAGACAGAATGACTATCCGATTTTGAATATCTTCATCCACTTCGGAGATATTCGCCGCCGAACTTCGAAATCATCCGAAATTGGGCCAAATTTTGCATGCTTTTCACCCCTGAAATTTTTTTGGGGTGTGCCCCCCAAAATTTTGGACCGGCATTATAAAATAGGGCCTATTACTGACCATCGTGCAAAATTTCACGCCGGTCGGCCCACGCATCTCG
>Ga0056128_1011666_pt1 | contig 10809 bp, 4 predicted proteins | sample WorMetLIZISLAND2_FD_71113 | JGI IMG/M metagenome (GOLD analysis project Ga0056128, IMG submission 71113) | Marine gutless worms symbiont microbial communities from Max Planck institute for Marine Microbiology, Germany - Olavius geniculatus... ... | reverse complement strand
TCACTAACCAGAGCCGCCTGCCGCACGGCCACCGTGTGCAGCTTGCAGACACAGGCTGGCGCAGCGGCCGGCTAGGCAACCCCAGTCAGCTGTACCAAGGTCCCCACCTTCCGTAACCCATGTAAATGAGTTACTACTCATTTTACCGTACCGCGGAGGGTAGAAGGCTGAGTCGACCTAGCTACCTGGGGTAGTTGGTTACATACCGTTATTGTTCACCAGTAACCATCAGCAGATGGTCACTCATCCAAATACTTAACTGGGCCCAATGTCTATCAGTTTAAGTTGATGCAACAAACAATGTTAGCGACTATGCAAAACCGCCATTTGTTCAAATGCAAAAAAATTATACTCGACACGTTATTTGTTAATATCTACAAATGAGAGCTGCGTTATAATTGACGTTGCGTATCACATTTCTCTCACAATTAATTATTTTAGTCGTGCATTAATCAGTTTTGTTGCATATCCAATCCACTCTGTGTTGCAGGTAGGCGTCATCAAATGACAGAAGACTGTCTTGCCTCTGAACACTGGCCTATAATTAATTAGCAATAAAATGTTGAAAAGTAAAAACATAAGTGCAGAAGCTAAACGTCATAGCATAAATAGCATAAATGTTGAACTGAGTTTCAAAATTATTTTTTGAATAACAGTTATGCAGACTGTCAGACGTCAGACGTGAAGTTATATTGCGCATTATCGTAGAAAACCTCTGACACGCTGTCCCGCACTTCTTGGGAAAATCTGCATAAATGGAATTTGAGCTTAAGCATTGCATTACCAACCTTCCATGCTCCAGTGGTAGACAGCAGTGTCAGTGGCCAAGGCAACTGTGTTGACGGTGATCCACTTCCAGAACTGAACATCCTCAGTCATCGTGTGAGCCTTCACCTTACTCTTCATCTCAATGTTGAAGATTTGCAATGTCTTCCCAGCTGTCAACAATCACATGCGCCAATTAGCATTATCAAACAATGTAAGTTAGCAGTAAAAATGTTCATTTTGTCCTCTCCTCTGTTACTACAAAAATGTAAAACAATCATTTAAGTCGGCCTGCACTGGCCCAAGCAATCACAAAGTACTGTCTGGGCACCCTATTTTAACTCACAGTGGCTTCACATATTCATGTATGATTTAAATATGGATATGCCACTAACCTCTCTTATAGAAATGCTATAAAAGTACATATCATACTGGCTTAAAATAATGCAGCTAAAAATTCAAGAATAACTGAATGCAGGACTTCATGGCTGCTGCGTGGGACTGCCACCGCCGCCACCATTAGTGACGACCACCTTCTGCTACCGGTCACTTCAACGAATGGACAAGGAGGCCTTCTGTCAGGACATTCTGCTATCCGACTTGTTAGCTTCGCTTCAGTAGAACCCTGATGAGTACGCTGACCTGTTGGACGCCAAGGTGACGAGGATCCTGGACATCCACGCGCCACTAAGAACTAAACGACGCCGCAGCTGCGATCAGCACAACATGCATGTCTTGTCTGATGAAGCTCAACAGGCCAAGCAGCTTCGACACTGTTTGGAACGTAGATGCCGCCGCAGCGGTCTTCAGGCAGACAAGAAAGCATGCTTTACGGGACAACATCATGAAGTCAGGTGCCGACTACATCAGGTCCCAGCTGCAGAAGGTTTCCAGCGACGTTCGAGCAACGTGGCGAACTGCTAAGAATTTACTGCCCAGCGGCAGCGGGCTGTTCACGATGACACGGAATGTGCCGACCTTGTCAACAAGTTCAGTGATTTCTTCACTGACAAAGTCCAGCGCATTCGTGACAACATCTCAGCAGCTCTACAGCAGTCCACTCACCGACTGCTTGCCACTAGAACGCACACCAGACTGCAGTTGTCGGCTTTTTAACAGGTGACAATTGACGAGGTTCGGAAGCTGCTAACCTCGATGCCATGTAAAACATTGCCGCTCAACGTTCTGCCGTGTTCGCTACTCAAGGACTGCGCTGACGTCTTCACACCAGCCATCGCCAGACTCGCCAACCTGTCGCTGCAGGCTGGAATGTTCCCGGCACGGTACAAGTTGCCACTACTAAAGAAGGCAGGTCTCGACAGATCGTCGCTGGCAAACTACAGGCCAATCTCCAACCTGTCGACAGTTTTCAAGATTCTGCAGAGGCTGGTGCAGGCACGTCTGCGACCTCATCTGATGAACTCTACAAACTTCAGCCAGTTTCAATCTGCAAACAGACAAGATCACTGCACTGAGACCACTCTGCTTGATGTCCTAAACAACGTATACACAGTGGCCGATGAGAAGCAGGTCACAGTGCTCATCGGCTTTGACCTCTCTGCAGCCTTTGATACTGTCTGTCACCAGACACTGCTGCAGCGACTGCAGTCAGAGTTCAGTGTGTCTGGAACTGCATTGTCGTGGATCCGGTCGTACCTGACAGACCGCAAGCAGTTCATCGAGCTCGGTCTGCGCAAGTTGCCTGAGACCAAGCTGGAAGTCGGCGTACCGCAGGGTTCAGTACTGAGGCCGCTGCCGTTCGCTGTGTACTGCAGTCCAGCAGCTGATGTCATAGCATCACACGGCGTCCGTCACCACCAGTACGCCGATGACATTAAGCTGCACCTGGCGATGCGTGCTAACAACACAGCCGCCGGTCTGTCCACTCTCGCTACGTGCACTGCCGACGTTAAACTCTGGTTTATGCAGAATGATCTCCAACTGAATCCAGATAAGTCTGAGGCGCTGGTCATGGGAACAGCCAACCAGCTACGAGCAGCATCTTCTCTGACGTTGATGAAAGTCGCTGGTGTCGATCTACCTGTAGCCAATGACATCAAAGTACTCGGAGTCCTTCTAGACCGGCGTTTGACGTTCGACAAACACGCCTCAGCTGTGGCACGATCGCGTAACTACCATGCACAGGCAATCTGCCACATTCGGCATATACTGACTATGAATCTCGCACAGACGCTTGCATGCAGTCTGATTCTATCCAGGATCGACTACTGCAACGCTGTGCTCCACGGCGATCCATCCGGCATCATCCACAAGCTGCAGCGAGTACAGAACAACGTCGCAAAAAACGTTCACGAAGCACCAAGACGATCAGATGCGTATCTGCTGCTGAAGAAACTACACTGGTTGCCAATGGAGCAGCACATCTCTTACAAGCTGGTCTTGCTGACGTTCAAAATATGACAGACGTCAGCACCGGCGTACCTCAGTTAACACATCACAGTAAGCAGTGGAACTTGGTCGTTGAGATCATCGGATGTTCCACTGCTCCGTGTGCCCTTCAGACAAACTGCCATCGGCAAACAATCGTTCAGCTCTGCTGCACCGACAACTTGGAACTCTCTGCCTGCTTCTGTCATTAACTGTGAAACTCTGTATTTAAATCTAGGCTTAAAACTCACTTATTAATTTTGTGCATACAGCTAACTGACCTGCTCTGCCAGTGCCTCTGAAGCTACGACACTACAGCGCTATACAAATGTATTATTATTATTATTATTATTATATCCATCTGTTTTTGTGTCATTATGGTTGGTTACCCTTGTGATAGTAAGAACATGCCATTCCTTGTTAATGTTTCTTTCTTATTTTGCCACATAATTCTGAAGGTCCCTAACTCTCAACCGATTTTTAGCCTGCATATCTGCTAAGCAGAATCTGCTAAGTGACAACTGACCTTTGAGAGCGATGACTTTGCTAGCAGGGTTCATAATGGCAGAATCAGCAGAGATCGGTCGTCTGATGGGGTTTGCCGTGTCGTTAAGGTCAATAATGACAACCTGTGCAGTTTCACCGACCTTCTCCCGCACACAGATGAACTTGTCTGACTCCATGGTCAGCGTACTGAACCCAATGTTAGTTGCATTGATGCCCAGGTTCTGCAGCTGTTAACATGCCAACAAACCAACCGTAATTATGTAATTATGTCATCACTGCGGGAATGTGAACTGTGAAGCAGTAACATAAACACTGAAACATAGTAACTAAACAGTGACCAAAAAATAAGGAAACTTATATTTAAAGATGTAAACAGTAAGTCACAATGGGCTGTGTCCCCAACAGGCAAACAAAGAAGCATGGGTGCAAAACCGCTCTGCAACCCTTGCGTACAGAGCCACTTCTAATACTCACTGCTTAGGCATATATACAGACACCAGCTTCAAACCATATCCCTAATCCAATCCAGTCTCTAACCACACACCCATCCATAAACACTAACTCAGTAACTCAACTGTCTTCACTGCATCTCTTCTTCTTCAAGATTCAAGGTAGAGTGGGGCTACAAGTAAAAAGCAGACTGCGGACGTACCGATCTGCGGCTATGGGTAATAAGCAGATGTGCGGATGTGGCAACAGATAAATAAAAGTGCGGATGTGTGGGTAAAAGACAGATGTGTGGATATAACCTAACCCTAATTTCCTGCCGGTGCGGTCGGTGAGGCCGGTGCGGTGTTTCGTCACACCGGTTGGGGAGCGTAACCCGTTAGATGGCCGTAAGAACGAAAGTTCCATGGAACGAAAGTTCTCGGGATCGAAAGTTCCATCTATGGAACTTTCGTTCCCGGGAGCGAAAGTACGTAGGAACGAAAGTTCCATAATTCAGGGGGCGTTACCCGCTGACATTCACTGGCATAACTGAAAGCTGTTCGTATTTTTCAAGAACGGTTACCTGAATGTGTTCCTGAAATCTTATAGGCAAAATCTGCGCCATTGCAGATTTCGGAGTGTTCCTACTTATAGTATATCTTGGCAAGAAATACGCCTAATTAGTTTCTACGAACTACCGTACCAAATACGCCACCTACTACACAGCCTATGACGTCACGATTCAACATGGCGTAGCCGCACAAGGAGTGGCACCGTGCCAGTGTCACGGTTTAGTGTCGTTGTGCCAAATTGCCGTTTTCGCCGTTCGATAGAAGGGAACGCGTCGACTCGATAATGTTGTGTCGAAACATTGAAGACAACACGCGGCACTCCCTCAGACCATCTCCAGAGATGTGCGGATCCTGAAATTTTTGAGTCCGCGTCAGTCCGTAGATTTTGACGAAAGATCCGCTCTCATTCCGCGTCCGCAACAAGAGAGAAATATTGGATCTGCGTCCGTCCGCGTCCACACTGAATAGGCCTGCCCCTAGTCATTAATACGTAAGGTAGGCCACTACGCGCCTAGGCCTATAGCAGATTACAGTTTAACCAGTACCAGTGCTACCGTGCTAGGCACGTCTCAACACACGTACACCACTTTTTTAAAATTAATTTTTTTACATTTTATTAGAAAAAAATACATTCGTCACAAAATAAAATCCGCGTCATTCCGCGTCCGCAAAAAAATCCTGCGGATCTGGATCCCCGGACTGACGCGTCCGCAGTCCGCACGTCTCTGTCCCTCTCGCAGAGTTGCTTCTCAAGACTGAAATCTCAGATCACTTCAGTTCAGTGAATGTCAACTTCAGTCTGCTTAAAACATCAAGGCTCAAGCTATAAACAAAAGCGTGAAACTAACCCATTCCACATGCCTCAGTAAAAGAAAGCAACACTGCATGCAGTAGCGTGGGGGCATGGCCGGGCGGCGATCTTATGGGGGATGAGGGGGACGTTTGTCCCTCCAATATTTGTGCGGAGGGTGGAAGCAACATACAGGTTGTCCCCCTCAATAACTTGCCCTAAAAACGATCAAGTTTTAGTTTTACATTTCAACTATGCATTTCAGATCAGACCAAGCGACATTTCTGCTTCGCTCGCAGATGTTCAATTTGTGCCACCACCCTTATTTGTCTATAGGCGTAGGCCTATTGTTTAAATTGTACTAAATAAATACTTAGAAAAATAGTTTACAATGTCAATTGCCACCATATGCCAATGCATGAAATTTGATTTTTGGCTGAGATTGTGCCCGCTGGGGAAGCTCACAACACTCCCCAACTCTATGACTAGAATTTTGGGGTTCTAAAGCCAGGGAAAAAGAAAAAAGAATAAAAAGAAAGAGATAAGAGCAAAATAAGGAGGTAAGAATAAAAGAAACGAGAAAAAAGAAAAAAAAGAAAGTAAAGGAGTAGAAAGGGGGAAGGAAGAAGGGAAGGAAAAGAACTTTCAGGAAGGAACTGTTTGGATTTGTTTCTCCAGGAAAAAATTTAAATCCTGTGGCTACACCAATGTAAAAATGCATGCAGTTATACACAAAAAAGCTTCAACCTCTGGGGACAACGTCCTCCAGACCTTTTTCCGGGGCTTTGTCCTTGGACCGCACTAGAAAACTGTTTTCCACACCTCGTTGCTTTAATTACACTCTCTAACTTAAAATCCTAAATAACCCCCAAGTTCAGCGCGTTCAAGTAATAGCTAAACGCATTCATTTCATTGTAGGCCTAACTTTTGTGTGTTTTAGCCTACGTGTAGGCCCCCTACCTAGCTGTAGCATACCGTTATTTCTATCTCTGTACTTTAGGCGACTTTCTAAACCTTCCCATGCAAAAATGGCTGCTAAATTGCCCATCCTTTTATTAAATACTGCTCAGCTTTTGTGGGCTTTGCCTCCAAATTCCCACCAGGGGTTCTGCCCCTGGACCCCGCGGGGGGACTTCCGTCCCCCAGACCCTCTAGTCCGTCCCCCAATGTTCACTAAAAATCGCTGCCCTTGGTGGGGGTCGTCGCGGTTACCGTCGTCCATAATGACGTCACACAATTTTAGGGGAAAATTACCCTCCCCCTCCCCCTTTGTTGTGGATTTTCTGTAGGTCCACCACAAGTTGTACAACAAACTGTAGGCCTATAACCTAGGCCTACAACAGATCAACACCATTGTAAGCTTAGTTGTGAAAGTCCACAAAAATCGAAAGACTGCATTCAACAACTTTCCAACATGTCGTCATGACAAAAGATGTCGTACACTGTTGTTACAACTGACAAACATTAATCGCGTCGAAGATCGTCGGAAAAAAACTTCGCTTTGATCAGGGGCTAATGGCAGAGCAATGAATCAGTGATCAATATAACCTGTGTACTTAAAGGCATGCGTGCTAAAAGGGAACACTTTGAACATGGGCCTAATTTAAACAGTTGGACTGTTTCGACTGACATCAACTGTGTTTTAATTTGCTCTTAGCATTCGTTGATTTAGTTCTTCGCGAAGGTATTGCGCCGCTTGTGGCGCGACTTGGCGCGACTTGTCGTCCAAAGCAAATCGAAGTATTGGAATTTTGGCTTAAGTCGTTCTTGATCGTTCGTCATCTTTGAATGTCATTTAGATTGCAGGCATCGCAAAGCGACGCCGCTCATCGCTGATGTCGTGATGCGCAATAATCTGTTAATGCCAGACCTGTAGAAGTAGGCGGAAGGAGGCCTAGTTATATTATGTGCCTATAGCTGTACTATAGGTTTTACTTTATTTTAACCTATATTCACCTATAATATATTTTAAAGAACTATTTTATTTTATTTTATATTTCTTTATTTTATATTACTTTTGTGTTTGTGTTTTTAGGTGATCCAGCCAGCTCACTCAGCTAGTTCTCTCCCGCTACCTAATTATAATTATAATCTAACTAATTTTAGGAAGATTTGTAGCTATTTCTATCCTGCTCTAGTGTTGATCTAGTAGCTCGCTCATCTTCGTCCTCCCTGGCGGTTTCACCAGTCCGTCATCTGTCTATCACTCTACCTGACGTTACTGTGATTTCTCCATCTAACTCTAACCTTTTCCTATTTTAATTTATTTCCTGTTTGAAACTATTTGTTGTCTGTTTTGCTCTGGGACGAGCTAGAGCCGGGCGGCCTCCTGCTAGGTCGTCCCAGAATTCCTATAACTATGAAGTGAGAACAAAGATGTTTCTGAAACTTTCAATCCATCGTATTCAATTTCTCCAGAAAACAATCAAATGCAAATCGAAAGTATGTACGTTTAGCCTACCACTAACATAAGAACTGTGTCGACATTACGCAAGCCGATCGATCTACTACAATCACAATCGCTGCTGTCGACGACCGTCGACTGCAGCTGCTGCTACGACCACGCTCGCGACTAACTGACTAACTAACTAACTAACTAACTGCTGAAAGTAGGTCGCCACAGTTCTTTTATACCGTCGCTCAGCGGCTTCTAAGTTCATTGCTATTTATTTCCGAGGTGCAGCTCTAGGCATCTCGGGAACTCTGAGACGCTCGCTACCTACACCACCGCTGCTTTATTAAGACGACGCGTGCGATTACGTGTGGTTGTTTGTCGTACATTGGGAATAACTGAATTCAACGATATAAATTATGAAGGCTCCACACACCGCGAGAACACACGGCTAGGCCGTGGTCATGAGAAGAAAAACAAAGCATTATTTTGCAAACATGTCGCAAAACATTTCAGGTCTGCTATTGCGATGGGTGTTATCGTAGCGTGGTTCGTCAGTCTGTCTGTCCATCTGTCACACTCGCCCACCCTGCTAAAAGCCATTAGACGGAATGAAATGCCGTGTATATAAACAGTATTTTGGAAAAAAATCGGACAAAATTTTGTTTCGACAGGTTAAAATTCAGAGAGTGAAATTACCCCAGTAACGACGCAAGCACTGACACTCGCGTGAAATTGACTAAGAAGCCGACCATACGCGCGCGCGAGCGAGCGTAAAAGTTTGAAAAAAAAATCAACGGAAAACCAGTGGTTACAATGGACACGATTAGGCCTACAAATAGAAACAATGAAAAAATATAATTAAAACTTTTGACAAATTTAGAGTGGGCCTAAGTGAGTCACTAGGTAAACTTTAGTATTTTTATGCAGCGTTCATGATGTGATGTGATCTTTATTAATTGAGCTTAGTGTTTTTCCAGTTTGTCACTAATTTCACTAGTGGAAGAAATGAAAATTCGTTATTATTCTATACAGTTATGATATGAATGCATGAAGGTGGGGGCGTACTTTTTATTGGCGCACCCTGTATGTCTAATAATTACTGCGTTCGCGGTGCATGCTGCATGTGGCGGCGCCTTTAGGCCATCATCATCATCATCACCATCATCACAGCATAGCGTCCACGCAGTGTGACTGTCATGCTGCTCTATCACAGAGAGCGCTCGCTGTCTCTAGGCATTCATTCCTGTATTTAGTATTCGTCTCGTGAGTCGTGACGCTGCTGTTGGTCCGCGATTGTACGTACGCCAGATACCACGTCACACTGTCGGCATTTCTGCAGCGGTTCTCTGCAGCAATGATTGACAAGGTGAGTCAGTTATGCTACTGTGTCGTGTTTTGTGCTAGAAAACAACGACAGAAATAAATAACAGCAAATAGAATACAAGTAAATTCATAATTTGCATTTAATTATTTGCAACCAAGTCTGGAAAATACGGATAAGAATTGAATCGGAGTCCGCAATAACAGTGCAAAACATCAATATCAAATAGCAGTACAGTAGAAATTGCAAAGTTACACGACGTAAATAAAATAATTAACAATTGCAGCCAGTAGAGAAATGTTTATAAAATTTGTATCATTTAAAATTGTGTCCGTTGCTTCGTCATACTGACATACTGACTCATAAGCACGTGTTAACTGCATCACACCAGTCAGAACTAATTTAAAACAAAAATCTAGCAAAATGATTAAATTTGTCGAATTTCGTTATGCACAATTTGGCTTTTTAGCCAAACGTTCGTTTAAGTTCCTTTAGAACTTTTCAAATCGACGGTGGATAGAGCTTTGATTGCTGACCTCATATAGACGTATGGGAGTGAGGGTCCCTTTTTAAAAATAACGGTAAACTAGGAAAAAGCGGGAAAAGTGACGAAATGTCCCAAACTGAAAAAATGCCTACATCCCCCGGACCCCGGTTTGATCATTGAACCGTGACGAACTTGTCATCGCCTTATCGAACGGTATTATCGCTGACCCCCTGCGATGTACCGTTTAGCCACATTACATGCGTTACAGAGGACAGACGACACATCGTGCTCAAGACTCGACTTAACGGTCGGCTAAAAAATAAGGCATCTTAACAAAACAGTAAATAAAATATACTAGAGAAGATTAACGTCATTAAATGCCATATGCGAAATAGTTGTTTTAGTTTTTTACTGATATTTATGTTTTTGCTGAATCTTGCGAAAGAAACCCTTATTTCCAGTGCACCTAGAAGATACTGTATTAGAAGCGAGATAGTCTCTTAGAGACTATGGGTATAAGTAAGCCCGACATACAATACTGGTCGTTATTTGCAGTTTTATAACTGCATCATACAGTGTTTGTGTTCATATTTGAAAATGGGCAGAATTATAAGAGTTACTGATGACGACGACTATGACTATGGTATGATATCGACAAACGACATGTGAAAGTTATTTTGCGCCTTAGATTTGCCGACTTTGCGGCCTGTTATAATTTACTTACTTACTTGTAGGTGTGGTCATCGCGTGTCCAGTCACTGGTCAGTCTGCTGTTGTGTCTGTCCATTACGGCATGTCGTGGTCACGTGGCGCTCTACTACCCACCTGCCCGCACTTATGCCATTGACTTCCTCGACAGCGCTCGTACCGTACCACCGTGCGGCATGGCTAAAGGTTTGACTGTCAAACTTTGCACACGTTGGCAATTTCCACTCCCTCTAAATTTTTGCTTGTTACCTCCGTCAAGGAGGTTATGTTTTTTGCCAGACTTTGTTTGTTTGTCTGTCTGTCTGTCTGTGTCAAAGATAACTCAAAAAGTTATGGACGGATCTTTCTGAAATTTTCTGGGAATGTCGGGAATGGCACAAACTACCAGTGATTCAATTTTGGGGGTGATCCGGAAGGAATCCTGGATTCTGGATCACTTTGAAATTT
>Ga0056128_1011662_pt1 | contig 10813 bp, 12 predicted proteins | sample WorMetLIZISLAND2_FD_71113 | JGI IMG/M metagenome (GOLD analysis project Ga0056128, IMG submission 71113) | Marine gutless worms symbiont microbial communities from Max Planck institute for Marine Microbiology, Germany - Olavius geniculatus... ... | reverse complement strand
TCACGTTTACGCGCCATAAATTTCTGCTTGTAACAGTGAAAGAATGGTTAAAATCGGTGCTGAATTACCGAAGTTATCCCAAAATAAAACTGGGTATCCGTTTTTTGGACCACCCTGTATAATGTAACATAAATCTATTTGAGTCACCGACGCAAACTTTTATAGGAATTTGTTGTTTTGTTCAAAAGATTTTCATTTTTTAAAGCTACTTCACAGATTTGCGTTTGTTGGCTGACATTCGTAACGCCATTTCTTGTTGATAAACAGAATGGTGTCAAGAGCGAGAAAAGGTCGATGTTTAATCAAAATACTTAAAACCGAAAAAGGATACACAGTGCTAAAACATTAATATATAAATCTCCGAGAAAAAAACTGGTCTCTTGTTTCTGTGAAACGCCTGCTAGACAAGACTGACATTAGCTGTATTTGAAAACTCTTGGCGTTCGGCAGCGTTAATCAAAATTTGATATGTCCACAAAAATAAAGTAGATTTCTGTGAAACCACAATGTAGTGTTCAAAAAATGTCGTTTCATGTGCGTTAAATTTTATTTAAATCGGTGCAGGTTTTCGCTTCTTATTCCAAAATGTGTAGTGGGGTTCATTTTTTGTGATCACGATGTATAACAAATCGAAGTAGGCCTAAATGGAGTTTCACGTGAATGAATGTATCTCGTAGACATTGTGTATTACAGTGGCGTATGGTGTGTACATACAGAGAGCGAGATTAAGATACCCAGTAGATGGAGAATCCCGACTATAGTGTCGGTCAGCGTGGTCGCGTTTGTCGCGGTTGTGTTGGTTGTGCTCTTGCCGCTAAGACACCACATTCAACTTGCTGTGAAGACGCGACGCCGAACCAAACCCGACTCAGAAGGTAACAGTAACCCTTTACGTTGCACTTACTACGAGATTAAAGTAGTGGCAAAATTGGCAAATGGTTATGTAACCGGTCCGATTTATATTTTTACTACGGGCTTTAAATCTAATCCATCCTGCCCTGATTATAAGCACGTGATAAACTTGATAACGCGTTTTAGTAAGCTGCAACTGAACACAGCGAGAAACCTCGCGTAGGTTGATCATAGGCTTATAGGCTAATAAAAATAAAACGAAATAATTGTTGATGTTGCAGATAAATATTTTAGTCAGTTTGTGGTTTTATCGTATTAATAGAAAGGCAATAAAATGTGCACGTTGTACTTATAGATTCGTACTTTTATTTTATTTCATTTAGTTACTAAGCTTTTAAAACGATAGGCCTATCAGTTGTAGTATTTCAGTTACGCTTAACATTGCTTACTAGTGGTGTATACATGCACATTTGCTCTGTAAATCATTGTATGAAAACCGCTAAACGTTGAATAGTTCTTCATAAAAACGATCTTAAATTGTCGAAGCGTCACCTGCTAGAAATGGGATCATGCAGTGTTACCTGCCACCTAACACAGGTGAACGAAAGCTGGAGTCAAGGAATCGATTTGTCTACTAAAGAAGGATCTGCTTCAGAAAAACAGAACGCTAAGTTGCACTGGGTGGTTGGCTATGTAGACTTACTGAGAAGGTTTACGTGTTTTGAGACAGCCACCTATTTAAATACGATTCACTAAAGTGCTTCACCATGTGAATAATGCCCCGTTTACACGATGAAGCTGGTTCGACGAGCTGCAAGTTTGTCGAGCGCTCGTTGAGCGCACGCACGTCGGGCGCTGGACGAGCCTGCAGTTTTATCGTGTGAACGGAGAATGTCACAGCGGCGTATTGCATTGTTTGCTGTAACAGATCTGGAACACGATGTTCTACTGCTACACGCCGACTCAGACGACGCGGACGGTCTGGCATTTGTTATTCGTAGAAAACTGAAAGACCAGAGCAAGCCGCCGTACAAAGTGTTTGACTACCCTTATGACCTGCCATTTGGCCAGAGTATGTTACAACAGTCATTGTACTTACAGCTTTTCTAGGCCATACCAGACCCAAATACCTGGCCGAATCAAAATGTTCCAAACAATAAGGAATGTAAGAATTTCGAAATTTATTAGTTCTAGCTGGCAAAGGTTCGAATGTCTTGGCGTGGCGCAGTCGGTCTGTCACTGAAAAGTCGCGTTTGTCCGGCAGCAGATAGTACAAACAAGATCCTTCACGCAGGACGCTGCGCGGAAGAACCGCTCAGTGAGCTGAGCACGTCGTTCCTTGAGCGTGTCCAGACCAGCCAGCATCAGCATCTCATAATCGCTGTGCGCAAATATTATCATCATCGCCCTTCGCTGTATCGCCTCCAGCGCCTTCGACTGTCCTGTCATGAGACTTGAATGCCACGCCGGACACGCATACTCGAGCACCGGTCGTACATCTGTCTTGTAGAAGCAGAGCAGATCATCGAGGCCGGCGCCTAAGCGTTTCAGCAGCTTGAGGAAATGAAGAGAGAGGGAGAGAAAGAGAGAGAGTTTATTTACCAAAACAACAATACAGTAAATAAACATACAATAGTAAATAAAGGCGCGATGCGGCCTTCGACGAGATGGCGTCGACATGCTGGGTCCACTTCAGGTCGTTGGCGACGTGCACGCCGAGTAACTTGAACGTCGTGACGCGTTCCACCGGCGCGCCGCTCAGTATGACGGACACTGGCGGGTCCCTAAGAACTGAACCAATCAGTATCTCTTTGGTCTTGCGACCGTTCACAATCATGCCCGTCTCAGTTGCCTGCCGGACGAGTTCGTCGACGAATGACTGCATGCTGCTGACAGCCGACTTGTCCAGAATCTCGCTCATCGTTGTGTCGTCAACGTACTTGTGGGTCAAACAGCCAGGTTGCAACGCGTCAATCAAAATGACAAACGTCAGTGGGCCGAGGTAGGATTCCTGCGGCATCCCTGCCGTCAGCTGTAGCCAGACAGAGAGCACATCGGCCGTTAATTACGCGCGAGAGCTAGCATAGCTAGCTTAGCGCGTATTAGCTATGGTGATTCTGTCTTGGTGTCTTGGTGTCTGTCTGTCACGTCCCCGTACCGTTCCAAGACCAAATGAGATAGAGATTTTAGGTTTTTACCTTATGATAGCGTCGGGTCTCTAGTATTTTGTGACAAAATTTCACGCTGCTGGGTTTAAGGGGTCCCCACGAAAGAAGAGGAGAAAAAGGGGCACCCACCCTAAAAAGACGTTATTTTGCCCTATTGGTTCGTCTGCCGTGAAAATGGTTGCAGATAGGTACAGACATGCTGCTTATCGTAACAAGCACTAGTGATGAGCTTCTTAGTGAAGATTGATGACCTTGAATGGCCTTGAACCTTCAAAATAAGGAGTTTTAGTGAATTTTTCGCGATTTTGGACTGCGAGGCACATTTCAAAAGCGAATTGCGCCGAAATGGCGGGAGAAAGACCAAGACAATTTGCATATGAAATTTACAGCACTGAACGTAGATTTTAGCGGTTTAAGTCCCAATCTTCTGCGTTCAACGAGGCCGGCGCACGCGGGAGTTAAACACGGGTATCCATTTAAAAAGTGCTGATTTTTGCGCTAACCTTGAATGATTTTAAACCCCAAAATTCGTTGTTTTAGTAAATTTTTGCTCTTTTCGGCTGCAAAATAGTGAGCTGAGACAAAATGGGTAGACATAGACCAAAATTACCTGCGAACAGGAACTGCTATGGGCTCTCGCGCGTCTCATGAGCGTTAGCTCAGATTTCTTGTTTTAAGATCGTACGTCAACGAACTGAAATGATGCATCCACAGTTTTACTGTGCCCGAGTAGGCCGCTTTGAGTCATGTGTGGTTATTAAGCGTGCTATTGGCGAGTGGCATCAGCGTCTACACGCTTGCGTTCGTGGTGGAAGAGGGCATTTTGAACATATGATGTGATGTGATACGTGCGACTTTTTGAGAGACAATGATTGGCAGTCGTGTTTGTCACTATTTAGCCTAGTTAATCATTTCTGAGCCGACGTACGCGCTACCGAGTATAAATTCATTGTTGTAAATGGCCAAACTACAACTTTTGAATTTCACAAGGTAGTGCAGCAACAGTAGGCTATTGAGGTGAGATAGGCAGACTATAGTCACTTACGTCACGTTTCTTAGCGATGTTGGGCGCCAAAATTTATTAAAATCGGCCAATATTTCGCGGAGCTATTTAAAAAACAAAAGTGGCTTGGTTTTTCAAGACACGGTCTTGAAAAACCAAGACACGGTTTATTTTTATTTGCTTATCTAATTCGTATTTACGAGTACTTTACTCTCTGTAACTAACTGTGCGAGTTGCATTTGTCAGCTTTTTTTCATAAAATAATATGCTGATAACGAGCCGCGCTGGTGCATGCAGGTGTATTCGGAAAGATGGAACATCTGCTGACGTTAAGTCGCTGCGTAGTCGTTGTGTTGTGTCCGACGTTCGTCGCCGATTACAACGTTAACTGGCATTTGCTGGAGAACCTCATCACCAACATCGACGTCGTCTACGTCTTCTACGGTGAACCGGACGTCACCAAGCTTGGCCCGGCGATTAGAGCATCGATAAAGAACAGCCGCTGTCTGAGGTGGTCGTGGCCGCTGGAAGACGACGACGGCGCGAAGCTTAGTCCAACAGATCGGCACAGGATTGCTTGTTTCTGGCGTCACCTCAAGTTGGCCATTCCCAACAGCCGACGGATAACGGCGGATGATGCCGCGAAGCCGGCAGCAGCACCTGCAGCAGCAGCAGCAGCAGCAGCAGCTATGCCTAGACAAGAATCCGCGGACAGTACTGACTCGTCGGCCGATGTCAGCGCCACTGAAGTCTTTTCAGCGCCACTGAAGTCTTTCCAGCGCCACTGAAGTCTTTTTAGCACATACTGGCGCTTTACAAGTCAGATTATTATTATTATTATTATTGACCTCTTCTTATTCGTCCAGCAAGCGTAAATGTGCCAATCGATAAGTGATTTTTGCTTCACAGCGGATGTTCTGCAGGGGGAAGTGCAGATCTATAGACTGGAGGTTCAGCCTTCAGTTTACAGCTCCTACCCCCAAGTCCCCAACTGAACGATCATCGCGTATCATGCACTGAATACTTGACTGTTATATCAGTGACTTTACTCGAAATATACTGCTAAATATGTTAGTGAGCAAATTTTGAAAAACGTTCAAAAAAATTTTTTTTGAACTAAAACGTAGTGGCTTGTTTTTGCATATTCCGAGTTTTGACACATCGTGTATTCAGAAAGGTAGCCGTTGCTAAAGTACATTTAGATGTTACAATTATTGCATGACTGACAATTGCGCAATACGATCGGCAGTGATAGGATCACCTGTGTTTACTCGGAGTTTAGATGATTCGTAATAATAGTTTATTAAAACTATTTGCAACGAGTTTTGTTACTGTTTGCTGCAATGTTCATGATGATTCTTGCTATTTACTTAAATATTTGCCATTACACATCACTTTCTTGCATTATTTTGACCTCAACAGACAGAGGTCAAGAGTACGCGAAAATAGAAAGTTGTCTTCGTCACGGTCACACAGCCGGCTATGAGTAAATGAGTTGTTTTCTTTGTTTATGTCTGAAAGTTGCTTAACACACGTCATTACAACACGGTGACAGCGTAGTTTTAGTGCAGGTTATTACGCAGGCCGACACTAATTACATCAGACCTACATGTCACTAACTTATTATCATGCTTCAGAACTCTAGGGGGCCTATAGTTCAACCACACAGAACAAATTATCAGATGTTGCGAAATGTTTGCCATAACACATGCTTTTAACGTTACAATGCAAGACAGTATTTTCGGCTGCGGCGCACACTTTAACAGTGAATAATTTTGCGCAGTACGGCTATGGTGAGACGAAGACAACCTCAGAGCAGGAACTGCCATAGGCTGCCGCGTGTCTCGTGAGCATTAGCTCAAATTACTGCATTGTGCCGCCTCGTAGCGAAATAACATCAACTACTGTAACTGATTAGTAACAGTTATTAATCAATTACAGTAGTTGCCCATAAATTCTCTGAACGCGAGGGATTATTTGGCGCCAAATGTTGTATTTTTGGACAAAAATTTCCGATAGAAAAAACATTTTAGACAGATTAAAATTTAAGAGGGGAGGGGACCTGCAATAAACTAGTAAAGGTAATATGTGTGAAAGTCGTCCGGACAGTGTGTAGATTCATGATGAAACACCCTATCTGTAATTCACCGATTAAAAAGCACGTGTGCGTACCTAAAAACTTGTAAACCTATGCTATCTAAGCTTATTTGACTGATATAGTGTTATCGATAATTTTTGCATCTGAAACTGTCATTGACGAAATTTTTATAAGCTTAGAGTTGTAACTTAGCTGATAATCGAAACAGGAATAGGCGTACGTGTAAGTCACATGAAAGTGACGACAACGCGGAAACCGCGTGCTGAAAAACCACGCAAGCCTATAGATGAGCCAAAGCCATAAACTGCCTAAACCCAAAACCTACGCAGATACAAGGGGGACAAAAACGTGCCACTTTACTTTTGTCCATATCTTTGCCAATTATTAACCGATTTTCACAATTCTTTCATTGGCACACTCTGCAGACACTTTGCGATAACGCGATTATTATAGCCTAGATCCCACAACACCGTAAATGCGTCTCTACACTACCTTGTGAAATATCAATGAAATATGCATACATAACAATAATAACAAACAAACATTTTGGTAAAATTGAAAAAAAAACACTTTAGACCAACATTGCAGTGAATGGTCTGTATGACACTAGACTGTGTGGGTATAACACAGTCTAGTGTCATACGAATCATTTATCGCAATGTTGGTCTGAAACGTTTTTTTTATTTACCTGAATGTTTGATATTATCGTTAGTCTTTGCTTACATTTATATTTCACAAGGTAGTCTAGAAACGCATTTACCGTGTGGTGAGATATATAATAATCACATTATTGCAAATTGTCTGCTAAGTATGCCAGTGAAAGAATTTTAAAAATCGGTCAATAATTGGCGAAGATATGAACAAAAGGAAAGTGGCACGTTTTATGGCCCACGGTGTAGATAGGCTTGGCTGCGTGAAAAAGCAGCTGAGCATATTATATAGAGCCAACCACTGCGAAGGGCTGTTGAATGGGTGGGCGATTTGTGCTTGTACATGCATTGACAGTTTGGTGTGAGTTAACGTACGCCCACGGGCGATCTCTGAATAAAACTTAACATTGTTATACAGGGCTGTCAGCCGCTGAAATTAATCCAAATGAAAGCTGAGACGGTCGTCTTAACACTTTTTACATGCACAATGTGTTGCGTGACTGCAATGAAAACTTACTGCGACAACGATCACAGCCAATCTCATGTCGGTAAGTATATGCACGTCAGATAACTTAGTGCCTATAGACTACTGCTGACTGATATTGTAAACTGAATGAATTACGTCCATCCACTAACAAGATAGCCTACAGTCAATAGCCTATAGTCAATTTCATTTCGCGGCCGTCTTAAGAGGCCGCATTGCAGTTTTTGCCCGTATGAGAAGTCAGGCTTTCAACTTGTAAACAATAGCGCGTATGAAACTAAACCTAAATCGGTGTAAAAATGTAAACGTTGTCTAGAGCAGGAAAAACCGATGTGCTCATTATTACTCCTCTCGCGCTAAGTTTCTAACGTAGCGAAGAGGAGTATATGACATCAGTGTAAATAATATAAAATATTGAGGATTGACCGACGACCGACTTCCCTTCCCGGAAGAGCCTTCCTGGGAGAACTTCAAATAGCTATATCTCCATAACGGTGTAAGATAGACGCATGGTCACAATGGACCACCAATAAGAAGTCGCCCACCGCGAGTCGAATGGTCACGTGACCGACGACGACACGTAACCTCAAAAGGTCAAGGTCATGACCCCATCATCGTTGAGGCGCCATATCTCCATTAGGATGCCAGATAGACGAATGCGCTGAGGTGTAACAAGACAAATTGCAACTTGCGTCATAAACCATTGTTGGAAATTTTCCCCCAGTTCGTTAAATCGCCCAATATTTTACGAATTTTGGAGAGACAATTTTCTGTAACGATAATATTAAGACGGGTCTTAAATAGACGCCGGGTCTTTAATACAAGCCAAAAGAAGCGAAAAAGCACTTAGAAGAATATAGGAGAAGATAATGCGCGCGAGGAGTACATAGATTGGTCACAATCTAATAATATTTCTTGTTAGCTCAAAAGGTTAGCTAAGATAGTCAGAGTTAGCTAGGACTAGGAGTGTGCACTGCGAGTGGACGGCCGCATATTATGTTAGCACTATGCCAAAGTACTTTTAAAGCTTATATAGAGAACGATATAGGCCTATTATCACGGACAGAAAAGCTAGTTTTAAAATAAAAAAAATTCATTGTCGCTCAGTTGTCGCCGGATTACATTGTTGTATAATACATACATTGCTTTAACGTTCTATGCAAAACAATAAGTCCAGCTATCACTAGAGTGGGCCGACTGTAAGCCTATCGTTTGACTTCGGGTCGCAGAAAGAAAGCGATTACCCAATCCTATGTATACACGCTGTGGTGACGCTGCTGTATCGAACGCTACAATCAACGATGGAATACGACACGGTAATTCGGCGCACGTATAGGTGATGGCTGCAGTCAGCAAAAATGCATCAGCATATTCAACAATACTATTGCCGATTTTCTGCGACGTAGGCCTACCGTTTAACCACAATACATGCGTTACAGATGAAAAACAGACAGACAGACGACCTACGACACATCGTACGCAAGGCTTGACCTGACGATAGGTAAAAATTGTAGGTGATCGTTGTAGGAAATCACAGGGCATGCAAAAATTTCTAGCTTAAGGTCAAGGGCTTAAGTTGATGCAGCGCTTTCGGCTGCGCGGCAAAGCTAGAAAAATTTTTGGTTTTGACGCATGGCAAATGCCAGGACCTAACATAAGTAACATCCCATCAGTAACTACACTACAGATACAATGGCTTAAATTACCGATACGGTTTCACCAGTAATTTAGAACCTTCGTTATAATTACTTAACGGCCTGGGCGTGCGTGTGTATTTTGTTGAAGGTAAGCGCTCTAAGCCGGTAAATCCAGTTGTTACATGTGCCTTGAAACCGATGAGCTTCTACTGCTGCATGCCCAACGTCAGTCAGATACAGTGGTTCAGGCAAGACAACAACGCTTGGTTCAAATTCGAGGAGTCATACGATTACGACATGTACGTTTTGCCTTCAATACCAGTAGGCTATACCACGTGCTAGTTCTGCGTGATAGACGCTCTGGCGTAAATGTAAAAGTAAAAATGTTGTATGGCTCTTAATAAGAAACTTTTCGCAGAGGTAGGCCTACGGAGCGTCACCTGCCATACGGATTCACACAGTTTGTTACATGATTTAATTCTATGTTACAAAATTGTTTTCGGTTTGATTAATGTTCAGTGTGACGAGTTTTTTGCTTTCAGTATCCTCAGTACACGTGGCCACCCATACAAATTTGTAAAAGCATCTTGTTCTACCAGCTGTCGTTCACAGTTTTTTAATTAGCATATAGTAAATGTTTGGAATAGTTTACCTCATACAGTAGATTTTACTACTTTAACTTCTTTCAAGAGGACCATTAATAATGTTGATTTCTCTGATTTTCTCAAGGTTTTTTTTATTTTAATTTTATTATTCAGTACTGGTCGTTCATATTTGCTCTGTCTTATTATACCGTGCTACTTTTTGTTATATGGGTAGTTGTAAGTGCCGTTGCGGCCTTTCTGACCCTTGGAACACATGTTTTATTGTTCTGTTCTGTATTTTCTACATTTTCCTGTTTTGTGTTTCTAAAATACACTGATGATGATGGTGTTAGCCGCCACCCGACACAGGTAAAAGCACCCGTCTTGACTCCAGCGCCACAGGCCGGTAATGTGTGTGATAAACCTATCGAAATTGTTACTGTTGTTTCTATTGTCGTCAGCACTGTCGGCTATTGCGACATGTGCTAGCGTAGCGTGGTCTCTCTGTCTTTCTGCATGTCTGTCACACTCGTGTTTACTGTTAAAGACATTGGCAAGGACAATCACTCATGCATGTGGCAAAAACAATAATTAGACGGGGACTTCAGTCCACCATTGGAAGGGATTTGGGCGGCCAAACTATTAGGCCTACCGACTATTAACAGACTACTTACATTATAACGTATACAGTACGCTATAAAAATAAAAATATTTTTTGTTATTTCTAGTAAAACAAGAATTCGATAAATTGAAAAGTAGCAGAATTTTTCTGACAGAGGCAGTTGTGTTGACTTTATCGAAGATTTTTGTCGTCCGCGTGTAGATATTTCTATGAGCGTAACCAGACGGTGAGATTTGCGAGTCCAAGTCATGCTGATGCTGGCCAGTACATGTGCGTCGGCTACTCCCGTGATGAACAGATTAGCTATGTCAACACGTTTATTGTCAGAGGTCAGTATTAACCGACGTCAAACTGCTGACCATGTCACAACTAGAGATACACAAGTAACTTGAGCAAAGCTCGAGTGACGTGCGATGGCAGTGGTCCTGCCACCTGGGCAATCGTGTACAGCATGCAATAGAATAATAATGCATTTTGAAGGGGTAATGCCTACCCAATGTTGAGGCCTCCAGGCGGAAGACTCCTTCAATGTAAGAGGTCGAAATTTAGATTGATAAAAGTGGATATTCTATGCTAAGAATTTCATAGGCCTACACAGGTTGTCCAGGTTTATCTCTAGCCATTTCGGCGCAATTTACTCTTAAAATGTGCGCCATAGCCGAAAATTGCAAAAAACACTAAAATTTTTAAACGTTCAAGGTTTAAGGTCATGCAT
>Ga0056128_1011658_pt1 | contig 10816 bp, 11 predicted proteins | sample WorMetLIZISLAND2_FD_71113 | JGI IMG/M metagenome (GOLD analysis project Ga0056128, IMG submission 71113) | Marine gutless worms symbiont microbial communities from Max Planck institute for Marine Microbiology, Germany - Olavius geniculatus... ... | reverse complement strand
ACCATCGATGCAGGGCAGCTATTCAGCAACTTACAGCACCGGTTGTGACAAACCAGTTTGTACTCGCGCCACGCTATGACGTCAGCATTACATCACAACTAGCAAAGAATATTTAACTAGTAGCCATATTTTGTCCATATATTTTGAATTAGCATTTCTTCAGCTACATCTGGTAAAAACTTCGTGTAAATTGATCATCATTTGAGTGAATTATGAAAGAAATAAAAAGGGTGCCCGTTTTTCTGAAACACAGTGTAGTATCGACGGATTATACGCTTATTTTAAAATGTCAGTAGCCTTAACATTTTACTGACATTGTTCATTCGTAATAACACCAAGGCTTAAGGCTAAAAAATAAGTTTGGGTATGAAAACTGTCAGAGTACGGTTGCAGATTTTCGTGCATTACGTAAATACGCTATTTTGTATCCATTTTATGAAAAAAGTAACGCTATGCTTTCCAGGGGGCGTGGAAAATGCCTATATGCCATACCGGCTCATACCGTTCCAATTCAAGCCATAACACCGAAAGGACAAGCTGGCGGTTTTACCTTGCCAAACGACGCAATGGTAGTCCAGTACGGTTTGCCGACTTCCTGTCGTTCGACGACGTAATGAGTGATTCTTGATCCGCCATCGTCCTCAGGAGGCTTCCAGCGAAGTCTGCAGGCGTTCTTAGTGATGTCTGATACCGTCAGACCACTGCACTTGCCCGGCGTCGCTGTCAAAACACGACGAACGTTTTATTAGTACTCGAGCAACGTTCCTTCATCTCCAGGCTCCTTAACGCAGCTGACGAACTGGTGTTTTTCCTGACGCAAGTGTTGTACCGACATGCACTGTAGCTACTGTCAACTGCACCTATGGGCTTCGTAACTAGATACAAAGTTTCCAATTTTGATCTGTTACTGTTCCTATCCTAAGATATTGCTTGACGAAAATTAACGTTACCAATCTACACGGTGTTTCATAAAAAGGACCTCTTTTTGTTTTTTTTATAATTCACTCAAATGATGATCAATTTACACAAAATTTTTACTAGTTGTAGCTTAAAAATACTAATTCAAAATATTTTAACAAAATGTGGCAGTTGATAAAATATTCTTTGCTAGTTGTGACGTAATGCTGACGTCATAATGTGTCTCGTGAACAAGCTTAATAGTCTCAACTGGTGCTGTTAGTTGCTACCCTAAACTTAAACTGATTAAACTGTAAACTTAATGTGATTCGCTAATGAAAAATGTTTATCGTGTCAGCACTGAACAACATGGAGACATCAAATCAGGCGTCTCGCTGTCCAAAAACTCAACAATCTTGCAAGCTCGGTGTCCTAGTGCACTGTAGCTCGAACATGTGAAATACCAACTATTCCCACAGACAAGTAAATGCGATTGCTTTGCCCTTTTTTGTGGCTGCAACTGTAAAACTTCAAAAATTTGTCACCAACAAACCACATTTCTCACCACAGGGTAGCAACTAACAGCACCAGTTGAGACTAGCAACTTTGTACCACAGACCTATACATTAAATTTGTACCCATGACACATTATGACGTCATCGTTACATCACGACTAGCAAAAAATATTTAATCAACTGCCACATTTTGTTGAAATATTTTGAATTATATTTCTTCAGCTACAACTGGTAAAAATTTCATGTAAATTGCTCATCATTTAAGTGAATTAAAAAAACAAAAAAAGAGTTTTTTTTATGAAACACCGTGTATTCGTGCACCAAGCTCAGCTTGACTGCATACAGCCTCAAATGCCCTGAGGAACACTGGCACGTATCACAGCTGTTCGAATGCCTTGATTCACCACGAGCAAAAGAAAAAAACTAACAGAATAGAACAAGAAGCGTCAGCTTACAAAAAAGCCAGTGCCATAACTTTTAACTCGCTGGGTAAATTGAAATGTTCTCAGCCAAAAGGTTTTCAGCCAGAGATTTGCTATCAATGACGGATGATTTTTAAAATTTTGCCAAGTTCTCTCAAGCACGAAAATAAGCATCACGGGGGTCCAGTGACAAAAGCAGCAGTAAGCAGATACATGATTAACCGACCTTTGACCTTGACAGGAATCTCACACGTTCCAGTTCCACTCTCATTACTCACTTCCACCTTGTATTTTCCCGTATCGTCTTTATCCGCATCTGAAACATCGAAACACAGCACTCTGCTATTTAGTTGCAATGTAGGCCTATTTTGGAAACTTGAAAATTCACAGCTTGTAGCTAAAATTGCAAATGCACAAAAAATATCAGGCTGACTTACACACAATCGCGATAAAGACAACGCATGACAAACAGCAAAACTATTGAACTGCGCCTAATTCTCCACAAGCATCACGCACGTAGTTCACAACAACAAAAATAGAGATTAAAATAACTGAGAGAAATACCTTTAATTTGCAGAACGACGTAGTCTTCGAATGGAATAAGTTTGACTCGGTCGCTGTCTGGAATTTCGCGATTTCCCTTTTTGAGTTTGAAGGAGAAAGGACCAGTTCCAGAAAACGGAATTTTCACTTTGAGCGTCTCGCCCTTGTCCACTGAATGCTCGCGCTGCTCCGATTCCAGTTCCGGCGCGCCTGCAAACGATTAGTGACATACAGACATTTACTCACTGACAAATAATGACAACAACAGAAAAAGAAAACGGGATCTGATTCAGAAAGATTCCTAAAAAGTTTCCTAGAAATTTTCTAAGCTAATTCAATTTCTTCTCAAAAGTTTTATACGTTAGGCTATTCTTAAGATCTTCTGTAAATCGCATTCTTTCCTTGCGATTTTTGTCCGTTTGACTTTGCCCATAAGTTTTGCCACAATTCTACTTAATTATCTATAAATCAAACCACACGTATTTAGACTATTGGTTCCTTGTCTAGCTTGAGTAAAATGGCCTAGTGGTAAACATATAAAAATTTATTTACTATTTTTAGATAAACCTCCCAAATTAACAGCCACAGCATGAAAAGTGTCAAATGCTTACTCTGTACTCGTAGTTTGGCGGTGGCTGCCTCTTTGCCCTTGCTGTTGGACAGCTCACAGGTGATTTCACCGTCATCGTCTTTATCGACGCCTCTCACTATCAGCTGCACCTTGTCGTCATCTTCCACGATACGATACTTGCCACCAGGACGTATTTCCATGCCGTCCTTGTACCTACACGCATTCAGTACGATAACATGCAATTCGTACTTCGACGGCACTTGCTTTTGATTTCTTGCGCTTTTATTTTCAACACAAATATATTCACACAAATTCGCAGCCAAAGTGTCCTTTTATATAATTCGAAAGTATGCAACAAAGACGTGAAAAAGTTGCGATCAGAAAGTTCTGCTTCACTATCTAGACCACCCTATATTGACTGGTCAAAACACAAAAATTCTATGTCTCATAGACAAATAATGGTCATAATATTTTTGTGCTTGACCAGTGTGTACACACTACATATTACTTCATACTAGCAACATGCTTATAAGATTTATCATGATGTGGTTGGTTTCTAGGCAACTGCGAATACAACTTTAACGTCTTTGATACTCAAGAAGAGCATCCGGCCTGTAAAAATGTTCTATTTATTCTCCAAAAATCACTGTTGGCGGATCCAGCCAAACGTGGAAAGTTGTAAAATACTGACTAGTTAAACTAAGCGTGAAATGCTGGAATACACACCACTTAACAGTCGGTCGCGGTTCTCCGTCGACGACGACCTCAAACTTAGCATCATTGCCCAGAGGTACGGTCGTGCCTTCAGGCCGTTTCAGGAACTCCGGATGTCGTTCCGCTAGCAAAATAACACATAGACAATCCGTAAACTATTTGCTATCTTTCGCTTCAATCAGAAACAATATAAAAACAAATAATTACTTTTCCACATTTTGTCAAACAGTCAGCACGACGGATGATATTTTTTATTTGCGTTCCGACTTCTAACTTCAAAAACTGCAGACCATTACGAGAGGCGTTCAATAAGTACCAGGACTGTTCTTCTCAGTAAGTACACAGTGACGGCTAAAAACCAAAACTATTATGAAGTTGTACTGCCACTACTGTACATCACTTACCACGGTCTCATTAATGACGTCACGTTGAGACGTCATTATTATTAAGATATAAATGATGGGCGTTGACGTTTGTTTAGAGAATTAGATTAAAGAATAATCATAAAATTTTCTAGTCGCAGAAGGTGTAGAAAGTTCTGAAATTTGTTGTAGATTATTTGTAGTAATTAGCAGTGTGATACTTTATCACGTTTGAAAGTATTTGAATAGTTCGCCCGCTTTTGCAGCGATCATTAATCAGTTAGTGATGATGTCAGTGTTGGAGCACTGCTTATGACAAAAACGGTCAGCTGCAGAAAAAGCATTTTTTGGTTTACTTAAAGAGTTGTTCTTGCAAACTTTTTTGCTTGAAAGACATACTGTGAATGAACAATATTACAGTGCATTATTGTCTGATTGATTACGACCAGCAATTCGCAGCATTTGACCAGGTTCGCTGCAGAAAGGTGTCGATCTTTAAAACGGCAGTGCCCCACCATTGGCCCACTAAACAGTTAAGAAAAATGAAAAAAATGGGCTTGGAACTGCTACAGCATTTGCCATACAGTCCAGATTTAGCTCCAAGTAATTTTCATGTGTTTGGTCCACAGAGCGAATCACTTGGAGACATTAAGTTTAAAAACGATGATGATGTTCTACAGCATTTTGTTTGGAAATTTCTACAAGTGCCAATAAAAAACTTAATGCTACGGGTTCCAGCCGACCTGTAGAACAATGGGAACATTGCAGTGAACTGCAGGGAGAATATGTTAAAAAGTAACATAACTGTCAGAAATGTGCGATTTACTGTCGTTGTAGTCCTGGAACTTATTGAACGCCCCTCGTATAGTGGCGAATTTGTTTAGTAATCAACGAAGTTGTTCTACGTCAGGCCCAGTAGGTCTAACTACTTCGATAGGTAATACCAGTTTGCATACAGGTAAGCTATCTACCTTTAGCAAAAATCAATGCAGACAAACTAGATGTACAACTAACCACCATCTGAATCAACTCGCCCTTTCATCCTATTAAGTACTAAGTCGAGTATCGACCTGCCTGACTGAGTTAAAGTGGGGCGCGTTCACCTGTGACGGGGGGCAGGTGAGGTAGCATTGCGTAATCTCATACGACAGGTGACTCTCCGCAGCTCAGGGATGGGTTACCATAAAAGCTGTACACACCTTTAAAGTTTTAACCCTTAATAAAAATCAGGTCAGACCTTTCTTCTCGCAGACTTTAATCGGGGCCGTGTTGAGGCTGTATTCGCCAACACCTGCGCCGGTAATCGCTGCTACACGGAACTCGTATTCTTTGCCCTCGTCCAAGTCTGGCACCGTCGCGCTTTCTCCAGTTATCGGGAAATCGTTAACTTTCTCCCAGTCGCCTCCCGCCTTCCTCTTCTCTATCTGATAACCTGCACAAAGATACAAACAGCTTTAAAAATATACAATTCAAAATACTTAAACAGAATTTAGATACACACTGGCACTCGTTCTGCACTACCTTGCCTGCACTTTTTTCGCTGAAAACAGTGATCAAAGTAAAAAGTTGAAAACATTATCCGGCCAGAAAAAAATGGGAATGTGAACATAGTTCTTGCCGACTTGTCCACGTTATGAAGAAGAAAAACATTAACACCTCACTGGGGGCTCTGAGAAAGTGTCTTTAACAAAACGGCTTCAGCACTTCGGAACGCCTCCAGCAAATGTGCGGTGCTATCACGCGAGTAGGCAAATTTCTGTCAATTTTCTCCAAACTTTGTTTCAAACTATTTCATTTGTTGCACGCTTGTTACGTGCTCTGTTCAAAGAGGAATACTGCACAGTTCATAGCATCAGACCTTTGATTGGACTGCCGCCATCAGTTCTCGGTTTCGTCCAACTCAAGTCGACGTAGTTCTTGCCGACTTTGTCCATGTTTGGGATTCCAGGCGGTGACGCCTTGGCTGCAATGACAGAAACACGAACGCTCATTTACGAGTAGAAGCTGATAATAATACGACGAGAAATATTTCACTACGATTATTGGCACATATTTGTTAAAATAACAGCCGTAAAACCCAGTAAATTCATGTTGACTTTTACGAAAGTAAGCCTAGGCCTAATGAATAAATAATATTTTACATTAATGATGAGATAAAATCAAATCAAATCTTTATTCAGCACAACTGCCAAAGCTGAAATAATTTTTATATTGGCCGATTACTCAATTACCAATTATAAAAAATAAGCAAATAAACATGTAAGTGAAATGACTCATTGACAAGCGACAAAACAGTGAAATCCACGTACTGGCTTTTGCCTTTGGTGTGACGGTCTCAGACGGCTGACTTGGTTCTCCAAGACCCGCTCGGTTCTTAGCTTTCACACGGAACTCGTATTCTTTGCCTTTCTCCAGTCCGCTCGCTGCACACCAAACATCATTTCCGTAAAAAAACTATTACACATTTTGAGGTAAAAAAACGTTTTACGGCATGAAAAATAAATAATAATATGTTTTGGGGGAGTCAAATAAATGATTGATTGACTGATTGATTAAAACACACACCAGTGCACGCACACCTAAAAGTAGGCGATATCACTAAATCATTACAAACAAACATCTGTTGACAAAAGACACTAGTTGCAGAGTGAAAACAGACTACCGGTGAACTTGTTGTCCCTGCATGGCGACTTTTCGTTGAGCGGTTTCCACTTGCTCGTTCCCTTCTCGCGGACCTCGACGACGTAGCCCTGGACTTTGTCTCCGCCATCGTCCCTCGGCTTGGTCCAGGACAGAGACACCGAGTCTTCGTCGACGTCCTCGATGAGCGGCGTACCCGTCTTGCCTGGCGCGTCTATCATACAGCAACCGCAAACAAAGGCGTCATTTAAAAAAGTTAGGGGTTTGTGAACCCTTCTCTCCCCCCCCCCAAAAAAAAATTTATGAAACAATGTTACTGCTACAAAAACAACACGTTACGTAGACGGAGCCCCCCTCAAAGATTATTGAGACCCCTAATAATTTACTGAAATGCCGCCAATGGCCGCAAACCGATGACCCATAAACGAATAGTGATGGTCGCGCCTAAACTATACCGGCTGCAGATTTCACATTAACCCACGAACGCACAAACTAGGTATTCGCTTGCAACACACTCTGTGTCCGATCTTTACCGAATTTAGCATGTCGTGTGGCTCCCGGACGTGTCTCTTAATTTCTGGTTTCAAAACAATCGATCAAAAAAATCTTTTAGCTGTGGTTGTCCCTATCACTTGACACCCCATCTTTTAGTGGTAACTAATCTTAAATAGTAATCCATAATCCACAAAAATATGGATAACCCACCCCCAAAGTTTAACTTCTTTTTAAACCAAAGAGCAGCTACTCGACAAAATCCGTCCACAGTTTTCTGAGTGATCCAGTCCTGACAAAATCGACCCTCCCAGTGCAGTGCGGACGTACCGAACTGGTGCTTGGCAATGATGGGTTTGTCAGTGAGCAGCGGTTCACTCTGTCCGAGGTCATTCACGGCAGAGACTCGGAACTCGTACTGCTCGCCCTCGTCCAAGCCAGTCACGTCCAAACTCGGCGACCGACAGAATCGACTCACAGGGGTCCAAACTCCACTTTTCTTGTCCTTCTTCTCCACCACGTAATGACTCACCGGCTTGCCGCCGTTATCCTGTAAACAGCATCACATCATTCAAGTACAAGATTTCCGCACAAACTCTGATGCTTTGTGCTGAACAGAATACGATACGATACGATAGAAAATTTGCACTCAAAAACTGACAAACTGTCACTTTAATCTAGCACATAAACTAAAAAACTGAAATGTTTTTAAAGAAAAATAAAATAAGAAATACTGAAAATAGAAATACTGTTAAATGTAAAACTCAAAAAAATCCGAAAAATGACTAAAATAAAAAAAACTAAAATAAGAAACAAAAAAATGAAAAGTCAAAAAACAAAAATAATAAAAAAAACTAAAACTCAGCAAAAAACTAAAATGAAAAATAATAAAAACCGTGAGCAGGTCCAAATAGCCGTGGAGTCAGTCCGAGGGGGTGCCAGATGTCTATGGAGGATAGGATTTGAGAAAAAGGAAAGTCTTGAGATTGAAATGAAAGAATGACGGAGTGATGGATAACAAGAGTGGTGATAGTGACACTGATGAAGCAAGATGATCACGAAAATATGGTGAATCAGAAAGAGGCAGACCAAGACGTGGTCGACGAAGAGAGTAAGGCAGTTGATTCCAGAGATGAGGTGATGCATAGCGAAAGGAACGACTGGTAATTTTTAAGGAGGAATGAGTAGGTGGACGAGCGAGAGTGACAACAGACGAGGATCGAGTGTTACGTGGTGGCTGAAGAGAGATCAAGTTATAAAGGTAAGAAGGATGAGCGGTATAGAAAAGTTTAAAGATAAGAAAGAAAATTTCATATTCAATACGTTCATTTATTTTAAGCCAGTGAAGAGATTTAAGAATAGGAGTGGTATGACTAAATTTAGGAGCTCTGACGACAGCACGAGCAAGGGAGTTTTGGATGCGTTGAAGACGATTTAATTGAGACTTAGGAAGATTATAGTATAGTGAGTTACAGTAGCCGAGTTTGAAGTGAACGGTGAAAGTTGCAATAAGGCTGGCTGTTTTAGAATCAAGAAAAGGACGGATACAACGATGAGGCTGCAATATACCGCGCACGTCGGCCGAACGCCCGGTTCCGCTGTGGCAGCCAGCCAGCGCCGCCATCCAAATGCATGGTTTTTGACGAAGTAAGTAAGTGAAACAAAAACGACAATTTTTATACCACACAACCGTCGAAAAAAACCAAGTTACAGTCGAAAAGCAACTACCTCATTTTAGAAACACGCAAGTAGTAAATTTTAAAACAAAATGCATACATTAACGTGCGAGTAAAACGCGGTGAGGACAAAGATCGGATCACCTTCGGTGGTTTCCATTCCAGAGTACAAGACTCTGGAGTAATCTTGGACACAGAGAGCGGTCCCTCCGGTGAGCCTGGTTTATCCAATACTGTCACATTGATGTGTACTGTGTCTGAGCCCTTTGGGTTCTTGAGCGTAGCGCTGTAGCGACCCTGATCATCCTTCTGTGCCGCTTTGCACAGTAGCAATATCTCGCCTTCGTTTATTTCCATTTTTATTCTTCCGTCATCTCCAATCTCCTTCGCTCCCTGACAAAACATATAACCCACGTTAAGTGAAAGCATGTAAAATGCTTAGCTCTACAGTATCTACTTTCAATACTTACGTATCTAATTTTACAGAAGCATGGTCTTTCAGAAACCGGCGAGAAAATTAATGCTCGGTAATAAAGTGTTAAAGCGATTTTCTCTGCATATTAACAATGACAACAACTGATAAGTTTATAAGAGAAATAAAACAAGCAAGCGTACATTGAACCAAGTGACGGTGGGAATCGGGCTGCCTTTAAACGGGATTTTGATACGGAATGGTTCGCCAACGGTTGCAATGATGTCAGTGCCCGACGCATCCAGCATTGCTTTCGGAGCACCTGTGACATTCAACACAACTCACTCAAAATACTGTCACCTTACAGAGCATCACCTGCAATATGAGATCACATGGTGTTACTTGCCACCCCATACGAGTGAACCTATACACGATCTCTCAGTTACAAGAATGGACCACTGCACCTACCTGTGATAGTGACCATGAAAAATAATCAGTAGAACTATACAGTGAAAAACTAAAGCCAACCACAGGTGACAAAGTCTTCTCAAAACAGTGAAAATGATTTAGCCATGGGTCTGTTTCAAATAGTTAATCAACCAAATTCAACATAGGCTACAGTTTATTATAAGCGAAAGCTATTACAGTTAGGCTACTCAAAACTAGTCAGTGCAAACAGCGTTATGAGACAGACTTGGTGCGGGCGCTGGTTTGATGGGTTCTTTGGTCTCGGCATACTGGCCAGGACCTGCTTCATTGACCGCTGCTACACGGAACTCGTACGGCTTGCCTTCCGTCAGACCTTTCACTGTCACCTTGTTGTCAGGCACCAGCTCACCAGGTGTCGCTCTGTAACAAAAACAAGCACAAGTACCGTAGTATACACCTAATGTACTTGAACAAAAGCGCTAAATCTGAACCTGATCCAGTTTCGAAAGCTACGGAGCGTTACCTGCCATATGCAGTCATAGTGTTACCTGCAACCTGACACACAGGTAAATGCCCCCATCTTAACCCAATCCGAGCAAGCCGGTACTCGATTTAACTATCCCACATGAATAAAAGGCTAAGTTGATTTAAGTGTTTGGTTATGCACTAAAACGATTTACTTGTTATCAACGCGAGTATCGTATAGGCCTATTTTAACGTGATGTATTTTCATGCTACAAAAAATAAAACTTACATTTTTACTCACTTTCCTTAATAAACATAAAGTCAGAAACTTTAGCAAAACCGACGGTCAGATGACGATAAATTATAATAAATTCATCAAATTACAACCTTTTATTATTGTTTTTTTTTGTTGACGTTTTAGCCAAAACGTCAACAAAAACAATAATAAAAGGTTGTAATTTGATGAATTCATTATAACTTATTTGGTTACGTTTAAACCTATGAGTCTATTCAAAGGTCAGATGACGAGATCAATCGGTCTGTATCTGGTGGTGGAAACTCACTTTGTCCATCTCTTGGATCCTTTCTCACGCTTCTCGACGATGTAGCCTTTGATCGGTTTGCCGCCGTCTTTAGTTGGCGGCTCCCAGCTCAGAGTGATGGAGTCTTCGGTCGTTC
>Ga0056128_1011656_pt1 | contig 10817 bp, 5 predicted proteins | sample WorMetLIZISLAND2_FD_71113 | JGI IMG/M metagenome (GOLD analysis project Ga0056128, IMG submission 71113) | Marine gutless worms symbiont microbial communities from Max Planck institute for Marine Microbiology, Germany - Olavius geniculatus... ... | reverse complement strand
ATCTAGGGCAGCGTGGCTTAACTCCTGCAGGGTTGCCCCACACCACTGCTCAATGTCATCTGACCATTCTCGGTGAGGCCGTCCTCTTTTGTTTGAACCTCTTTCAATGGCCCATCTTCGAAAACCCTCTATAGACGCAAAAATCTCGCATATATCTCTTACACAGACCGAGTTATAGCCAATTTTGTCCCAAATTTCGTTGCCATGGCAACCAGTGAGGGTCCGGGGTAAAACTGAATAACACCATTAGATTGGCCATTTCAGAAAACCATACCCTAGAACTAAAAATTATGACTCGATCTTATACACAGCCAAAGTTATGACCGTTTAATAAATTGTTTAATTTTCCCCATAGGCACCATTGTCCTTTTTGATTTTTGCGAATTAATACGAAATTTTAATTTTCTAACCCCAAAAAGGCACTTTCTTATGCAGAACCGCGTCGTTTGACGTATTAAGCGTAAAATTCCCTTAAGGGTCTGACCTGTTGGTGCGTTGAAGAAAAAGTTTTGAGTATATTTCACCCATTTGCCGAGAAGCTCCCCTTGGAGCAATTTGCATAAAATTTTGCGTGACGGGTTCCCTCCCCGACGTAATCAATCAGGGGTTTTAATTCTGTGGGGGTCGAATTTTTGGATTTTCCATAAGAAAGAGAAGTCATCGTTAACACAGGGCTTGAACTACCGTTCAGCCTGTAACTTAAATGAGGTGGTCAAAACTATAATCGTTTACGTCAAATTGTTTTATGGTTTTCTCGTGCCAAAAATTTTCAGTATCTGCCAATGTTTCTTGGAGCTATTCAGAAAATATACGTGGCACAGTTTTTTTTTCTGAGACACGGTGTATATAGACTGTGAATAACGAAGCCATTGACCAATAGACGATTCACATCCGCAGTCGGACATACGCTATAATATCCAAATAAAATTATGATTAAAATAATTCGTTAATAATAAGAAGAAAAACAGAAGATTACTGTGTTCGCAGTGTCGTCCAGCGAATGCAATAGGACATAGACAAGTATAAGTATTCTGCCAACTGACACATTGAGCACCATTACGACATGGATTCCGCCGGCACTGGCTTGCCTCTGTACACTCAAACAAAACGTGCTATTTTTTAAAACTTTAATTAATTAATACAATTAATTAATTGATTGATAATTTTTTTTAAATTAAATGAATTTTAATTACATAATAAAATTAATAATTATTAGTTATATTAAAAAATAATTACGTAAGTAAATAATTTGGTTATTTAGTTTTATTTGCATTTGTATAGCGATTGTGGTTTTTTATTTAGGCTTCCTACTTGTATTTTCTTTTTTACATGCATGCTTATTGACTCATTTTTATACGTATGATATTTGTTCGTCATTTTTACGCGCGATAGCAGAATGCTTCGCGCGTCTTATCCATCGTCTCGGTGTCTGTCTGTCTTTCTGTCCGTCGAATTATAAAAATAGGAGTTGTTAGTGGATTTTTTTGCGATTTCCGGCTGCGACACACATTTTAAAAATGAATTGCGCCGAAATGGCTGGAGATGGACCTGGACATCCTGCGTATGACATTTTTAGCATAGAACATACATTTTTAAAAATCTAAGTTTCGATATCTTAAATTCAAGGAGTCTTGCGTACGGAGGCCTCATATTTAAGTACTTTTTAAAAAAATGCATTAATCTTATTGCTGTAGGCCTACACTGATTGCCAAAGTGGCAGAACCGCTGCTATCGCGCGTCACGTGAGCTTTGCTCAAATTACTTGTTTAATCTGGTATCATCAAACGAGAAAAATATTAGAGCATAAACATTTCTTGCCTCCTAGGCCTACTCATCCTTTCATCTTGCAGGGTACCGGTAGATAAACCCTTGAATCGTGTACCGGCCTGTCAGACCAAGATAAAGGTGTAGCACGTTGACCTGTGTCGGATAGCATACTGATCACTGTGTGATCCCACATGGCAGGTGACGCTCCGTAGCTCTACAATTGGTTTCTCACAAAAGCCGTACATAACCATATATGGCGCTATTGCAATAGTGTACTTGCCGGCACAGATGGCGTTGCTAAGACGAGTCTCGACGCTGGGTAGATCGTCGTAACTGCGAACTGCAATGGCGTTGCGTTCGTACGGCCAGCTGGCTATGTTGTTGATTTCATACATATCCACTTGAACGCCAATACCCAGCACGACCAACATTGTAGGAGGACCTCGCAGGGGCACGCGCCGTAGTAAGTCAGCTTGCACCTATCACCCAATCAACATGGATGGGGTGATCAGTCTGTCCTCGGCCTCTAGGACAGCTCAGACAAAAAATCGTGGCCTTGGCCTTGGTCTCGACGTCTTGGTCTCTACTCACTTGTAGGTGTCCTATGTGCAATGAGTTTACGGCGTTTGTATAAGCCTATGATTCACTGTATAATCTACTTTGTTATGACACCGTTACTGTGCTGGATTAAGTATCTAATGTGCATTTTTAATTCGGTGCAGATATGTTAGGCTTATTAGGTATAGAAAGCGCATCTCCGTTACTTAGTGGTCTTGGTCATAAAGACCAAGGCCTTGGCCTTGAAAATGCTTCAAAATGCTAGACCGCTGATCAATCAATCTGTCAGAATCGTCACATTAGCTCTAAACATTCCGGGGGGGAGGTTTTAACTTTTAACCCGCTCACCCCCTTCCAACTTTAAATACGTCTTCCAAAGTAATCTGCGAGCGAAGCCAGGAGTAAAAAATTGGAGCTGTTGTACACAAAATTGTCGTATTCTGTGCAATTTGCCACCAAAAAATATTCCTCCCAGTTTTCAATTTTTTTACTTCCCCCAATTTTTTCCAGGAGATATTTGCCTCCAACTGTCAATGGAGTGGACGCCCCTGCCCAAATCTCCCCTTCTTTTGTACGTTAGGGACAGTTCGTCATTGGGCCCCACACGTTTGCAGCTAGGCCATGACATGCGTACAATGCACCAGACCACAGACCTTATAAGTAATGTTTACCGAAGAATATAATTGAGTTCAGATGGCGCCAATTATGCAATATTCGGCTATCCATAGAAAATATGACGTCACTTTAGCGCGCCATTTTACATTGTCAGCCAATGACGTTCCATTGTTGTTGTTGTCAGCTTACAAGGTAAAATTGCGCATTTTGTATGCATTGAATATTTGATTTGACTATTTCATACAAATTCGGGGATGTAGGCTAAATAGTAAATAGTATTTCGTTACTCTTACGACAGTACAGAGACCGCACTAATGTTCTTTGCATACGGCACCGATACGTACGAATAACGGTGTTCAAGTGAGATGTCCGATATTGGATATTAAATTGGACAGCCGAAACAAACATAAAATAATGTTCTAACTTTTTTCTGCTTAAACGCATATACTTACACCATGTATAGTTGATTGTGCAGTGTATGCGAACAAATGCACTGGCATGCGAATGTGGAATATGCATTATGGTAAAATTGTTTAACATATCTTTCAAATTTCATACGCAACTGCTAATAGTTTTTATTGAGTTTTACCTGTATTTGCATGATTTGTGTGTTTTTTGTGTGTGTGTTTTGCTGTATGTTTTTATGTGTTTTATGTGTATATGGGCCAAGTGCCTGAAATAAAACTGATGATGATGATAACGCACATAGAGCGGCGCAGATCCCCGTTTCCTTAGCTCTCGGCCAGACACCAGTTTATACTGCTAGACCACGGCTAATGTATCGCCCGGTGTGCCTGTTTACGTCTCAGCTATCGCTGGTACTCACTGCGCCTACCCACGGAGGGATGGCCAGGCTGGGTGGCTGATCACATACCGACGGTCGCCCATCCAAGTGCTAACCGGGCCCGACGTTCATTAACTTCGTTCATGCGACCAGCGACGTGATCTAAGCAGACTAAGCCAAACCATTAAATTCGTTGTTTTCACGTACCTGGGCGGCTAGTTTATCGTTGGCACCGCCGTCGGTCAGTAGGACGACGACATTAGGTACATTCGGTCGATCGCCGGCCGCTGGCTGAAGCATCACCGTGCGTACGTGAGCCAGAGCGCCGCCAGTGTTAGTCCTACCGGCCGTGTAGCGCAGCGCAGACACGGCGCCACGGATCTGCGCCCGCGACGTGTACGTCGTCAGATTGAATCTGCAACATAGGCCTTAGTAAATATATTAATCGACGTATATACCATTTAGATTTTGAGATTTTGGCGCTATATAAATTGGTATTACTTACTTATAGTCAAGCATCTGTTGATTGACAACAATAATGGACAATATTGCACGTAAATGTTGCTGGCATAGCGTGTTGTAATGTCTGACGACGCCTCTTAGTAATACAGTTTTTACGACATAATATGTCACTCGTTACTAAGTTTGATGAGCTAAAACGTTAGAAAATAATTAGCACAGTGGTAAATGTAGTAGGGGTCCACATATATTCCCGTAGGACTTGCTTGCCAAAATTGATTTTTCTCACATTTTACTTAGCTTTAGTTAAACCATTTTGAAAAACGATGGGGTACAGATTTTCTCGACTCTTGGTGACCTTCTGTTGCTATGACAACCAAAAGCCTTTAGCAACAAGCTTAGCCTAATGTGCTTATGGCAGTGATAATAAGTGTCCAACTGTCTTAAATATCATGGCTATAATAAGCTGTTCATACGTTGTTAAGTAAAAGGAATCCATCGGTGTATTTTTCACATAGCAGCGGTTGCTATGGAAGGAGAATTTGCATAGCAACAGCCTCTTCAGCAAAGATATGAGCATGAGACCTGAACCAAACCTTAGTTACCATTTGAAATAAGATTAGTGGTTATAGTTTTGCTCAGCAACCGTTACTACGGACACCATGGTAACCTAGTAACAAATTTTTCATGACATAATGCCACTCAAAAGTGAGCTAAAATGTTACAAAATGTTTACCAGAGTGCAAAATATCCTGAAAATGATGTCCCTCAAAGCTTCATAAAAACGACTTAATTTAATGTTTTATTTCTACTTTTACTTCGAACTGACGTCACTATATTGACAAAGAATAGTGTCACAATTTCTTGGTAATTTAGGGTTGTGCGGCTACGGCAATTTCGACTACGTGACGCAACCCGACCCGTAGCACGTTACCCGTACCTGACTCGTACACGTGCCGTTGAACCCGTGCTCGTTCCCCCGTGCAAACCAACTGCCTGATAGACTACAGTCTACATGCAGGGTCATCTATCCCCCTCAGCACCAGAAATCAACTTTCCCAAGTCACACCGACCTTTCCCCATTTCCTTCCTGCCTTATTCTACGCTGTTTGCATTAACACTACAGATCATTTCTCTATAACTCACTATGACGTCATAAATTACAATGCCGTCACATCTGAAACAAGCCCATACGTGTTCGTAGAAAATGTACTTTTTACTGATATATAGACTGTAAAAATTTTCAGTCTAATATACATTGATTCTCATTGTTTATTGATCAACCCTCGTATTTAGTCGTGGAAAGACTATCCGGAATTCTTAATATTAAAGGGAGCAGCCAGTTGTTTCCAAGTCCAATAAACGAGATCGCAAACCCGGCTTCGACGGCGGTGGAGTAGGTCAATAGACCGATGCGCGCGTTCCCGGTCTCGACGTCGAACCGGTCGACCAGCTGCGCGACGAAAGATTTCGTCTTCTCGTAGTTGGACGACTCGATGCTTCCAGACGCGTCCAGCACGAAGATCACGTCCACGGTCGTCGTGCAGCTTGCCGGCCCAGCTGCGCAAACATACCAAACGTTAAAGGTTTAAGGCTGGTGTAGTTTTTTTATGAAAAACCCATCGCAGATCTACGGAGCGTCACCCGCCGTATGGGATTACACAGTGTTACCTGCCACCCGGCACAAGTGAACGCGCCCTGCCTTAACCCCAGCCCAGACAGCTAGGATGAGAGTACTCGATTTTCCTACCACGCAGGAATGGAAGGCTGAATTGACCTTGGCGTTGGTTATATATTATGGTGTTGGTGTTGTTACGCCACCAGTCGCTATACTACAACGCCATAAAGTTGCAAGTTTTCGAAAGAAGAGATAAGTGCTTAGTTGTTAAATTCAATTTGCCCGTAAATTACCCTGAATCAGAGGATTTTTAACCCCAAGTTTTGTATTTGGGAATAAAATTTACCTACAGGTTAAATTTAGTTAGAGGAAAGGGCAATAATTGCCAGTCTCCTCTGCCTTATTTACCACCGCTTTGCTCACGTATGAGGATTAAGGAAAAGTTACAAGTGTACCGGGTGTGCCGAAAAATGTCCCAATTTTTCTGTCAAAACTCCACCAAATCTAATAATTTTTGCGTACAGATAACCAAGACGATAGAATTATGTAAGATACACCCATTGTAGGCCTACATCTTACATAATTTATGTCAACGCACTATCGTGTAAAACGCAGATGCTCCAAACTGTTGCATAATGCTGAGTTCTGGTCTTCGTAAAAGTTCTAACGACTTAATTAAAAACACAATAAACTAAACTGTTGTGTAACAACTTGCTTTCAAATTATCAGAATTTATGCCCAAAATGTAGGCCTACTCAATGGCTTAGACGTTACGCTACGGCTGAGAGCGGCACTAGCGATCAAATGATCAAAATGCACAGCACTCATTCAAATTGATGATAAAAAAGTGAGCAATCTAATACTGATAATCACCATGTAATGTAACAATTTGGAGCATTTGCGTTTTACGCGGTAGTGCGTTGACATAAATTACGTGAGGTTAACAATGAGTGTATCTTACGTAATTCTATTGTCCTGGCTATCTGTGTGCCAAAAATATTACATTTTGTGCAGATTTGACGACGTTGTGTGACAAAAACAAGTTGAGACATTTTGGCACACCGTGTATAGACTGCACTGTACGGACTGCAGAGGAATAAGTGACTGTTAAACGAAATTGTATGAATAATGATACAGCTGTGGTGGTTCAACATCATACTTAAGGACTTATTCCACGATCGCCAGCGATCGGTCGTGTAGCCTACACTGTCGCTTGCTTTAGTCCACCCGTGCAGTTTTCAAGATTTGACGCCACTGCAGACATAGTGCTTGACACATAAGCATAAGGGCGGCAGTGCGAGCGCGACCGAGCGATAAAGTTCTAGGAACTTACAGAAACGGCGTTACCATTGTTAAAGTAAAAGAACATGGTCATTTCCACCGCACCACTTTATGCGGATTTGATATTCTGTAAGAACAATGTACTCTGATACCCGGAATGCATTATTTTAAAATCAACGTTGGTCACAGGTATAAAACCAAACTAAAAAGCTCACATGTGAAAAGTTGTAAATTGGCTGTTTTATTGCTTAAAAAATCGCATATCACACCCGGAGTTGTTCTACTTGTTGTAGTTGTTGTAGCTGTTGTAGTTGTAGTAGGTGTTGGAGATAGAGGCCGTTCTCTGCACGGGGCTCGGCATGTCTGCTTTGTCAACGTGTCCAGAATGGCAGCCAGTGCGTTGAAGTTGTCGACGAAGAAATAGTCGATCGAAGGATAACTAACGATAGACCTCAAGACAGTCTCGTTTACCTGCGGAAACAATATATTATTCGTAACTAGACTTAAAACGAAGCATCTTGACCAAATACGTTATAAAGCCGCACTAACTTTACAAGTAGACGGCTTCGTTATCACAATATGGCAGCGTTGACATTGTGAAAGCATAAACGAATTTTGACAACATTCCAAAACTGTTGAAAAAATATATTCCAGTTCCCTGTAAATTCTGAATGTTTGGTAAAAAACTAGTTAGGCTGCCATTTGATACTATAACACTTTGCACCGTAAAATTTCCTAGGTATTCGACGAGCAGCTTTTCGCTACAGTCTACTCTGTCCCCCAAAAAAACATCCCCGACATGTAACTTGAAACTTGAAACTTGTAACTTGAAAACAAATTACCAGATTTGAATAATTTTTGGCAAGAATATTCCTGACACAACTTGACATCAAATGAACATTTAGTTTCCCACCTCACCCAACGTTTTTTAGCGCACTACTTGGGGAAAACGCCACCAGCAAAATATCACTTTTTATCCAATGCGATATGATTGCTTAATTAAAATAACGCATAAAAACACATTTTGTTCACATTTCTGACACTATGGCTGACATTTCATTCAGTTGTCCATTTTTCAACTGCCTGCAGTAAAATTGCTTGAAGCATTGGCCCACTATGTGAACACATGCAAGCAGACGTTTTCTCCATTCATTGACATCAGTATCGATAAGTTCTGCTCCAGACCAATCCAGGCTCTAACAGTTGCTTCTTGACTTTACAAACATTCCTAAACTTTATCTGGTAGACACACTGCTGCATGAGAGTCAAACCTTGTAATGAACCTGCTGTTGGGGCCCACAGATTAAAATAGATGGAATTTATTGACGTTTTTTTCATTCACTTTAACACGTATTATGCTTGGTCTGCTTTCCCCAGGTAGTGCAGAAGCAGACATTGAGTGAAATGGAAACTAAAACACTTGACAAATAGCCAGTTGTGTCAGAAATATTTCTGCCAAATATTATTAAAATCTGCTGATTTTTGTTTAAGTTGCGATCAATAATGTCGGGATATTTTTTTTCAGGTTTTTTGTTTATTTCACCACATATTTCGTTTGGTCTGCTTTTCCTAGGTAGTGCAGAAGCACACATTGGATGAGGTGGGAAACTGAGTGGTCGTTTGATGGCAAGTTGTGTCAGGAACACTTACGCCAAAAATTATCAAAATCTGATTTTTGGTTTTCAAGTTACTGTCGAAAATGTCGGGAATGTTTTTTTGGGAACACAGTGTACAACCTACCAGAAAGACAACTAATGTTGAGACAAAAAATTAAGATTACCTGATTGGTTACACCGATTCCGATAACGCGAATGCCACGCCTTTTGAGGGTTTCTATTTCGCCTGACAGTTTATCGACATCACGGTTTGGGTTGCCGTCAGTAATGAGAATGGCAACATTTGGTACGTCCGGACGGTCCCCATTTGCCACGTTAAAGATATCCGTACGCATCAGTTGGAGCGCACCAGTTGTGTTTGTCCATCCGCCAAGATATGCAATGTTTCTGATTGCAGTTTGCAACGCCGGCACGTCAATGAAATTGGTAAGGTAGAAGTTCAACGTCGCAAAGTTACCTTGATGCAGTAAAAAATTAACACAATGCAACGGCAAGTACTTTGTGACAAAGCCGTAAAGATAGGCACAAAGATGCATTAAAAATGAGGTACATTCTTTAAATAACATAATTGTCAAACGTGAGAACCGACAGATCTAGCTTACCAGATAATGAGACAATTTCCTGTCACAGGTAGCACAAATTCGACGTGCATTTACTTGATATCACTGCGAAGTTTAAAGCAAGTGTAGTACGGTGGCAAAGTCATTTAAACAAAGCATCGGAGTGAAGTGCAAGCAAGTGTAGCCAAAATTGCTTTTTCCCTATTCACTCGTTCGTTTGCTAATTCGTTCCATAATCCACAAATAATTCCAGCTTTTCAGCGACCCAATCCGCGTCCAAATCGGTCCCGTAGTTACAGAGATACCTCTAAAAATAGCCGTATTGGTACACCCCTACGTAATGGGCCATACCCTTCCACCACTAATTTCTCGGGCGGACGAGCACGGTCAAATGGAATCATCCGCATATAAAAGCCAGCGAAAGCCGCTCGGTTCTCACTCTGCTTACGGAGTCCGAAGAGAACGGACGTCGTGCAAGAGTCACTTAAAATAAGCCGATTACTAACAGCGGGCATCGGTGCAAGCACCAACCCGGTGATAGTATAACGGTATCGGGTACGGGCGAACACATCGGTGTTCCAAGCTATACTAGTCGTTCCGACGTGATTGCCGAAAAGCAATGGCTACGGTAGAGACACCAGTCGGTTCACTGGCTTGGAGCTAAGCACTGGGAGTGTTCCGGTTCGGGATAATCGGAGACTCCTATGGGCTCTGGTTAAGCCGGACATTGGGCGGGTCTCACCCCTAAATCAGCCACTGGATAACCGGAAGATGGGAACCGGCAATAGCAAGTCCACTCGAAGCAAACGGCTGTTGGGAAGTAAGCAGCTATCGGGAAGTAAACAGTCTTCCGATAGTAGAAAGTCTTCCAATAGTAGCGGGTCTACCGGCAGCGACTTGTCAACCGACCTTCCGGCCAGTGACCGTACCAGTGCAGCAAGTGAAGGTTATCGGATACCTTTACCGGATCTGGAAACGCTAGCTTCACAACCCTCCGCTCAGTTCGGAGCACGCGTACAGGCGTTGAACCGCGATCCAAATTGAGATAGAGAACCCATGATCGGAAATTCAACCGGATAGTGCAGCCGGAGAAATACAGTTCCGGTCCAGTACGGGTAAAGTCAGTCAAGGTCATTCGTCCGTAGCAGACCACTCACCGGCGACGGCGAGTAGGGCAGAAAAGAAGACCGTGGCGGGTTACACAAGCTCTCGGCGCAATTAGGGAGCGTTTGCAATGCTGTATGATGGTCCAAATGAAAAATGTAATCGAAATAAGTTGATGCGCCTACAGCGTTTTTGCCTCAAGGAATAATTGAAACAATCCGACAAAAGTAGTAAGACCCTAGCTATGCCACAATTTTGGCCACTACCCAGCTTTAGCTACTTATTTACTTACTTGCTTACTCGCAGCATCCGCATGGCCATGATAAGCATTCTATGCGCGCCATACGGGTTAAATATTCGTTGGCTCCTCACAACAAGCTTAGGAAATGGCTAGCACTCCAGGCATCTTCCACTTATCTGTTCATCGAAAAACAAAATGCATAGCCTGCAGGACA
>Ga0056128_1011654_pt1 | contig 10818 bp, 4 predicted proteins | sample WorMetLIZISLAND2_FD_71113 | JGI IMG/M metagenome (GOLD analysis project Ga0056128, IMG submission 71113) | Marine gutless worms symbiont microbial communities from Max Planck institute for Marine Microbiology, Germany - Olavius geniculatus... ... | reverse complement strand
CTGCCCTAGATAGGCAGCGGTGGGCAGCGATAGTAAGAATGGCGTCAGACACCAACGGGCATTGAGCCCACGGTTGTCGATGATGATGATGATGATACAGCGTACAGAAAAAGCGTACATACAGAATGTGTTCGCGGTGCATGAACTAACACTAAACGAAAAAAACAGTCTACAAATACAAACGTATTTTTCAATACGGCAGATATGGCACGAATCATTCACAACAATCATGGTTTGGAGTGTTTGAAGAAACTTGCTCATTAAATGACTGAAGCAGAACGCCATTCCTGAGCGAGCTACTCAGAGCAGTTGCTGAAAAAAAAACATTCGACCGGGATGTTAGTTTCGACTCGTTTTCTGACAGTGACAGAAACATCCACAGTAGCTAATTCACAAATGTGATGTGCAGTATTGCTGCGAGAAAGAAGAAGACCGAAACAAAAAGTAATGCTATCTTCGCACATGAATGGCGTTTAGTCAGCCGCTGAAACGCTGCCAGTTCGCTGCAGTGGTTTGATATTCGTCGATCGCACAATCACGGTCAATGGAGCGCATTATCAAGGCGTGCTTCTGTCACCGTGTAGTTGCTGTCTGCAGTACGTGAGGTCCTTGACGAGTTCGTGTTTAAGAGAGCGATAGATAGAGACAGAGGGAGACAGACAGACAGTGCCTAAGCGCATATAGAGCACGCCAAGAACGTGATTTCACAATCCAATGCAGCGAGCAGTGTGCTTGAGCTTTCGTACGTGTTTGACGATAAATTTTGTTGCAAATTTACTGCCAAAAATTCTGGTGAAAAAAGCTGCAAATGTGCCGGTGTTTGAAAAATATACGGTGTGTTCGGTGTACGAGTAAATACCGATAATTAAGTTGCTTTTGTATTTACACGTACACTAAAATTGTGTCCTTGTTCATATTTTTTTAAAAAATATTGACCGATTAAAAAATCACCTACACAGTCACTAAAAATCTTGTCACAGCTTAAGGGAGAGAACTGAACTAAACTGAACTCTCAGTTCAGTTCAGTTGAGTTCAGTCGTTTTTGTACACTTTTTACGCCCGTTGCTACACTGTATACTTCGCGTTATAATAGTGCTGAATACCCAGCATGCCTTGCAACTGTTCTGCTAAAAGATTACTTGACAGATAAAAAACATCGGCCATTAATTCGGGAAAATATGAACAAATGCTTGGTTTCATGTCTACACATATCGCATGCATGCACAAAGGCGTTTCCGTGATTTATTGAATTTTTAAGCGTCTTCACAAATTCCACGGGTCGACTCAAGTGATAGCTGTATGACGTGCGTTGTGCAGCAGTTTTGATTGAGGAATCTTAGTGACACTGTCACAGTCTAAGTCATTCTTCATTCTAACTACATTAACTGTCAACTGAGGCCTGTCTGCTTCGTGCTATACGTCTTGCCAGCTGTCTCTTTCCATCATTGATCTTTCCGTGTCGCCGCGACGCCACTGATGATATGGAAAACGTCGTTCTTCAAACCTGCATGCGGACGACGTCACTCCAAAGTGCTTTTGTTCATTGTCCGAGAAGCGTATAGCAGCTAGCGGTCGACTGTCGACTGAGTGAGCAACGCCCGGTTGTCGGATGCGCTTCATATGTCATCAGGGAGGTCTCCGGGGTGGCGCCTGCACGCTGGGTCCGCTTCATTACACCGCCGGGACCGCGACCTCAGTATAGCTGCATGTCCTGCTCCTAGTTGCCGTCATCGCAAGACCTATCGCTCGTAATACGCTGCCCGCCCGCCGCGGCTTTGTTAACCTTCTAACTGCATTAGCATTTAATCACCCCTTACTGCATATTGGTCACTTCGTCAATATTTTAGTGACTCACACCGCGTGCAGAAAAAAGTCTACAGTTTTCTATTGCAAGTTTTTGACAGATGTACATGCACATGATCCGGCGGGATTCATCGTGACACTCCATTCTATAAAATTTACCTGTAAAAATTTACGTATCGAAAAAGGTACCATCTAATAACGCCAATGAGATACATAAATAAAGAAAGTTGTTAAAAAGTTGTAATAAAAGTTTAATAGATGGGGAAAATTGTTAGTCAGTAACGGCGTTTTGTCTGCAGCATACCCTAAGACTGTACATTTTGAATTAAGCTTCTGTCTACTCTGACAATGCATTACTAGCAACCTTTACTTGTTGTTGTAAACAATAAAACACCCATTAGCTAATAAGTTTATTTTACTGCTGTTGTTTGTCTTCTTTTTGTTTTTTATTATCTTTGTTGATTTTTGTACCGTTAAGTGATAGCTGATAATACGCAGATACGCTTTCTGTCAGCTTTTATTTAGCTATTATAACTTTCCTAGCATTTTGTTGCTTTTCTTCATCTGTGCGCATTATTCATAAAATCTTGCGTGTCCACAAAACACTGCAATGCGAAAGCCTCATGAGAGACACACTTGATAGCAGTCGTTGACGTCGTCGCTGCTGGTACGGGCGCCTGACTGGCCTCGTCCTCGTCATCGCTGCTGCTGCTGCTGCTGTCGTCACGCGGCTGTAGGGACTCCGTGTGAGTTCCGACAGAATGGCTGACAGCACGCAGAAACTGCAGACGACTGTAAGCGCCGCTGTCGAATCTCGACAAGAAGGACTTGTTCCGTTTGTCGTTCAGCAAGTTGGACTTTTTTGGCCTAAGTGTGATCAGCCCGTTGCGAAGACCGGGCACTTTCTGATTCCTACAGTTGATATCCGTTAAGACTCGACTTATTACCAGGTCCGGTTCATCTGGTGCCGCATTGTCAAGTTCGCGTAGTCCACCCCTACTAACTGGTTTCGCATTGTCAGGTCTGGCGATTTCAGCCAAATTTTGCGCTCCCATGCTGCAAGCTCTTTTTTGGACACAGTGTACATTTAGCAGCGTCTGAGTTTAAAAAAATAAGCAAAACAGGAAGATGCAATATTCCGACACTGAAATTTCCCACAGAGTTCCGTCAGGGAGCTACAAATTTTCGACAAAAAAATCATAAGTGGTCAAAATTTTAATTTTGCCTTAAAGTTTACTAAAAGACTCGACTTATTTAGTCCCAAATTTTTGGATAAAAATTTTTCGAACAACAAAAAATGTTTTTGACATTTTTTTGACAGTTTAAAATTTACGTGCGCAATTTTTCCTTCTGTCATCCGGCCACGACTCCTCTGTGTACATTGACTCAATGGTGCTGATAATAAACAGAATACCAGTTATCACATTGTGGTTTGTTACTGAAGAGCGCAATAAATCGTATTGTATCTATGTAGGCTTACTACATTGCATTTAGTCGCGACTCTGCTTCGCGACAATTTTTTTGCCAGCCGCGTTACTATGACAGCCGGTGTTTGTCTTACTGGATTTCTCCAAACCGAACCGACTGTCCGGTCATCGTCGTCGTATGCTAGCTTGATTGGGTTTAACCCTTGCCGGTTAAAGGCGCCGCGAAATGAGCTCCCCCATAACGGATATTAACATCTTGCGTCAAGTCTTTTTCTATGAGGTTTTGCGAGGCTGTAGCCAAGCGTGAAACAGGCAATGCGGACCGCTGCAGTAGATTGCGAGGAGTGAATCATGGCAATGAGTGAATGTTAGCCAATGGAGTCGCCGTCGTCATTTAGCGCTCGGCATTCACAACACGGTCCACTGTCATCTCTGTCATCACACGGATATGGCGGACATATTTGTCAAAATCAGCTTATGATGTTGTTATGATGGCATTGGTGATTAATAGTAACCTTGGCCCCATCTCTCGCCGTTTCTAAAATAAGCCTACAGCGACTTATTGGTTGAAAATTGAAAATTTTTCTTACCCCGTCTCATTTGCTGCTTTCGATTGAGGTGACCTCTTTCGAATTTCTGAAAAGCTATACAGATTCTGAAACTAGAATCTTTCCGGGAGCCGGCAGTGAAGATTTTGTGATCCTAGCTTGTACCGTTTTGATACAGTCGCACAGTGTGACAAACCCAGAAGGGCGGACAACTCTACGATAGCTAAGACGCGCTTAGCATTACAATGTCATGCTGTCGCGCGTAACAAGTGTGTGAATAGGCCTACTGTAGTGTAGTCGTATTGTGGTAGCGGCGTGGGTGTGTGTGCAGAGCGTGCGTCAAGCACAAGACAACAACGTGACTCTGGTCCTCATCATCGTCGTCATCGTCTTCAGTGTCTGCCAAGCGCCGGCGCTCCTCAACCAGATCTTCTGGAACGTCCTTGACGACGCGGCGCGCGACTGTGGCGGCTTCCAGTTCTACTACAGCCGCATCAGCAACATGCTCGTCGTCACCAACTCGGCCGTCAACTTCCCCATCTATGCGGTCTTCAACACCCGCTTCCGCCAGGTCCTAACCACCCAGGTGATGCCGTGCCTGGGCCGCCACGGTTCCAGCGTCGGCAGCGGCGCAGCGGCCACCACTGTGGCGGGCGGCGGCAACACAACGGCAGCGCGACGTGCTGGCTACGCCGCGATGCTCGTCGTGGAGGACGATGTGGCGACGTTCGACAGGTCGGCGGCTGCTACTCCCAACGGTCAAATGCCATCGCAACCATCGCCGATCATTACGTCACACCTGTGAACCACTTTATCCGTCTCTGGCGGCCCAAAGTTGTCGTCACAAACAGTCACCCACACCCGTCCGTCGCTGTCACAAACCCTGATTCTGATGCGCAGTCAGGTGAAGGAGGAAATTGGCGCATCCTTCAATGGCAACAGTGTACAGTCGTGAATGGAGCGTAGCTAGTCAGTGGTCAGGCGCCGACTGAGCACTAAGTCGCTGACCACTGAGACGATTATTTTCATCATCCTGTCAACGAACTAGCAGACGGCAGCAGAACGAATGTGCTGATGGACCGAACGGAAAAAACATCAGAGCAGTCTCGCACAGGCATAATACCGTATGTGCAAAGTATGAGGCTATTAACGTGATTAGTTTTTTTGCGACTACGCTGTCAGCTTCACAAAATACATGTAGACAAATTGGTGGCTACTAAAACGCGCTTCATTCCCCAATGACGGTTGACCTTTACAGCAGCGATGATTAATGACTCGTCCATTCAACGTCGTCTTTTGTTGACCTTTTTGTCCACTTTTTCACATATGCATCTTCGCATGACATCCATTTCGAAGCTTTGCCTATTCCACAGCATATCCGTATGGATTGGCGTCGCAACTATATCTTCCATAACTTTATCTATGGCCCATTTTTCCGAGTTACTTTTTGTCCAAGACACTTGAACTCAGTCTTAGTACAGAAATGTCACATTCTAACTGTTTTCTGTGCGCCGCTGTTTGTCTTTCAGGAGCATTCTATAGCTTACTAGAACTTTCATAACCGGAACAGCTATGCGTTTGTAATTTATGCATGTCGTGCCAGTAAATAAGGCAAAAGATTTCACTGCAAAATATCGCGTAACATCGCGTCTTCACTAAAAATTTTCAGCTTCAAGACTTCAAGACCGAATGTCGAGCTTGGTGACAATGGGGGAAGAGAAGGTTGAAACGAAGGTTAAAACTAATAACAGGCGATGACATGACGAAAAGACGACTTTCGAGGTGATGTACGTAGACAGAGCTTTGTCAGACACATCTATTTATCAGCGGCCGTGCAGCGATAAATCTGAACATGATGCTTTCTGTCTTTCCGACGCCGAATATCTTCACGTTTCCAGGAAGTTAACATCGCAGGACCCAACGACGACAGAGATACATCGTCAGACGGGTGCTACATCTTTCATCAGCAGCGGGCGGCGTTGACCGATGCATTGCGTCTCTGTCTTGCCACTCAGCCACCGTCATGGTGACGTTTACTGGCTGATCCAGACGAGATTTTACGTCACGATATTTTATGACCGGAGCCGATTCCCATAAAAATCGCTGCCTCGAAGTTCATCATTTTAAGGTCAATGCGTGATACAGCTAAATTTGCACTATGGCAGATGCTGACAAAAGACAGCAATCAGGCATTACATGTAATATGAGTTAGTAGCTACATGTATGTCATAAAGGCGCCGGCACACGTGCGATAAAATAAAATAAAATAAAATAACACGGTAACACGGTGTCGCATTTTGTCATTACTGCCATTTTGTGCCTGTTTAACAGTTTTCTGCTCTCATTTTCTTAACGCCTTTTCTCTATTTCCAAGAAATTATGCAAAATTATTTATCTGAGGGTGTCTCAGGTCCAAGTTGAGGGGTGCAAGTTGTTGATAACTCGATATATCAAAAACATCGACATATCGTATCGTATCGTCGAAAAAATATCGATTTTTTCAATATAGCGCGATATTTTACGCCAAACAAATAACCTCGCATATTGCATGATAGGCCTACCCTGGTTTCTGCAAAGTTTACACTAGTATTGTGCTTACTGCTTGCAACAGTTGATTCCGAGTTGAAGTCACCAATTGCTTAAGAGCGATGCAGGAATAACATACATTTTACCAAATATGTTTGGTTCTAATCAAAACACCCCTGGCCACTTTTTCGTTAAAAATGCTAAAATTGTAAAAAGGCGTAGACCCCTACAGAGTAGGTAAATTATTTCCTGTTCATTTCCCAACACTGCCTTTTTATGTACGTCCATATCACTGCAGTAAAAGCAGGTTTAGCAGCGAATTTTTATTTTACAGTCGGAAATCGTGTGGTATGATTATGTTTCACGGTCGTGATGCGTTTTGTCAATGGACACGCGACATGTGATATATACAGCTGTGAATATTTTAATCCAATTTTAGATGGATATTTCAGTACCTTTTTGTACGTAATTGGCGAAAACTAGTCATCGGCACATCTTCAGTTTTGCGACACTGGTTTTTGGTTACTTTGTTGCTATTTGAGGAGTGGCCGTTAATAACTGTTGAACTTTGTTTTGTGTGTGTGATTCGTATAGTCTACGTGTTCGTCTTTGTTTGAGTTATCTGTATCTACAGTGTATGTTATTATGTTCCTGCTGTTGTGTTACGTGTTTCGTTTCTCTTGACTTTGGTGGCAGTTTCGCTTAGTGTCGTCGGTGATAGACGCTGCAACGAAGTTGCTTTACAGCCATCGGGTTTTTACAGAGATGGGTGACTGTTTGTGAAGTACACTGTATACAATGTAGTGTATAGTTCTAACATTAACACACTGCTAGTATCGCAACTATATTTGACCGACATATAACATGACAATGAAGGGCGATGGCGTCACAGAAACGGGAGGGGGAAAACTTCCGGCGGGGGAAACGTTTGGGGAACGACCGGGGAACATATACAGGGAAGAATGTCAGGCGCCAAGTTCTTCTGATCATTTCTGATAAATGGCTGCAGTGAGTTCTGTTGACATTCGTGGCCGCCACTGCGAAAAACATTACAAAATCATTGTTGTATTTATTTATTTATTTATTTATTTCATTTAACGACAAAGGGCCGCAGCCACTAACATGCCACAATAAAATAACAATATACGTCAATGAATGTAACTGATAAAACAATGCAACAATAGGTCTACTAGAAAAAATAAACTTTGCAATAACTAGCCAAGAATGTAAAAGTAATAGATCGTTTGAAACTATTTAAATTAGAAAAGTCAGTATTGTCAGCTGGCAAGTTATTCCATATTCTTCCTATACGATTGCGAAAAAGTTATGACTGGTGTTGGATCTGCAGTCTGGTAAGAATAGTTCATATTTATGTCCACGATGTCTATAGTCAGTACGTAGTTTAAAAAATTCACTTAGGTTGAGATCAGTCAATCCAAATACTAGTTTGTAAGCAAATATCAAGGCCAATTGAAGTCGGCAAAGTTCCAAACTTTCTATCACCGGCATATATCGTCTTGGTCTGACGTTCGTTGAGATGTGGGAACTGACTGTTGCAATCTCAGCTTCTACCGCTGTTGACAATGCTGTTAGTATGCTGTATGCTCTAGCTGGACTAGATAGTCGTTACTTACATGGTAGACTCGGTGATTGCTGATTATGCACCCGTCCATCGCTAGGAAAGAAATGATCGTTTAGGGCGCTCGCACACTTGCGGTAAAATAAAATAAAATAAAACAACAGTTGTAAAACAACTCATTTTGTTATGTTGCAGTGCGTGCAAACCTTTGCAAAATGCAGCTTTGCAAGTTTGTAAAGCCACGTTTTTCGCTGTGATTGACAGTAATCGGATTCGAAGCTGGCCGTCTAATCTCTAGTTGTTTTTCTTCGCTTTTATTTTGTTTCGTCAGACATGTGCGAGCGCTCTTATGCATAATCGTAGTACTAGTCTTTGCTATTATCAGGACTGCGAACAGAGTCGCACTTCAGCCTGCTGTACTGCTATGGCGACGAAGGCGCGAACACAAGAGTTCGCACAATGCAATAGCAGGAATTTTCTTGTGTTGCAGTATTATTATCGTACTATATTTATGTGGATTGTTAAACATAACCTAAGAGGACGCAGTGCAGACTTTGCATGCCATAATTACTGTCAGCTTGTATGCATCTGTTGCTGTAAATACGCCTATCTATCAATTCTAGTGGCGTCGTGGCAAGAAGTGTAAGGGGCAAGCCTCCTAAATTTTAGCCTCTCAGAAAATTATCTGTTAAAAGTATTGAATTTAAGACTAAATATTTTCGACTTTAAAGGAAATTAAAAAAGGAAATTAAATTTTTTAGCACTCATAATTTACTCTGTCGGAAAATTGCTACTTTCTGCTTCCAACCTGTTTTATTTAACCCACGACGCCGCTAATAACTTCTACTGATAAAATGTTTTATCTGCATAAAAAAAACTTGAAACGACATCGTTTCGATGGTATCATTTTTGTCGAGAACTGCGTTTTAAGTTTTATTAATGTTTAGGCCTATGCTTTTTACAATATTTTCAGATGTTTATTGGAAGTCGCAATGTATTTGGTTGTATGTTATCGTTACAGAGCTTTGTTGTTAGCCCACTAAACGTATTATTTCGTGCTAAATTTTGGTGTACAGTGTATATATTCTGTACTTTAAAATTAGTCCTAGTTTTAATTAGTTAAAATAGTTTTGTCGCAAAAATATCGACGTATTGTACAGGAAAAAACATATCTCATGAATCGGCATAGACAATTACACATCTACGTCACTGTTATTTTTATTATTATTTTTTTTAGCCGAGGATAAAGTATTAAAAACTAAGCAAGTACATTATTATTGAGTGGTTTAAACAGAGAACAAAATTTAGAAAACAAATATGCTTGAGATTAGCCAAGTAAAGATCGGGGAACGTAGATAACGAAAAATGGTTAAGTACGGACATTTTAAGCCTTGTGTCGTGTAAACTTACTGCTCGACAAGTAGGTCGTAGGCCTAATGGTTACTAATTAACCACTTTCGTTTAGATCTTAAAAAACGTTTTCATAGGAGCAATTTTTACACGATATAATGCAGTCTTTCCAACAAAAACTCCTATTTGTGCTATTTTAAAAAGTGGCCATAAGAAGTTACGGGAACAAGTTCAGTTCTCACATCGATATTGTATGTAAAGCGCGAAGTGTTCCACGGCGATTTTGTCAATTTCTATCCGAGACATTTGTACAGTAGAACAATTTTACTCATCAATATTATCTTTCCCTCCTCATCGTTTTAGTTAACGTTTACTCTGCAGTATGTGCTTGATATAAAAATTCTGACAGTTTTGAAAAATGCATTGCACGAGTATAGCGTTTGTACGGTAGTACAAAATCGCTGTTTTCGTCAATTTACCGTCACGATCTTGAATGTTTGTGGCGCAACTAAACAAGGGTAAATGTCCAATTTGGCATTGTTTGCATCGCTACAACACCACTGTAGGTTTAGTAGCAAATTTCAATTCAAATTTTGAGTAAAAATACCGACCCCGAAATCTTTTTTTCGTGGGGACTGAAACCCTCTGTATAACACAGTATTATTCGGGTCCATTGCAGTAGTGTACCTGCTAAATGGCATCTGATTCCGTCCAACGGTTTACAGGGTGCACGAGTGTGACACGTGGACAGACGGACAGACCACGCTACGGTAACATCTGTTGCATATATCTAACAAATGCCGCCTAAATAGCCTATAACAAGTAAGCCTAATTTGAGCAGAAATCACGCATTGTAAAAAGTATCCATATTTGGCGCCCCCGAATGAAGGACTCCTTAGCTTAGAGAGCCTTAAAACTGCTAAAATCTAGGTTAAATGCCAAAAATGTTATGTGTAAGTTGTCTTGATCTATTTCCAGCCATTTCGTCGCAATTTGCTTCTGAAATGTCAGCAGCAGTCAAAAATCGCAAAAAGCACAAGACTTTGTATTTCGGAGGTTAAATGTTGTTTAAGGTCATCAATGTTGATGCCCTTGAAAAGCTCGTCACCAGTGCTTGTTGTGATATGCCCACGGTTTGTGTCTATATGCAACCGTTTTTACGCTAAACGACTCAATAGCTACTTTTTATGGAGTTACCTTATTTGTGAGGAATTACCTTAGTAGCACGAAATTTTGTCACAGGAAACTAGAGTCTTTGAGGCAGCCACAGTATAGATTTCGTAATTCTAGGATGCACCGTTTCGTTACGGCTTAAGAGTGTGACAAACGGACAGACAGACAGACAGACATACGGACGTACTGACGCCTCGACGATAGCTATGACTTAATTTTAACGTAAACAAATGACACTGTAATAATGCATTAAGTAAGTAAGTAAGTAAGTAAAATGTAAATTTATATAGCACATATTGTTAAATTAACCTCTAATGCGCTTGTCACACTAGTACTGACTGAACAGGATTGTTTTAAAGAACTGTTTGAAACTGTCAATGTCACACGCTGGATCTCTGAGTTCATCTGGCAG
>Ga0056128_1011653_pt1 | contig 10819 bp, 7 predicted proteins | sample WorMetLIZISLAND2_FD_71113 | JGI IMG/M metagenome (GOLD analysis project Ga0056128, IMG submission 71113) | Marine gutless worms symbiont microbial communities from Max Planck institute for Marine Microbiology, Germany - Olavius geniculatus... ... | reverse complement strand
CGACAAGACTGTGAAAGACTTCTCAAATTAAGCGACTGAAGGCTTGTGTTGGAGCTTGGAGCTGTCGGTGGACACTTCGAACATTTACAGTGACAATGGAATTTTGGCATCTGATCATTAGTTAACTGTGTTGCTTGACGTGTTTCAGCGATGTTATTGAACTGGTGTTGTAGCTTGAACATTTTTTCACGCTGAAAAATCGGTAAGCGGTCATGTTAAAAAATCTATAACTTCGTCATTTTTCAATGGAATCAAAATTTTATTTGGCACTTAGCCGTAGAACAATTTAGTAAATAAATCTGTAAATTTTCAGATTAGAATGCTAAACGGTTGTTGAGAAAACAGCGAAAAACTTTAGGGGGCTACTTTTTTCTGCCGCACCCTGTAGTGTAATAGTGTCACATATATACTTAAATGTATACCTAACCTCTTATATGGTAGCATGCCTGCTATAGTTGAGTTTGAGCTTCCTTTTTTAGACTTCGTTGTGAACAGATTTTTTAATGAAAATGTTTGGAACTAGTAATATGGACATCGTGAGACAGTGTCAATCGTGTAAAAAGAAGTTTGACGCTATAATATGCCCGGCCATCTGCAGGCAGCTTCGTCGATTACGGTAATTGCTGTTGCACAAAAATAAGGTTTGGATCACGATCCGAATCGTCGGCGAAGTCAATCGGTCGGTCTCCCATCTAAAAAAATTATCAAAGTACATTTTTAACTTTCTTGCAGTAATCTCTGTTGACATACGTCGAGACGGACGGGTGCTAAAACATGAAAGAACGTGAACTTAAACAGCTGTATTTTGCTCACAAGTCTGCAAGAGCCTGCATACGTGAGCGCTATACGTGGTTGTGCAGAATGTATGTTCGCACCATGGCCTGCAGAACGCGCCGTGTTCGGGCAAAGTGCGATGAGGAAGCCGCGGAGTTGAGCCGCGCTTTAACGTCGCTCCTCGCCAGTCAATGGCCCAACATACTCGACGCCGTCTATCACCCTGACGGCGTCACGCCAGTCTATCTCGACAATTGCATCGAACATCGAGAAAGTACGTAAAAAACACAAAACGTAAAGTCAGTCTCGAGCCATAAGGCCACGCTGATCTTCGTTTTCTTAGCCCTCAGCCAGACACCAGTCTACACTGTCAGACCACGGATCCGTACGGGCCTAGTGCATCGCGCGGTGTGCCTGTTTAGTGCTTACGTCCTAGCTTTCGCTGGTACTCATTGCCCCTACCCAGGGAGGAATGGCCTGGCTGAGTTGACCTGGGAAGCTGGCTGGTTACATATCGAGATGGTTTAGTAGTTTACCAGTCTGCCGACGACGGTCACCCTTCCAAGTACTAACCATGCACGGCGTTGATTAACTTCGTTGATGCGACCATCGACGTTGCCAAGTAAGCCAAACCACCACTTTCCAGAACAAGTGGGACACACTAAACATTGTGTGTATTGTAGTCTCGGGTTAAACTGCTAGTACAACTGTATTGTGCAAGTATACTCTACCGGTAGGTGTATCACTGCATATCATTCCAAGAGGTCTACAGGTGATTAGGTCGGACTCGCAATTTTGAGTTTGCAGTTCTAGTCTTACCGCGGGTCATTTGAAAGCAATCTCGAGCAGTTGCTCACCTACTGCGAGCTTAGGACAACTCAGCCTCCTACCCTCAGCGGGATGAAAAATGAGTAGTAGCTTATGGGCTATGGGGTAAAAGCCTAGTGTGTCTGATTGGGGCGGTGGTATGTCTGCTGACTGCATTGTTGGTCCAGTTGTTCGCTGGCAGAGGCAATGAATGGCCGCATAGTGCGTGGTGGTATCTTTAGCTCATACTACTTTTCAGGGTACCGGCCCACTATTCGGAAGGTCCATTGTGCAGATACGAGCCACAGGGTTATGGTTAGTTAACCCATGGTCCGCCATAGCGAAGGTCCGCCATAGCAAGAAAGTCACACAACTCTTTTCTAAACTTCCTATAATATTTTTAAAGGGAGAGTAGAAAAGAGAAAAAGGAAAAAGAAAAACGAGGAAAAGAGTGAAAGGTGGTAAGTGGTAGGCCTATGTGGTGGTATGTCTGCTAGCTGCGCTACAGTTTCATACGGATATAAGATGTTGATGTGAGAAATCCGGTGCACTGTGTTGAACAAACGTGTGCACAGAGCCAGATTTGTTCAAGGCGTGTGCGCACATACAACGCTGTGTACTGATTCTCGACCTGATGGCAATGCATACTCTCTACGGTGTCCTGGCGTTCACTGAAGACAATTACAAGAATATTTGCAGGTTTATATTTTTATGTCTGTTTGTTTGTAATACACATATTGCTATTGGTTTGCTCGCTGAATTAAAGCAGCGAAATTATTGTGCGGCCGTTCTATAAATCCATAAAGGGTTTTGCCGTGCCGTCAGTCTGTTGTCCGTAGTCTGACTATCTGGACATCATAAACTAAGGGCTTGCAACTCGAGAACAAAAAAGCGTAAGAATACGTGCGAACGTTCCCTGTGGCAGGAGTAACCGATGTGGCAGTTTTCATAGATCAGTGGTCAAGTGCAAATGTTTACTTTCGGCTGGTGGATCGCGCGCACTCGGTCAGCTTCAGCACTGACTGCTGGGTTGGTGGCGTGGCGTAGCGGTAACGCGTTTCATTCGATCAATGAAGTTACTCCACGCCGGGCCGGGTTAGTACTTGGGTGGGTGACTGCCTGCGGTAAGGTAAACCATCTCGGTGTGTAACCGGCCGCCTGGGTCAACTCAGCCTTCCATCCCTCCGGGGTAGGTAAATCGAGTACAGGCCTATCTGGCTGGGGTTAAGGCGCGTTCGTCTGTGTCGGGTGGCAGGTAACACTGTGATCCCGTACGGCTGGTGACGCTCCGTAGCTCTGAGATGGGTTTCTTATGAAGAGCTATAGCATTTTTAGCCGACCGTACTTAAGTACCGGGTAACGGTCGAGCGATTGGCATGGGTGTCGTTGTCTGTATGTCTGTCCGTTTGTCCGTCACGGATGTATTGTGACTAAATGGTGCGAGATAGGGCCTAGGTTAATCACTAATAGGAAGTCACATATTGGTTGCCAAACGACGTGCAAATCGATGATTTTGGATGACTTTGTATGGTCATAACGCGGTAATGTGGCTAAACGGTAAGTCGTAGGGGGTCGACAAATAGGTCGCTGGCGACTTTTTATAGACTGTCAATAGTAACTATGTCTCCATCTGCAGCGGCTTGGCCGCAATTTTTAATGGAAATTTTTAAGTTGTAAGTAGCCGTATCTCCGAAACGGTGAGAGATAGGGCCAAGGTTACTATTAACTACTAATAAGAACTGGCATACGCTCTTTCAGATTAGATTAAAGTCATTGACCTTGGATGACTTTGAAGGTCGGTACGCGCTATTGTGGCTAAACGGTGCGAGATAGGCCTAGGTTGTTATTGATCACTAATAAGAAGTCGCATATTGGCATCATTGACAACCAGTACGGTCGGCTAACCTAGCGACAGCTAGGCTTTTTGTTAACACCAGGCGACCCTCGGCAACTAGACGGAAGGCCGCATACATGTCGGCACGTGGCATGCCTACGTTTTCTGCTTGCTTGTTATATTTGTCGGTGATTGCCAGCTGTATATAGACTATACATCGAAGAATCAACATTTCTCGCTGTATTTTTTTGCTCACCAATTTAGTAAATTTTTTTACAAAGTATGTAAAGAAATTCGAACAACTGTGCGCACAGCGAGCGATCTGGCAGTTATTTCATGGGTTTTGCTACTTGGAGGTCACTAGCATGCCCGTGCTGTATGGTTTCGCTGGTATTTGTGGCAGGTTTTCGACGCAGGAATTTCGCCAGGTTTGTGTGCCGCTAGTCAGTCATCACGGCTCGCTCGATGACTCGGTCGTTACGAACGGCTCATATGTTGCTCACAGGCAGATCTGTGTCCTCCAGAAACCGGGTGCTGTCCACGTTTCGTCAGTCTTGTCAAACGCGTCATGATTTATATTTTTCTATCGTATCGTAAGTAAGTAAGTAAGTAGTCAGCATTTGTAACGCGCTGCGAATGTTTCAACAAATGTTTTATCTGTTGAGAGCAGCAGTTTCTGCTGTTTGGATTTTATGTTTTTTTTTGCGTTTTTCCGTAGTCGATTTTAATTTTCTGTGCATTTATTATTCTATTTTAAGTGCAATCATGGTGGCAGATCACTGTACATGTAGCACATATGCAAATTTTTAAAAATGTTTTTAATGAAACTGAAAAATGTAAAACATAAAAAAATTAAGAGACAGACGGTTATTATTATTATTATTATTATATTATACTCGGTTTATAATGCACGTTAAGTCTTTCACAACGTGAAGAATCGCAAGTGCAGTTATTGCAGAGATAAGAGACTTGAGGCAGTCAGAAAAACTGAAAAAGAAGAAAATGATGATAGCTAAAACCAGAAAAATAACTAAAAAGAAAAAAACCTTGTAAGGCAGTCCGGATGTTCGTGAAATTATGTGTAGCTCACTACCGGAAGACGTTTATAATAAATAAGTAAATCAGTATGACAGCGGTTGCTCTGCTTTTTTGTACAGAGTTTATGATACATCGTCCTTGTCTGCTGGAGGCGTCATTGTCCCCGGAGTTGGTCAGCTGCTCCAATAAACTGACGAATCATTACAAGGAGATATCAAAGGTTTCGCAGACGCCCGAGCAGCGAGAAAACAAGCTGACACGCGCATGCCTGTATGAATATGCTCACTGCTCAGTTTACGTTGCCGCACAGATCAGATCGAATTTCTGAGTTATATGAATGTTGACTAATTTTAAAATTTTACACATAGATATCCACGAATTTTGTTTTTTTTAATTGCCGGTAAATTTAACATCAGCATTGATAACTATAAACTAAAATTTTGTTGTTCAAAAATATCGGTACCATAAAGCACAATGCGGCAAAAAGTAATCCGAGGCAGTTTGGATGATGGTTTCCAATTTTCCAACTTTGTCGCATGTCTGTGAAGAGCTTAGACTATGGTCGACAGCATCGTTGAATAAACGTCTTCAGGACTCATGTCACCTCTGCCGTCACCTTTGCAGTGCTTGTTGTGGTGACGAAGTGGTCTCGTGGCGAAAATGTTGGCCTTGGATCTTTGTCTCAGGCTTGAAACCAAACCAAACTTTGACCTCAGCCTTGACCTTAAGCACTTAGCCTCGGCCTGGTCTCGGTCGTATGCTTTGGTCATGTTAACACCGGAAAAATTTCAGCTTACGATGTCGTTGTCACTTTTTGCGCGCGACAGCTCGTAATGCTTCGCGCGTCTTAGCCATGGTCGTGGCGTCCGTGTGTCCGTCTATCTGTCTGTCACACTCTGCGATTGTATCAAAATGGTGCAGGCTATGATAACGATTGCCACGAAGACTCTAGTCTTAGGATCCGTTAAGCTTTCCCCGAAATTCAAAAGGGGTCACCCCGATCGAGGACGCTTCATGGAAGGGGATACAAAAAATTGGTGATTCTGAGCCAATAAGTCGCTGTATCTCAGAAACAGTGCAAGATAGGGCTTAGGTTACTATTAATCACTAATAGGAAATCTCATACGCTTTTTCGATTGACATTAAGATCAACGACCTTGAACGACCTTGAACCCCCAAAATAGGGGTTTTAGTGATTTTTTCGCGATTTTAGGCTGCAACACATATTTTAAGAGTAATTTACGTCGAAATGGCTTGAGATAAACCAAGATAATTTGCATATGAATTTTTTAGCATTAAACGTGGATTTTAGCAGTTCAAGTGCCGACTTTTTAGGTTCAAGGAGGCCTGCGCAGGCGGGCGTCAAAGAGGGGTACCCCCGTAAAAAGTGGTTGTTTTACTGCTATTGGCTTGTCTACCGTGAAAACGGTTGCAGATAGGCTGAGGAATGTTGCTTATCATAACAAGCACTAGTGACGAAGCTTTTAACGGTGTGAACATCGATGACCTTTAATGACCTTGAACCACCAAAATAGGGAGTTTTAGTGTTTTTTGCAACTTCGTCTGCGGCGCACATTTTAACAGTGAATTGTGCCGATATGGCTAGAGATAGACCCGGACAACCTGCGTATGAAATTTTTATCATAGAACGTACATTTTTAACTGTCTATGTTTCGACCTTCTAAATTCAACGTTACGTGCAGAGGCCTCAAATTTAGGTACTCTTTCAAAACGCATTGTTTTATTGCACTCTGTACACTGATTTCCCAGGTGGCAGGACCGCTGCTGTCGCGCGTCACGTGAGCTTTGCTCAAATTACTTGAATAGTTCTACCTTTGACGTCGGTTTTGGCTTCAGCGTTAAACATTTGGCCTCCGTCTCAGTCTCGTCGTTCGGGCTTCGGCCTCGACTTTGGCCTCATGTTTCTGCTTGGCCTCGTCCTCGCGGCCTCGAAAGTGTAGCCTTGTGTAGCATGTCATTGTGTGGGTTTGTGTGGTATATTTCAGTGCCGGGGTGGAGTTTCTGAAATGTCAGCAGCGCGTGCTGACCGACGCATGCGGCGCTAGAACTGCTCTGTGGCAGCGCAACATTACACGCTTGATGCTCGCCGCAATGCCTCTTGACGACACATGCTTCTCATACACCTTCGGTCAGTTGCGTCTGCTGTTGACTAGCTATGCGATCTATCGCTTATAGCAGTCATCGAAATCACCCTGCGTGTCTGTCTCTCTGTCGGTCTGTTATCGCCGACTGCTTGTCTGTTTTCCAGTGCAAATTTTTTATCGTATCGTATAGGCTACGATTTTTCGACAATCGACAAAGTTGAAATGCTAAGAATATTGTATTAAGGACGATCGTCGTGGTACTGCAGTTGGTACTGCCAAAAGTCTCCGATGCAGCGGGATTTCATTGCAGGTCAGATGTCGCAATCAGCAGCAATGTCAAACGGCGGAAGCACTGCTGTAGGCCTACAGCAGATAAATCATCATCATCATCATCACGAGCAAACCCCGGACTGGAGCGTAGCCGTCTCCACGAGCTGCCTCCACGTTCTTCGATCTTCAGCAAGTCGCCATGCCGAATTCAGACCATGGTTAAGCGGCTGTCGGTCAGCTTCTATGGTGCGGATCCTGGTTTGACGTGACAAAGTCTGGTCGGGTCGCAGTGGCGACCTGAGCGGCGCTTCCAGTCCTTGGGGAGCCCGCGAGCCGACGTATGTAAAGCTCTGTACGTATCCTGCGCGTGTCGCCCATCCTTGCTACATGCCCGAAGAAACGGAAACGCCATGAGGGGCAGCAGTTGCGGTGGAGAGCCGGCTCGGAGTCGTACATCAGCATTCGTAGCATGATTCGTGTATGGAATCCGAAGAATACGTCGGAGGCATATGTTGTCAAAGGCAGTGATCCTGTCTTCCAAAGTTCGTGTCAGAGCCCATGTTTCAGAACCATGGAGAAGGATCGGTTGAATGTAAGCACGACATAGCTGAACTTTAGTGGAGATGGAAATGCTTTTCCATGAGTGCAGATAAATGAAGTCATGCATTTCTAACGATTTGTAGTTACACATGTTAAACTGGGCTGAATATGCATGCTTGATTTATCACGAGAGTTGTCGAATGTCGATTAAGCACAACCGGTAACGGAGAGCTACAATAGACACTTGTTTAGTTGACAAAGTCGTCTTTAAATTCGGATGACAATTTCTGAATCTGTACTTAATTATCGGATAAAGATGGTTTCAAAATTGTACCGTACCATTTTGTGTCACAACTGTATAAAATATTGACAATTAATATTTTCGGACTAACCGGTATATCTTCGCGTATTTCCATGGGCGCCGACAGATGGCGGGACAAGCGTGGGAATGATTTACCAAAATATTCTCAAAGTGTAGCCACAGTAAACTCAATACCAATCAGGGGATGGCAAAAAAAGACAATGTTTTTTTTTGCTTACTAACTATGCTGTCATTCCGCCAAAATGTTTTGGAAGGCTGATAATGGATTAAATTTATTATCGACCGGGGCTCTGCCCTCTGCTCCTTAGCTTATCCGATGTGAAAGGGTATGCCCATTCCCCACCCCACTTTCTACGTCTGCGGCCTCTCGTTCTCGTGGACACACTCAAGGACGTTTTTGAAGATATTGCATCTCGCAACATCATCGCTTATGTTAAAGATATCAACGTTTACAATCGTATGTGATGTTGTTTTTACATTAGCTTAATGGCGTTGATCTTAACAAGTATTTTAACTTTGCTTTTAATACATATATTAAATGCTTTTAATTAATTTTAACCACGTTTGGCACTGAATGGCCGTTAAGAAACTACTCACTCACCCCCTCTCGTTCTCGGCGCCTGAACCCCTCGACCTCTTTGCTTCCTCGGGCTTTTCTGCGAGCGCCCACGTGCATCTTTTATCACTTGCATGCAGCATTTGCAGACATTAATGTGTAGCCTGTACGGCTGAGTAGTGATTGTGTGTTTTAGCTCATGAAGATTTTCTGTTCGCGAACACGGCTAATCGAGGCTGGTCGGTTGTGTACGTGGTTCTGGTGATTGCGGCCTGTCTGGCGATTAGTGCACTAGCAAAGCCGTGACTTCGTGCGCTAACTTCGTTGTGTTCATGTGGTTTTTATTGTTGTTTACGTAAAGCCGGTTTCTGATTGTTAATCAGTCGGTCAACTTCGCTAATTAATATTCATGACTGCGCTTTATGAATGATTTGTCTGTTTACGTAACTATGTGATTAGGATGGGGTGTAAAAAATTCTGTGCTCTCGGTTACCGTCAGTCCTTTAAAAACCTTGCGTCCTCAAAATTTTTATTGGACCTTCAAACGTGTTAGTGTATTTTTTCTTTGTTGTCAAAGTTTTAGTGAAAAATAGCTTACTATTTGCATCTAGTCTGTAATGCTGCAGTGAGCTTAACTTTGCTTAAGTTCTCATGGCTACTATTAGTGTTTCAGTCTTTTTATAAGTTATTGCGGAATATTGCATGCCATGTCATAAATACTTTATCGCCGGCAGCAATAGGAAGCACAGAATTTTTTGCACCTAATCCAGTAGCAACTTTGTAGTTGCTAAGCAACGGTTGAATGTAAAATGGTGGTTACTTACTTAAAAGAGAGATTCCGGCCTTAACGTCAATGTTTTATGGTTCGTTGACACGTGTTGCGGTGTTAAATGTATTTATTTTCTGCTGATGACAAGGGGCGTCTGCCCCCCCCTTGAACGCTTGGAACAAGTTTACTCCCATTTTCTCCTTCTCAATTTTTTCTTTTCCACGTTTTTTCCCCATTTTTATTTATCTACTCCATTCCCTTTGCTGTTTTTTTCCTAAATCCAGCTAGGGGATTGATGATCGACGTGAACTAAACATTTTAGTGGGTCAATCAGTGGCTTGTTTCGGCTGTCGTCGATTTTGTGGCATTGTGGGCCCATAGGAAACGGATATCGGATGCTTGGGGACTAAACGTTTTAAATTTAAAGCCAAACTTGGTTGTATACAGAATTTCATCAGTTTCGTCTTGATTTCTCATTAATACGTTGCGCTAAGTTGTTGAACTTTTTACAGTGGGCTACTTTAATTTTTATAGTCCATTTTTATTTCATTTCCATGACTTGAAACTGCACAGACAGACGTTTAACATAATGACGTCCATAAACAGAAGACTCGACAGAATTTATTATACCTTCATGTGTAAATATTTTGAGAAAATGAGATACGTTATTCAGTGTGTACGAATTCCACTTTTAGTAGCATAAAGCTGTGAAAAGTATGCCTATTTATTCTACTTAACAACGTGAAAGTTTTTGTGCTGTTTTTAACCGTGCGTAGTCAAGCGTGAACAAGCATTTTACTGAAGATTTTATTTTCAGTGTCAAAATTCACATGGAAACTTTTCATCAGATTTCTTGGGACCCTGACTTAGCCCCCAAACATAATGTGCACGTGTCCATATGGGCTTGAAAAAACGCCGGTAAAAGCATGCTATGAACAATAGGTCTTAGATTATATTAAATTTCCTGTGAATGGTTGTAAAAACTTTTTCCTGCTTTTGTGGCGAAATATTTGCTCCAAGATTTATGGACGTAATAGTTGTTTGTTGCTTTTTTTGCTAAATGCGTTTTTATTGTTTTGTTTTGTGATGTTAAAGCGGGTTACAGTGTTATGTGTATTTTATGCTGCGAACACAGATTTTCTTGAAGTCAGAATGATTTCATTCAAGCATATTTTTTATTTGTTGTACACTTCAGACTTTTCTGAATTTTCATTAGCTCACACACGAAGACAATTTATTTATGACGTATCTAGTTGTGACGTCATCCTATAATATTTGATTTTAACTATTTTTTCAAAGCGTTTCGCTGAAACAGCGTGAATTGGCGGAAAGTGGCACACATCGTCAGCGTTTGCATATGAGGTCACAGCAGAAATTTTTTTAAAATTTTGTTTTGTCATTTGAGACTGTGTTTAGTAAAAGTTATGCCAAGCCGGTCTGCGTTTGAAAATGAATTTTTCTGCTTGTAGCTTATAAGATTCAAATATTAAGCATGAAACTACTAGCCCACTGGTTAACTTGCGTCAGACAAGCTAGAAGCCTCACTGTTGAGTCCATCGTAAGAGAACATCTGATATCAAGATCAATATAGACCTTCGTATTTTTTTCGGTTTTGCAACTGTTTTCCAGGCTCGTCGAGAGCCACAGCGGGTCCCGTGGAAACATTCTCGCGAGGCTCCTCTGGCGATAACATTTTTGAATTTTTTTTTCTTAAAATGGCGCATTCTAGTGTTCTTTGGCTTATATTTCTAAGCGACGACGAGGCCCTCCAAACGTCGCGGGGCCCGGGGTAACTTACCCCGCT
>Ga0056128_1011651_pt1 | contig 10820 bp, 3 predicted proteins | sample WorMetLIZISLAND2_FD_71113 | JGI IMG/M metagenome (GOLD analysis project Ga0056128, IMG submission 71113) | Marine gutless worms symbiont microbial communities from Max Planck institute for Marine Microbiology, Germany - Olavius geniculatus... ... | reverse complement strand
GCCCCAAGGTCTCTAGTTTATCGTGACAAAATTTCGTGCCACTGGGTGCAGGGGTTCCCCTCGAACGAGGGCGTCAAAGAGGGGTACCCCCCTAAAAAGACGTCATTTTGCCATTATTGGCTCAAATAATGTGAAAACGGTTGCAGATAGGTACACACATGCTGCTTATCATAACAAGCACTGGTGACAGGCTTTTTAAATTTATCAACATCGATGACCTTGAACGACCTTGAACCCCTCAAAGAGAGGTTTTTAGTGAATTTTTCGCAATTTTTGGATACTGCGCACATTTCAACACTGAATTGCGACAAAATGGCTGGAGATAGACCAAGACAACCTGTGTATGAAATTTTGAGCACTCAACGTAGATTTTAGCGGTCCAAGTCCCGACCCCCTACGTTCAAGGAAGCCAGCGCAGGCGGGCGTCAAAGACAGCTACCCCCGTAAAAAGTGGATATTTTACCGCAATTATCTCGTGTAGCGTGAAAACGGTTGCAGATAGGCACAGACATGCCGCTTATCATAACAAGCACTGGTGACAAGCTTTTTATTGCTGTCAACGTCGATGACCTTGAATGACCTTAAACCCTCAAAATAGGGGTTTTGGGTAAATTTTTCTGCAATTTTTGGCTACGACACACGTTTTTAGAGTGAATTGCGCCGAAATGGCTGGAGATAGACCTGGACATTTTGCGGATGACATTTTTTTAGCATAGAACGTACATTTTTAAGAATCTACAAGTTGTTTTACCGCCATTGGCTCTTGTAGCTTGAAAACGGTTGTAGATCAGCAGAGACATGCTGCTTATCATAACAAGCAATATAGTGACAAGCTTTTTATTGGTGTAAACATCGATGACCTTGAATGACCTTGAATTTTTGAAATAGGGGTTTTAGTGTTTTTTTGCGATTTGTGGCTGCGGCATAGATTTCAAGAGTGAATTGCGTCAAAATGGATAGAGTTAAATCAAGACAACCTGCGAACATGAACTGCTAAGGCTGTCGCACGTCTAATGAGCTTTGCTCAAATTACTTGTTCAAAAATCCTTCCCTCATAGAAAGTTTTTTTGGGAAATTAAGGGGAAGTGTACATGTGCTACATCAAAAATACAGAATTATAGTATTCACCTTTTCCCCAATTTCCCAAAAAAACCTTCCCCTAGGAAGATTTTTGGAAAATTAGGGAAAAAGTGTACATGCAATATATTAGAAATGCAGAGTTATGACATTGAACTTCACCTTTAATTTTCCAAAAAAAACTTTTCCCGTAGGAAGTGTTTGTGAAATTAGGGGAGAGTGTACATGCAATATATCAGCAACACAGAATTATAATATTCAATTTGCCCCCTAATTAGCCAAAACCCCTTTCCTCGTAGAAAGTTTTTTGGAAAATAGGGGGAAGTGTACATGCACTATATCAAAAATGCAGAATTATAATATTCAACTTCCCTCCCTGCCATGTAAATTTTTCAAAAACTTTTTCCCGAAGAAAGTTTAGCATGTATGGAATATATCAAAAATGCAGAAATATAGTATTAAACTCCTCCCTAATTTCCTTCCAAAATTCTTCTAGGAAGTTTTTTTTTAAATTAGGGGGGTTGAGTATTATAATTATTGTAATTTTGCATTTCTGATATATTGCACGTATATGCAGTATATCAGAAATGCAGAATGATGATATTAAGCTTCTCTCTAATTTCTCAAAAACCTTTCACTCTAGTAACTGTTTTGAACCTTAAAGGCTCAAACAGTTGTTTGGACTTAGTGGGAGGCCAGCATCGTGATATTTTTTTTGCAACCAGCTGCAAGTGATCAGAATATCAGAAGTGATAAAACAGTTCACTTGTGACCAATTGCTGTTGCAAAAGTGTCTGAATGCTAAAAGAACAGCATTGAGTGTCAGACTGTCAGTAACACGCCAGTGTCAGTGACGTTGATGTCAGCCATAGACTTGAATGTGATGTTAACTCAGTGGTTTTCTGGTGTCATTTTGTGTGAACTAATCACTACTGATGTTATAACTATTCATTAACAATGTACGGTTGCTTCTTGACACATAGACACTCATGGAAACTGTTTAGGCCTATATCAATGACAACTGGCTTCTAGTAGTCTAGTCTGTGTGTCTGTCTTTCTGTCAGTGTCAGTGTCAGTGTCAGTGTCAATCTGCAGCAGGTGATGATGATGATGATGATAAGGTTGCTAATGATGCTGTTACTGTTTGCTTAATCCTCGAGATATCATGAGTGTTAGTTTGAACTTTAACCAATGCTCAAGTCTGCTGCCCAGTTTTCATGGCATACTGCATTTTAGCTTGTAATATGCTGTTCTCATCATTTACGATATCTTGCAAACAGAAGTGTTCTGTGATGTTTAAAATGCACCAAATTCGTTTTTCATTGGGGCTCAGCGGGAGCTCACAAGACGCTTCCCCAGATCCCCTAGTTGGCTGGAGAGGGGGATACTCTCTCCCCATTCCCCACCCCCTCGACGCCTATGGCGCCTCGTTCTCGGCGCTTGCGACGCCTCACCTTGAGTTGGGGGGACTTGCTCCAAGGATTTAGGGTTGATGCTTTTTGCACCATTGAGTTTAGGAGTTCACAGTTGCTTGAATTTTCTTATGTATTATGAACTTATTACATGTATGAATGGATTGCTGTTTTAGTCAACTAATTTCATATGTTATTGTGTTGTAATTTTATCACTCTCTGTAGTTATGATCTGTTAACTGTTTTCTCAGATGAAAATGTGATTTAGAAGGGCACTGAAAGAGCGCAGACTTTCATCGATGCTCAAAATCAGTAAAAGTAGCTATGCCAATTTTTGCCATTATTTTGCCAGGTGGCACACCATATTTGGCAGATGTTTACTGTATCTGGCAATGGTAAAGAATTCTTCAGTTTTATATTGGATTTAGAGGATGGATAACCAGCATAATCTAATCACCTATAAGTTTGGTGAAGCCTAACCTTCCCTGAAAATTTTAGCCAAATCTGCCTGTAACTTTTTGTGTAATCTTGCTAAGAAATGAACACATAAATGCCGCTAACCTCTGCCATCCTTGGCAAAGGTAATGAATGAATGAATCTTTTTGCTGTTGTATGCAGCGGCTGAGGATGAGACAACCATGCAGGAGATGAAACGATTGTGTGACAAGATCACAGAGATGCAGAACCAGCGCCAGATGTTTGAACAGCAGTTCCGCGATGAACTGTTGAAGGATGATCTAACGGCTACGCTTGTCACTCAGGCCGACAAAAACCAGCAAGTATGCTGTCGCTTTTTTATTGTTGTATACTGCATTTTATTTCTGTGAGATCATCGAGATATTACGTTTTTTAGCAGTTTTTACTTAGCTGCTTAGTTAGGATATACATTACAGATGCATGTTCATTATGTTTATGAGCTCTGTTTTCTGATTGTTTGTATATTTTGTGATTCACTTATTCAAAACGTGAAATAAATAAGAAATAATATGAAAATGCATTGTGTTTATTATTGATGCAGCTTAAGCAAGTGAAGTGGATAATACAATATGATGAGTTAATTTCGGCATGTTTGTTAAAAGTAAACACGGCATGATTGGTTTTATAGCTTGACTAAGCATATCAGTATAGTTCATGGTCGGTGTAAACTATCTGACAATACTTTCAGTTCTTCCGTGTTAAAATTTACCGCTCTGCCCTTTACATATATGTTGCCATTTTTGCACATTTTTGTTATGCTTATTGAACTGATTCATTGCCTCGTGAGTTGCAAGCTATGTAGTGACTCTTATTGTCAGGCATCGTGTCTGTGGCTGTGTCTCTGCATCTGCTGTCCAGAGTACATTTCAGTAAACTAAATGTTGAAGCTTTGTGTGATTCACAGGAGTTCTTTGAGGAGCAGCTTGGAAAGCATTCTAAGACTATTTCTCTTATTCAGCAGAATCTCACAGCTCAGGACAACATTCTGCAGGCGTTGACTGACACGAATGCCAAGTATGCTCGGATTAGGAAAAACAACACAGAGGTTACAAATAAGTAAGTTTTTTTAGATTTATTGATATTTATTTAACTGCAAAAATCATCAGTTGAATTGATTCATCGAAACATGCATAACACGCAGTACAAACTAATGGTCATAACTCTTTGTTTGGTGCATTGCATATGTATAGTGTAAGTCCAAGTTGCATCATTTTATGTAACTGTTATAAAGTGCTAATTGGCTTAATCAAATGTTAATTTGTCAATATTTATTAATTTTCCTGTTGCCAGTGTTATCTTTATACTGTAAAAATGGACTTTTACAGTGGACAAATGTGACGAGAGTGTGACGTCACAAACAACTATTAGCGTCAATGTAGCGTTCAACAGAATTTGAACGCTAGCGGCGTCGATGGAGCGCGGTACCAAGCGAAAAGACTGCACTTGCATTTTGAGAAGTCGCTGTCATACAAAAAGTAGGCCGACGATATGCCCTTTCCGACAATTGCAATTGCCGACAAATTCCGACTTTCGCTTTCGGAATGCAAGCGAGTTCCCCTCTCTGAGTGCACGCTGCATCAATGCTATGGCCAGCTCATGGTGTGTTAATTTTCTTGCACACTGCAATACACGCTATGAACAAAGCGTTGTTCGTGACATCATCATTCTGTTCGCACAACATTATTTCTATTGAAATTGATGTGAAGCGATGTTTTTATTTTAACTGATCAGCATATTATTAATTAGCATTACATTCTACACATATTTAACCAACATAGTTTTTTTCATGTAACTTGGACTTCAAGTTCTACTTATTTATGCTTATTGAATCACATTCTCTGTTCTGTGTACAATTATGGAGTTTTCTGTGCTCGTAATTTATTGAACTGTCTAAAGTGGTCATTATCTGAGGTATGACTGTAGTCGTATATGGTGCCATTTTGCACAGTTACACCGTTATCAGTATCTTTGAAAATTTTAATAGCCCAGAGCGCTTGAGCAAAAGTTTAGATTTTTGCTTGAATCATGCCATGTTAAACTGATTGGCTTTTAAATGAATGTTGTGGCTTCAGGCGGGAAGCACGGATTGCAGAGCTGATAATGTCATCTACGGTGTATGAAGATCTGCTGGAAAAAGTCAGTCGAGGTCGTCAGTTCTATGACAAGCTGGAATCTAAAGTGAAACATCTGTTGGAGCGCACTCATCGTGTCTGTAAGACTGAGCAGGAAGAACGCAGCAGAATACGAGAAAGACTTGCACCGAAAGGTATCAGTGTATTTTACTTACTGAATATTATGACGTTTCGTATTTTTGGAACTTTTGTTTGTTTTCAAACTTGTAAAATTGCAACACTTAATGTCATTTTTTCATTTTTCAAAGTCTACTATAAGCACCAGTTTATATTCATCCATTGCTTAGTAACGACACCTGTTATTGCACGGCACTGATTTCATGCAGTAAACAGACCTATTATTCAGTGCATGTGCGTACATCATGAACATTAATGAGCTAGGTTGGCTGACTACCGGTGACTGATGCTCTGGAGCTGGCAGAGGACAAACCATTTTGGCAAAAAATCGTTATGGCAGGATGCTATGGCTGAACACTATGCATCGTGATGATGGTGATGATGTTGGCTGACCAGTTAAGAACCAGAAACCAGCGCTTATTGTGTGTGATGTGTTGTAATTTGTTCATCATTTTGTTTTTGTGTTTGTTACTTTTCTTTCAGTGGCTCCACCAGAAAGACCAACTGCTCCCAAGCCTGGCCAACAGGCACAGCTACCCGCTGCAGCATTTAGCATACCACATGATGCAGTGCCTGGCATGCCAGCCAGCTTAGCAATGGGGATGCCTCAGTTGCCTTCTGCCGAAGCTCCAAAGCTGAAAGATTTTCTGCCATTTATGAAGCCAGGTTCATTTGGTCAGAAAGCCGGAGTTGGTAGTCATGTGCCAACTGTGTCCAGTGACTATGCACCAGGCAGTGCGGGGTCTTTACCAGCCAGTGTAGCAGCATCACCGGTTCATCTACCTCAGGCTTCTGTCAGCTTTCCTCCGTCTCCACAGAGACAGCCGCCAGTGTCAGTTGGTACCACGTCAAACGGTCCTGGTTCTGCCGGCACTGGTTTTGTGCATGCTGATGCAGGATATCCAGCAGCAGAAACGTTGTTGTCACCAACTGCTCCACCGGGAGCCCCAAGATCAGCCAGTCCTGCACATCAGCTGCCACCAACAGTTGCTCATCCAGGAGGACCTGCTGAGAGTTACCAGCAGCTGGCCAGATCGATGGACATGGCTTATAACATTCCACCAAATAACAGTCGGACGTCAGTCGATCAGCGTTCCATGTCGTTAGGCTCGCCAACAGTGCCTCCGAACATGGGCAGTTATGCTGGTGGAACATCAGCCAGCTATGCTGGTCAGAATGGCCTTTCATCAGCCTCTCACAGTTACATGCAACAAGTTGTTGATCAGCCATCGGCTCTCAACATGCCTGCGTATTCTGGGCCTAACTTCAGCCAGCCTGGGATGGTCGGATCTGGCGGCCATACACAACGTGCTATGCCAAGTAGCACATCTTTATTCCCGAATCAGTTACCTTCCATGATGTCAAATACAGCACCAACTGCAGTACATATGCTGCCAAGTACTACTAATACTTATCCACAACATAGTGGTATGCCGTACAGCAGTGTGAGCAACATGGGAACATCAGTTGCATCATCCTACTTGAATCACTCATATCCCGCTGGAAATGTTGCCACAAGTAACATCCAGCAGCCTAATGCAGCTATACCTGGTGTTCCTGTGCAGCAAGTTAACAATTCTAATAACACACAGTTTCCACCAGCTGCTATTGGCTCAAGTATTGAAGTGTTGAGGCCTCATTATTACCAGACACCAGCTGTTGTGCCACCGGCATGTACTTCCACGCAGCCTTCATGTCAGTCTAACACATCGGCTGCTGTGCCACCAGTGTCCAGTGCTGGACAGCCTCTGTATCAGTCTGCGCATGTACGGCCACCGTCATATCAGGCTGTAACACAGCAATATCTACCACCACAACTACCTCAGTTAGTGAATCCTGCTGGTTGTCCATCCAATCAGCCCGGGTTTATCGGAGGTCCTCCCACCAGTTCATATATTCAGCTGGGATTGTCTAATGCTCCGGTGCAGCCATCTTACCATGCTGTACGGCCAGACGTGTCATATGGTGGTGTACATTTGCCGGGAGGTAGTCAGCAGCCCATAGTAACAACCGTGCATCCACAGCACGACGTTTCAGCTCATTCTCAGCAGCTGCCATCAACACATCTGGCAATGCCTGCTGCCAGTCAGAGACCACCACTGGCTACTCCACAGCGTCCTGTAATACCTCCAGCATCATCAGAGAATCAATCGAGATATGGCTTGCCTGGCCAGACAGTGCCTGGTGTTCCCATGCTTAGTCAGCAGCATCCTGTCGGTGTAGGCCATGCTCCTCTAAGTCAGACTCCTTCACAGACTCAATTTCCAGCTAATGTCCATATGCCAGCCACTCAACCACAGCCGGGATATCCGTCGGTTCCCAACACCTCTCAGACTCCATATCCTGGTGCCGTGCAGCAGTTTCAGCCTGCATATCATAGTACAGGTCAACAACCTGTGGCTAGTCAGATGCCTGTGCAGCCGGCAGTGACCAGTCAGCAGCAGCAGCAGCATTACCCTGTTCGGCTTGAAGTTGCCCATGTACCTGGTTACCCACCTGGCAACCCATCTCATCCAAGCTATGCTGGTGTCAGTCAAGCATATCAAGCTTCAACTCAGTCGATACAGCCACCTCCATCACAGCAGGTGCACTACCAGTCTTTCACTCCACAGCAACAAACATTGAACTATCCCGGCAGCAGTCAGCCAGCCATTATAAACCAGTCGCCCGCTGTCTCTTCTTCAAACTTTGCCACAGCCCAAACACCGTACAGCCACCAGCAGCAGTCTAATGCCAGTGCGTCATACAGCAGTCATGTAGTGGAGAATGCAACCGGACAGATACAAGCACTTGCTGATATTCCAGTTTGTCTGCCAAGTCCACTGCAGCCAAGTCGTGTTACTTCAGCAGAAGTCTCAAAAAATATTGACTCCTTGTCTGACCTTGACCTTTCCGGCAAAACAGCGTCATCAACTGCTCAGAAAGACTCCAGTGGAAGGATGGAGAATGGAGAGAGTACAGAAGGCAAGGATATGGCACTAGATTCTTCTGGCAGTAGAGAAGATCAACGTGAGAAATCGGAAGAGGAAACTCGTCGCAGTCTACGTCAGTCTCGCTCCTCCCGGGACGTCTACGCCGACCCTGACACTTTGACACGCTTTGTGGCCGAAGTGGAAAAATTCCAGAAACACGTCGATTCGCTGGTCAAACCAACGCTTGGTGGTTACTTCCCACTGGACAAAGAGTGGAAGGTTAGATTCTTATTTTCTATGTGGTATTTTCTGTTGTTTGTACGGTATGCTATTGGTTAGGTATTTTTTTCTACTATCTATTTATTTGGGTGATATTGTTGTAACGGTGATGGAGAATGAGCCATTTAAGCTAGAATTACATGACAAGGTGCTTATTCATCACTTGTGCACTGCAACAGTGATATCTTCATCATTTTTTGGATATATTTAGTGTGCCATGAGCGGCCTTATGTAATCTATGTTAATTATGAGTACCGGACTCACTGCTGCCGATGCATGGGCTCTTGCCGACAACCGGTCAACGTGGAGGGTGCTATGACCCACAGCCGGTTACGCGCAGCGGTGAGTGAGTGAGTGATTATGAGTACTGGCCATTATTTCTGAAAATACTCCAGGTCATGTCAGGTTTCCCAGCAGTGAATTGTTGGAATTGACAAAGTAGACTTTTGCAGTCATATGTCTAATCTGTCAACATTGGAACATGTAGAGGTATATGTCATCACCACATATAGGTGCTGTTAGTTTTTATGCTGCCTTTCCTTTGTATCATCTGTTAGTTTACAAGCTAAAAGTTGCATTATTGTTTGACATTTGTGTGCTTTTTTATTGCATCCAGTAGTAGCCTAACAGTTTTTTGTCCAATGTTGTAGTAAAACTTTGTGCGTTGTTAGGATTTGAATGACGATCAGGAAAGGGCAACAAAGTCATTTTCTATGGCTGTTGCACGGTGTAACCCTATGAGAAATCGGTTTCCAGATGTCATGCCATGTATGTATGGTTATCTTTTTAAATTTGGTTGGCGTTTTTATGGATTTCATCAAGTTTTTCATGAAGTTGTGTGATATAATTCAGAATTTACTGGCATTTTCAAACAATCTTTGTTGTGACCTCATATATTATCAGATTGCACAAAATGTTACCACATGATGTCCATATTTGTGAAAAATTTGTGACTGTGTTTCTGTATCACCTGGGTAAGCATATTATTAGTTTTGCTTCTGGTGGGTTTGATAGTTTTTATCCTATTTTGTGCTTGTATTTATATTGCTGACTTTGTGTAGTGTGCTTGCTTTGTGCAGTTGCATGGCTATTATATCTTCACTTTTGATGTCATTTATCTGTGCAGTTGACAACTCACGAGTTGTGTTAACTGGTGCGTCAAATGATTACATCAATGCAAGTCATCTGAAGGTGAGCTAATTTTGTTTACATTAATGTCTGATTAATTTTCAGTTATTCGGAGATTGTTGATCTAAGGAACTTATTCATTTGTTTTTTTATTCAATTTTGATGATGAGTCAATTATTTTAATAGATTCTGTACTTGGTGGTCTGTATGGCAGTTCAAGTAAGTTATTTTAGCACAGTTTGTTGATTTTTTCAGTAAGTCCTTATTTGATGCTCTGCATTTTGTCTGTAAAATGTAATGCCTTTGCTCCCAAAAATTATTGGGGGAACTAGCCAAATTTGGATTTGTTGTGGTGAAACATAAGCTATATGTCTGTACGTGTTATTGATGGAGGTTCTGAGAAGTAGCTGTGTTGTGTTGCATGCTGTGTTGTAGAACTTGTCCACTTGCTGTCCAAACTTCATCGCCACCCAGTCTCCGTTGCCGGCTACGTTTGCTGATTTCTGGCAGATGGTTTACAATGAGGGATGTGAGATTGTTGTAGTGCTGTGTGATGAACAAGAACCTGGCTGCAAGGTCACTATACCACACTGTACACTAGAGCTTTGCACCGGCCGAAATTTTATGGCCCGGACCAGCTTGTTAATTACTTGTGATATTTTGGCCTGGCCCATAACGGCCCGGCATAACTGAAGCCCAGCCCGGCCCGGCCGTAGACAAAAATGAAAAAAAAAACATTTTGCACAAATGCTGCCAATCGATTATTAAACGACAACAGTCCAAAACTGAAATAGTTAGAATCATCATTGTCCTATAGGCGAACAACAATAAAACCTTAGGCCTGTTTATTGGAATCTGTAAGATTAGACCTATCTTATGCAAGTACAGAATGTTGTTAGCGTTGTCTAATGAGAGAGCAGTGCTTTGTGCAGTGATATAATATTTGCATTTTATGGTAAAAGTATTCATGTGTTATAATTTGTTTTGACTTCTATGTGGTTTGGTAGAATCATGTTTATTGGCCAGTTGACAAGGGTCAAAGCGTTGTTCACGGCCAGTTCACTATAACACTTCAGTCGTGTAAAAATGTCAATTCATGGATTGAGCGGATACTTTCAGTCTCAAACAAAACCGTAAGCTTTTGCGAGTGTTTAGTTTTGCTAATGTTGTCATCATCATCATCATCATCATCATCGACAACCGTGGGCTCAATGCCCGTTGGTGTCTGACGCCATTCTTACTATCGCTGCCCACCGCTGCCTATCTAGGGCAGCGTGGCTTAACTC
>Ga0056128_1011650_pt1 | contig 10821 bp, 5 predicted proteins | sample WorMetLIZISLAND2_FD_71113 | JGI IMG/M metagenome (GOLD analysis project Ga0056128, IMG submission 71113) | Marine gutless worms symbiont microbial communities from Max Planck institute for Marine Microbiology, Germany - Olavius geniculatus... ... | reverse complement strand
TTGGTGGCGTAGCATAGTGGTTAGAACGTCGGTCCTGGCCGGCGAACTTTCCCTATCCTGCGCTAGACTGATGGATGGCCGTGTGACCACTTTGTGGGTAAAGCGTCCGCTATCAGTCAACCAACAAAGCCAACTCAGCCTGCCATCCCTCCGGGGTTGATTAAATGAGTAGTAACCCATTATATGGGTTACGAAAGGTGGGGACCTTGGTACAGCTAAGGGGCTGCCTGGTCTGGCCGCTGCGTTAGCCTGTGTCTGCAGGCTGCATGCGGTGGCTGGGAGGCCGGCGGCTCTGGTCAGTGACGAAAGCGCATTAGAGGCGTGTATACGCGACGATGCGCTATATAAATTGACGATCTTTACCTTTTTTTTACCTTTACTTGGTTCCCTTCCATGTCTTCTTCATGTCGCGATCAGTCGCTTCTCTTCGAGTTCCTCCGGGTCATAGACGTCTGTCTATCTGTCTCTCTGTCGTCTTGGGTCACACGTACAGTACGAGCCAAACTCCGATTAGCTGCTAAGTCCGTTCGAATCGATGTTCGACGAGTTAAGCTCCGACGGCAGCTTTTGTCATGCTACTTCTTGATACCCGCCGCAGGGAGGGACTTCCGACGCCGATAGTGTTCACCGGTCGATTCTAACCCTTTGAGTCGGAGAGACAATGTCTCGTGATTTATGAACATAAAGTTCACAAACGTTGAAAAACCTGAGCCATAATAAACGAAAGAAACACTGTTAGGAAGTAGGAAACGGCTATAAATTTTAACAAGAGTTTATAAATATATTTTAACATTAATGTTTACCGCATAATGTCGTAATTGATAGTTTTGTTGCAAATTTTATGCAGATTATATTGAGGAATATTTTTGAAAATGTATTGAGAACTGACAAAGTTATCGATATAGCTTGGTGTACTATTTTGAGGGCACGGTGTATATTTGCACAAATAGGCCTATATGACAGCAGTGTCAAATTAAGAAGCTATTAGACCTAAATTTGTTCACTGAGTGGCGAATATTGTATTTTTCACCAATTTTTAGGCTTATAAGGATGACTACAATAAAACAGCAGCGGAAAGTAAACGATAAAGAAATTCCAGATTATTGGCCGAAAGTATGACGTCGACGTGCCTATTCTAGCGCGCGGTCTCTAACCTATAGACGCGCGGTTCAAGGCTGAGTGGTTGGAGTGGGATCGTATCAGCACAGAGCACGACGACGATCGACGAATGGAGTCTTGGCAATAGACGCGGGGCAATTCTTCCTCAATTCTAGCGTGCCGAAAACTTTTCTTCCAAAATGCAAAAATGTGGAGTGAAAAATCCCCAATTTCGGGAGAATTAAGCTGCCAGTATCCACAATCTCATCTGTCGGAAATTTGCAAGCCGTCTCTCAGGAAAAGTGCCACTTCTTGTCCCCTTTCCCCCTACTTTGTTAACCCACGCAGACACCGCCGCCGACGACGATCTGCCGACCGGCAAACGGTTAACTGTTCAGTTCGATCGACAAACGTAATGCTGCGCGTCTCGAATATTCGATGATTCAACCAAGGAGCCCTTCATACTAATATATATACTTTGTACTAATCCAGAACTGCTTGATTCAACCAAGCGGTACCAGATCGCGCCACCGTCACAGCAGAGACGCTGGCAATCGGCGGAAACGGTCCAAGCGAAGAAAAGAGCGACTGGGTGGGTGCCCCCAATGCCCCCGTCCCACCACACCCGTGTTTCACTCGATTTGTTTGGCCCGGCGCTGTTGTTGCGATGTGGAACATGATTTGTCGCTCAGCGAACTGCGAGAGGCGTCGAATGTAACGCTGCGCTGCTCGCCAAATCCAGCCTACATTACGTAAGTAAATAACTAGCTCTATATAATATGACGAAATTATTCCCGACCGAAGTCCCCGAATTTCCCATAAGTTTCCGAACTCGTCAGTAAAAAATCAAGTATGTGCAAGAAAAAGTACGTCACCAAATTTCGTTATTTTACTGTTAATTCAGATTTTAATTCAATAATTTAATAAGCTTATTACTGGCACACTGCGCGCAGATAAGCAATAAAGATCTTAAAGAATTCACAGCACCTCACTGCTCTAGTCATTCAATACACAACTTTGAAAATATAATATTTCACAAGATAGTGTAGCAAACATTCGTAGATGCTGTGGCTTTTTAACCTCCTTAAGAGCAGCTTTGTTGCAAATACAATGCTAAGTAGCCTATGATAGTAACAAAAAATCAGTGTGTGATAACCTTATAAAATGTCAATCGGCCGTTTTCTAGTATTTCTATTTGTTAACATTTATTTGGTTTACCTGTGGGAGAGCAAGCTAGTTATTTGTCATATTTGAAAAATAATATATTATTTTTAACGCACCGTTGCATTTTTTTCAAAGTAGTGCCTTCGAACTTCGAATTTTACACAGCCTACAGAACATTTTAAACAAAGATAATCGAGTGCCTAGTAAAAAAACCGCTCGGTTCATTAATGGGTTTTCGTCATTCATACAACTGATTGGCAAAATATTGGATTAGATCACATTTTTTCTTTCCGCATAAAAGCTTAATCAACGACAAAACAACGTACGTGGCTTTATTAGAAATCACATTGAGAAAGATGCGTGATTGACGCGTTTCCATAGCAACATCAGCAGCCGCAGCAGCGGCGGCGGCGTCAAAGACAAGCCTTATGTCGTGATTATGCCGGTGCGGAGAGAACACTAGAGCGGTAATGAGTCGCCAGGTGGCCGGGCGAGATTCCAACACAGATAAACGAGACCAGGTCTAATCAAGCGAAGCCGCAGGACGCCGATAGATGCCGGCAATAAACAACACGTCCGCTACGGCCGTTCCCAAAGACGTGTACAAAGCGACAGAAAGGAACTGAGCTGAACTGAAAATCCATGGTTCAGAAGATATAGCAACTCAACTACATGTACATAAGCGGAACCAATAGTCATTATAACGCATTTAACGCGTAATGACTTTCATCATTTTTAGAGTAAACGTTGAGCACCGTCTCCGAAACGGCTATAATGTGCTGAACGAAACGTTAAAACTTATTCACTCACTCACTCTCTCACTCACTTTAAGCAGATATCGTTAATACATAGTGTATTATTATATTCTATATTAACTATAAAAAACGAGATACAAAATGACAAAAAATGTCGACAAGGCTATCGAATATAACGCGCTGATTGGTTAAACACATTCGACGAACTACCATAAACGTTAAGTTTATTCCAGTTCATTCTCTTAGAACGAGCCTTAAATTAACATCTCTCTAAGCTGTCTCTCGGCACCATGGGCATGGCGCTACTCCATTTAACCCGCATTATCGTAGAGTACGTAGACCGTCGATCGTTAAAGCCAAACTCCATTTGCATTGATTTGCTGTGGATTTGTTGTACAACATGCTGTATGTATACGACAAATCAAAGTAGCGGAGTTTGGGCCTTAACCCAGGTTATCTCAGACCGTTAGCGATCTCGTGGCCTATTCGATACACAGCTTTCGTTCACTCGTTCAATTGTACATGTATATTCGTGGCACGTGCACGTCGCATTAGCTAATAGAATCGTGATTTTGACTTTTTAAAACCTGTTTTTTTTCGTTATATAGCGAGTCCTACTCCTGCGTTCTGTTGTGCATTTTTTACTTTACAAATGACACGACTCAGTTGATTAATAGCAGTTTTAAGACAGTTTTACGCGCGAAAGCAGAATGCTTCGCGCGTCTTTGCCATCGTCTGGGCGTCTGTCTGTCCGTCCGTCCGTCCGTCACACTCGTGATCTGTATCAAAACGGTGCAAGCTAGGATCACGAAATCTTCACTGTGGGCTGACCCAAGGTCTCTAGTTTATCGTGACAAAATTTCGTGCCACTGGGTGCAGAGGTTCCCCTCGAACGAGGGCGTCGAAGAGGGGTACCCCCTAAAAAGACGTCATTTTGCCGTTATTGGCTCGAATAATGTAAAAACGGTTGCAGACTGTACATACATGCTGCTTATCATAACAAGCACTGGTGACAGGCTTTTTGGATTTATCAACACCGATGACATGGAACGACCTTGAACCCCTCAAAAAGAGGTTTTTAGTGAATTTTTTGCAATATTTGGATGCAGCGCACATTTCAATACTGAATTGCGACGAAATGGCTGGAGTTAGACCAAGACAACCTGCGTATGAAATTTTCAGCATTAAACGTAGATTTCAGCAGTTCAAGTCCCGACCCCTTAGGTTCAAGGAGGCCGGCGCAGGCGGGTGTCAAAGACAGCTACCCGCTAAAAAGCGGTTATTTTACCGCAATTATCTCGTGTAGCGTGAAAACGGTTGCAGATAGGCACAGACATGCTGCTTGTCATAACAAGCAATGGTGACATGCTTTTTAAATTTATCAACATCGATGACCTTGAACCTTCCCAAAAGGGATTTTTAGTGAATTTTTTGCAACATTTGGATGCTGCGCACATTTCAATACTGAATTGCGACGAAATGGCTGGAGATAGACCAAGACAACCTGCGTATGAAATTTTCAGCATTAAACGTAGATTCCAGCAGTCTAAGTTCCGATCCCCTAGGTTCATGGAGCCCGGCGCATGCGGACGTCAAAGACTTCAAAGATTTCGGGCTGCGCAAGTCTATATCATTCACAAGGTGGCGCCACGGTACTGGCGCTGGTGGCGTGGCGTAGTTGGTAACGCGTTTCGACTGAAACGAAGTTACTTTACGCCGGGCCCGGTTAATACTGCGATGGGTGACTACTGAACCAGAACTGCTATAGGCTTTCGCGCGTCTCGTGAGCTTTGCTCTAATTACTTGTTTTACCACCTGTGTACTGTCGCAGTTCAGAGTCAGCCTTATATTGACTCATTTTGTGGTTAATGTCAGACCAGTTTTTGCGTAAGTTTAAACTGCCGCATTATTTCGTTACTTTTATTCGTGTTTTGTTCGTCGTGTTAATTGCTTGCTTTGTTGGCTGACTTTCCCCCGTCTCTTTGCATGGGTTTGCTTCAGAATAATTAAATTATGTCGACTTTAAGCCGGCGAATTAATGTCATCAATATAGCAGCGTCACCATAGCGTGTACTGTAGTCACACACTGGGAAATCGTTTTCTTTCCTCGACCGGAAGTCGGACGTTAGCCTTCGGACATAGGCGGTACGGTCGGCCAACCCTAGCGACAGTTGAGCTCTTTGTCAGAAAGTGCATTTTACTTGCATTTCAGTAGCGGCCTATGTTAAAAAGTAACAAAATAGGCCTATGATGTTTTAACTGGTTCAGGCAACGAACTTTTTGAACGACCTTCGTATTTGAATATTTTCTCTCACTATTTTCACACGTGACAGGCACATCCGGCCTATAAAAAATCACATCCGTCAAGATGCCATGCGGCCGCGAAGCACCGAGTATCACCTAGTAACGATCCGATTCGTATCTGTATCTATAGACCACTGTTGTCAGTCACAGCCACATCGCACGACAGCGACTAAGAATAATTATTACAGCTTAGAAACACGAGTGAGAAAAACACGGCGGAAGAAAACTAACGATCGTTCACGAGCACAGCGCACCTCACAGGGGTGATTGTACGCCGCTATCTTCGTATGTACGGTCGCGACGGTGCGGCCCATACATTCCACCATGCATGCACCACAGTCTTATCTGTCACTCAAGCGGGCCGGTAAGAAAATTAACTAGGCATAAACCCGTTTTCAGTCGTCATATAAAAACATCGATTGTCCACTGTAGTATGCAGCTGATGCAAGAAGCGACCGCTGATAAGCTAGCTCCCCCGGTGGTCGATTGACCGGGCCACCCAATCGATATAATGCCGCCTACCCAGTCACCCAAATACCGGGTGGGCCAAAAAAGTGGCACCCTTTTCAACTGTCAAGATATGCCACATAAACTGAAAAAACTAGATATTTATACCGTTTGGACTACTTATTATTACTTATTCATATCTCAAATGTGCTCAATTACCCGAAAACGTTTTCAGAATTCTTTCGGAACACCTGCAGTGTTTCTTCAAGCAAATTGTGAATCAAACAGCGTTCAACGTTAGTTAATCCGACCATAGGCTAATGACGAAATTAGGCTACAATTTGTTCGCAGCACAAAAAATACTTTTTTACATATCGCCATTTGGCAGACAAAAGACGACGCCATTAAATAAAAATGATACGCGAGTAAAAAAATTGCAAACACGATGCATTTAACAAGAAGACAAACTCGAATACCAAGAGTTTCACTTCTTGGCCCACCACATAGAACACGCCAGCGAATATAGACTGTCGCATAACTGAGTCACTCATGCGAGGGACAGCGCCACAACCAACTTCGGCAACAAAAAAGTAGCACCTCTTGAGCGAAATCACTGGCGTAGGACTAGTATTAAAATCGTCACAGAACGCTTACTAAAAATTTTCTAGTGTTCTGTGATTATTTTAATCAAATAATATTAATGACAAATTTACAAAAATGTTAAAATAATAGAACGTCAATTTTTGTAACTGTTTTACTTAGTATAGGGTAAATACGTAGTAAGCTTATAGGCTAAATAACATTAAGCCTACGTAACCTAATACCCAGTTTACACGAGGAAGCATACATGAAGCACACATGAAGCAAACTTAGAGCACACGTCGAGCACTCTTAAAGCTGACTTGATAACGGTGTACTGTATATTGAATACGTGTGCTTCATGTATGCTTCCTCGTGTAAAGTGGGTATAGATGATATTGGTTTTTGTGTGTGTGTTAATAATATTGTGCACATGATACTGCTTGAGTTGGGCTGCGTTCATGAAATGTCATTCGCTAGGTGGCGCCACTTTATTACTGCCCGAAGAAGTGATTGCGGCTACCTAGTACCTACAGGCAGTACTTAGCACATTTTATTTCCTCTTACAACAAAATGCTATAAATGAATGTATAATCACTACTCCACACTCAGAGAATGTCATTCAAACCCAAACGTATGAAGCTCTGAAACTAGTTTTTTTGAGACGGAAAGTGGACACGTCACATATTATCAAACTATTCTGTTTTATATAAGCACATTATGAAGTTGCCTCAAAACGAAATAACCGAGGAAATCCAACCGCACCGATTGTTCAGATATCAAGTCTGCAAGCGTGAGTGGACAAAGACATCAAACAATGATAGAAATATCAAAATAAACGGCACATCTAACTGCGAAAACTCGCTACACTGTTGGGTAGCATTCACCTGTCAGAAAATCAATCAACTGGCGTCAGCCTCTCAATACTCTAGCACAATACTGCCAAGTAAAACACGTGGAAAAATTCAAAAAACGCAACGTTTCTTGTTTGGCGCATGGAAGTCCCTGACACTAACAAAACTAACACGAAAATGGAAGCGCGGTGCCTGGATTTTGTTACTGGGGGCCAAAGGCATAGACAACCGCAAAAGTTCAAATTTTGTAGGCCTACTTATACAATACAATACAACGCAATAGAGAATTTGCACTCAAAAACTGACAAACAAACTGTCAGTTTAATCTAGCACATAAACTAAAAAGAACTGAAACGTTTAAAAGAAAAATAAAATGAGAGATACTGAGAATAGAAATAGTGTTAAATGTAAAAATGACAAAATTCAAAAAATGACTGAAGTAAAGACAACTAAAATGAAAAAAACTGAAAAGGTAAAATATAAAGAATAATTTAATGATAACTAAAACTCTGAAAAAACTGTCAGGGGAAAACTTTTTTTTTACTTTGTGCGCAGTTTCAAACTAAGTTCACATACCATCCTTAAAACTCAAATGCGCAATTAGCCTGTCGGAAAATTTGGCGCTAAAATTTAGGGACAGAACTGAAACGTTGACCACCCATTGACCACCTTGTGTCAAAATCTGCAACTTCCTGCTCCCCCAACCTTGATAGCTCATGATGCTGAACTACAAATAAGGGACGAAGAGTGGCCAAACCTAGAAGGAAAGCCATGGCCACCCCTGCTTTGTACACACGTCACAATCAGCAGAATGCATCTGCTGTGCTGACGTACGCTAAAATAATATCACTGATACAAAATGACTATGAGCAAAAATATGCGAATAGATGCCAATATGTACTACTATGTTACCTGCTGACAAATGGCAAGTAAACATAAAACAAATAAAGCAACTACAGCAACTAAAATACACCATCTACGAATGGGATCAGTAACAAAAACTACCAGCGTTTGATAACACTTCCGAGCACTGCATTGCTATGTACACCGTGGTCCATAAAAACGTGACACTTTTATTATTTGAATAGTTCCGTGCAGCATTGGCCGATTTTAATACTTTTTGGCGTGCAACATCAGAAAGAAACTCAACGCAAATTGCTGTATTTTTGGCCACCTCACTTTAATACTGTCGCTACACTACCTTGTGAAATGCAAGTTGTTGAGCTTGCTGTTTGCGAGTGGTGTCAACGTTTGCTGCTTGCATTCGTGCTGGAGGAGGACATTTTGAGCACATGCTGTAATAAAGAGGATGTGATGTGACTTTTTGAGATACAATAGTTGCTAATCGTGTTTGTCACGTTTCAGTTAATCATTTCTGAGCCGACGCATGCGCTATCCAGTATAAATTCATTGTTGTAAATGGCCAACCTACGACTTCTGCATTTCACAAGGTAGTGTAGCGACAGTATTAAATTTAGGTGGCCAAAACTAAAGTCATTTGCGTCAAGTTCTTTCCGGATGTCATGTGCCAAAAATTATTAAAATCAGCCAATGTTTCACAAAGCTGTTTTAAAAATAACAGTGGCATGTTTTTTTATGGACCACAGTGTAAACTGGCCAACCAATTTTATAGAAAAACTACATGTTAGCAACGTAACAAAGCAAATGTAACAGTTGAGACAAGTCATTAGATTATGTCATGTATTACATTAAATTATTACATACTGGCAACCATTCTGTGCCCAACGAGAGCCATAGCAGAGCCTGGGAAACATTCTGGTGGTATCCTACATGGAGGACGGGGGGTGAAAGGCTGGAATACTGAATAAACATTGTGTTTCAAAAAAAACATCCCCGACATTTTTGACTGTAACTTGAAAACCAATTATCAGATTTTGATAATTTTAAATTATTCCCGACACAACTTGCCATCAAATGACCGTTCAGTTTCCCACCACATCCAATGTATGCTTTTGCACTACCTAGGGAATACAGATCAAGCGAAATATGTGTTGAAATAAACAGAAAACCTGAAAAAACATCTCAACATTATCGATCGTAACTTGAAGAAAGATCAGCAGATTTTAATAATTTTTGGCATAAATATTTCTGGCACAACTGGCTATTAAATAAGTCTTTTAGTTTCCACCTCACCCAACGTCTGCTTTTGCACTACCTGGGGAAAGCAGACCAAACATAAAACGTGTTGAAATAAATTGAAAAAACGTTAATAAATTCCATCTATCCTAATCTGTGGGCTCCAACAGCAGGTCTATCACAAGGTTTGACTGCCATGCAGCTGTGTGTCTACCAGATGAAGTTTAGGAATGTTTGAAGAGTCAAGAAGCGACTGGTACAGCCCGAATTGGTCTGGAGCAGAACTTTGTCGATACTGCTGTCAACTAATGGAGAAAGCATCTACTTGCCTGTGTTTGCACACATAGTGGGCAAACACTTCAAGCAATTTAACTGCAGGCTATTGAAAAATGGACAACTAGATGAAATGTCAGCCAGAGTGTCAGAAATTTAAACAAAATGTGTTTTATGCATTATGTTATTTAAGCAATCATATCGCATTTGATAGAAAAGTGATATTTCACCGGTTGGGTTTTCCCCAGGTAGTGCAGAAACAAATGCTGGGTGAGGTGGAAAACTGAACGGTCAATTGGTGGCAAGTTGTGTCAGAAATATTAGTACCCAAAATTATCAAAATCTGATAATTGGTTTTCAAGTTACAGTCACAAATGTCGAGGATGTTTTTTGAGACACAGTGTATATTCATTCATTCAAGAAATAGTCAGATTTGTTGAAAAACTGTCACGAAATAACTGACAACAGACGTAAGCTCAATTCAGGTAATCAGTTCTGCTGTCAAACATATAGCAAATACATTTTGTGAGCAACTGAAGGGCCCCACAAACGTTGCAGGATCCAGGAAAACTGTTCCTCCTTTACCCCCCAACCCCCCTCACTGGGCCTGGTAAAGAACATATAAAGCAACCATATTAACAAAGTAATAAAAAATAAATTTCTGTGAGTAGCTGGGGCATACAAATAATATCAACAATTCAACATTGCTATATTATTAGTACTAAAACAATGTCTTAATTCACTCCAAACAAAATCAAACACAAACTAGAAATTTGGGGCAAAGCCCAACGTGAGTCCGCCCGGCGCCCTAAGTCCGACTGGGGAAATTAGAGGGGGGGGTAAAATTTCCCCTGCATCAAAGTCACGTGGCCCGAACTCAAATGCACTGGCATATGCCGAACGCGCATTGTCGACTTAGGATAGGTCAACATGAGCGCCTATAACTTTGTTCGTAGTGGACCGAATTTCACAAAATTTTTTTCTTCATCGCCGAAAGGATCGCTCTTGTCAACGCCGTTTAGATTTTGTCGCTATCTTCATCGGTTCCAGAGATATTCGTGGTCAAACTCGAAAGTTGTCGTAAAACGTACTAAATTTTGGACGTTTTCTGCCCTCCCAAATTTTAAGGAGGGCGGTGCCCCCAAATTTCGTACTTGCGTTAACACCCCAACCTAGAGGCGCGTCAAGTGCCAAAGTTTCGTCGGGCTACACCCCCTAACTCCGAAGTTATAAGCGCTCCTTTATTGCAT
>Ga0056128_1011649_pt1 | contig 10822 bp, 8 predicted proteins | sample WorMetLIZISLAND2_FD_71113 | JGI IMG/M metagenome (GOLD analysis project Ga0056128, IMG submission 71113) | Marine gutless worms symbiont microbial communities from Max Planck institute for Marine Microbiology, Germany - Olavius geniculatus... ... | reverse complement strand
GTGCAAAAAATTCACTAAAAACCCCTTTTGGGAAGGTTCAAGGTCATTCAAGGTCATCGATGTTGATAAATTTAAAAAGCCTGTCACCAGTGCTTGTTATGATAAGCAGCATGTCTGTGCTTATCTGCAACCATGTTTACGCTACACGAGATAATTGCGGTAAAATAATCACTTTTTAGGGGGGTAGCTGTCTTTGACGCCCGTCTGCGCCGGCCTCCTTGAACTTAGGGGGTCGGAACTTGAACTGCTAAAATCTACGTTAAATGCTAAAAATTTCATATGCAGGTTGTTTTGGTCTTTTTGAGGGGTTCAAGGTCGTTCAAGGTCATGGATGTTGATAAATTCAAAAAGCCTGTCACCAGTGTTATGATAAGCAGCATGTATGTACCTATGTGCAACCGTTTTCACATTATTCGAGCCAATGACGGCAAAATGACGTCTTTTTTAGGGGGTACCCCTCTTTGACGCCCTCGTTCGAGGGGAACCTCTGCACCCAGTGGCACGAAATTTTGTCACGATAAACTAGAGACATTGGGGCAGCCCAGAGTGAAGATTTTGTGATCCTAGCTTGCACCTTTTTAATACAGATCACGAGTGTGACAGACAGACAGACAGACAGACAGATGGACAGACGGACAGACGCCCAGACGATGGCAAAGACGCGCGAAGCACTCTGCTTTCACGCGTAAAAATGGAAGAATCAACGAGATTATTTAACCTTGCAAATTATCACATACCAAATAGACACTCACTAGCTGACGACACATCATATACTGTTCATGTAGGGATCAGCTGGATTAGTGAATAAATAATAACGTTGACTGTAGAACGAATCATTTGTGTGTATGATACACGTCCGATAGTTTTAAATTATATCTGTGTATTATACGTGTATGACTGGAACCACGGCAGTTGTGTTGTGTGATAGAACAGTCTGCGAGTGCTGGATGTGAGTGGGAATGCACTGCCAAGTCTGGAGCCACTCTGTACACTCAGTCAGCTGCAGCAGCTGAGTGCAGCCAACAACAAGCTGTCAAACATCTCCGATCTTGTCAAGCTGCTGGGGTTGTCATGGCGACGACTGCAGAGGCTCGACCTCAGCCTGAATGAGATTTGCCAGCAGAGGCGATACCGAGACAGAATCATCACCATGTCTGCATCACTGAGTTAGTCACAGTTGTTGGTATTAGTAAAGTTTGTCTTCTGACCAAGTGTACAAGAAGCTGAGATGTCACTAGGGAGGGCTGACAATTCACCAGCGCTCGAAGTCCAGCAAATGTGAGTGAGGGGTCAGTTTAACAGTCCTGTTTGTAGGGAAAGAAGGAGTCAGAAATGGAGGCACTAGATAGGGCATTTGCAAATGTCCGTAGCCTGTTATTAGTAACCATTGCACTGATACAGTTTGGCCGTAATGCATCATACAAATTTTGATCAGTCGTTCTGCTTGGAATACTTCTGGACACTCTTAAAAGCAGAACACACTCTGTCAGTGGCGTATTTAGGATTTGGCAAGGGGGCATGGTGAGCGTGCAGAGCACGAGCTTATAACGGGGGTCTGGGGTGGAGCCCTCAGCGTCCAGGGGCAAAGAAGCTGAAACATTTTTTGCTTTTGAACGTTCAATGGAAGCTGCAAATTCGTCCATTTTTTCGGAAATTTGGAAACGCAGAAAATCACAGCGTAATATCAGATGCAATCTCACATGGCGATTTTAATCGCATATTGTATCGGTATGAAAAAAGACCATTAAACATTGTTGAATTTTGCAATTCTTGCTGGAAAACAGCAAAAACGCACCTTTTCGTATAAAGTCTCCTTAAAAAATTTTCATGGTCGGGCCAAAGGGGGGCCATCACACCATGGCCCTCCCCCTAAATACGCCACTGCACTCTGTCTACTTTTAGACGCCAGCTCAGAACATTTCTACTTTTGGTTCCGCTGGCAAACTAAGCACGTACAAGGAATCAAGGATAGTTACAGTTAACATGGTACATAAACTACTTATTTACTTACTTACTGTGCGAATTTAACGGAAGAGTGTTTACAGTGAGCGTGCCAAATTTGTACAGTCTGATGCAGTCTGTCAAGTTATGTCAAATTACATCAAGCCAGTGAAGATTAGCAAATGCTATTCAGTATTCAGGTTTGTAGAAAGGCATGCAGTATGTGGTCGTGGAACATGTGCAGATACGCTTGATGGACGAATGATTTCGGATGTGGAGCGACAGTTTCTTAAGAACTGGAAGGCAGTGCGTCAGCCGCAGTTGCGTCTTATGGCGCCACCTGTTGACTCATCTTGCGTTTCAGACTCACCGCGGCTGTCAGCAGGTACTGCGAAGGCTTCGGTGTCATCAGCTGGTACTCCGCAGCAGTCGATGATCGTTGCACGACAGTCGGTCTCTGAACCCTCGAGGGCCGATATGTCAGTGGTACCATGCAGCCCCATCAATTTCGACACTAAACAGCCACTGTATTATGACAGTGAGTTTCCCGTTTTTTGTGTTTGTTATGTGTTAGAAATTTTTGCATTAATTTTCAGTGCAGTGGTGTGGTGGCATTTGGAAAACAGTCTGCAGTTTTTCTTATTATTTTCTATTATTTTTTTGGTTTTTTCATCAAAACTTTTCCACTTACTGCATCTACAGAGTCTGATGACTGATGTAAGCTATTAAATTGTCTAGTAAATTTTGGCATGGAGCACAGCCAGTCTTACAGACTGGACTTGATTCATATTACGCCTAAATATCTGAGTCTTTTTCTAGCAATTTGTAGTAAGTGAGTTATAGTTTTGTCTTTTATTTTTCTGTTAAACAATTTGGGTAATGTATATCACCACACTGATGTCTTACTGCTACACTTTTCTGAAACATGGCTCCTGTTATAGGAATCAGCACTCGTATCTCTGCAGTGTTCTGTTAGGGCAGTAAGTCAAAGTGGCCTTGGCCATGCACACGAGTTTACTGTTTTTTTTAGATAATTTGAATTAATGCAAGCCTGTGTTAGATGACTGCAGCAGAACATTTTCACATCTGATCACATGCATTTGGAAAATGATTATCAGAAAGTTTATTATATATTTCAATATTGTCTATTTACAGGTACAACGGAAATGATTCGTGAAAGTCACACCACAAATAAAATCATCACGCCAAGTCTTGTTCAGCTACCAGGTAAAATATGTTGGCTTGAATTCTCTATTATGCTGATCATTTGCTGTAAAAATAAAGACCTGTGTGAGTTTCTCCACAGATTTCTTGTACTAATTTTGATGCAAATTCCTGTTAAATCTGTAACACATATTTATACTTGAGGCTGTAAAAATATTATTTTTGACTTTGTAGTGGTTTTACAGCAGCTGTTGTAAAAACATTATTGTTATTGTTATTATTGATTATTATTCTTATTACTGCAAGAATTTTTACAATTTTACTCTTGGTGACCAGCTTAACCTGGAATAGCTTTGTTAAGCAAAAACCAAGCATGTGTGTATGTGTATTGTTCCAGGTTGACTGAAAATGACTGACATGAATTTGACGGACGTGAAAATGATGGACTAAGTGTCCAGGCATGAAATTGATGGACATGAAATTGGAGGAAAGATATTATATCATTTGAAAATAAATTACATGTGAAAGACCAACTATCCCCATACACACGTAAATTCGATCGCTTTGCACGTTTTTGTGGCTTCAACTGTAAAACTTCAAATATTTGACACCAGTGAACCAGATTTTTTACCATTAAAGCAGGTAGCAACTGGCAGCACCAATTGGGATTAGCCTGTTTGTATCCATGATGCATTATAATGTCAGCATTGCATCACGACTAGCGAAGAATATTTAATCAACTGGCATGTTTTGTCAAAACATTATGAATTAGTATTTATTCAGCTACAACTGCTAAAAATTTCATGCAAATTGCTCATCATTTGAGTGAATTATGAAAAAACAAAAAGGGGTCCTTTTTATGAAACACCGTGTATTCAGCCACTTGAAACATGTCTTGCATTTTCATGTCTGTTAATGTCATGTCAGGCTACTCTATGTCCTGCCGATTTGTCTAAATTTGTCTTCTATTTTTATGTCTGTTAATTTCATGCTTGGATACTTGATCCGTCAATTTCACATTTGTCAAATTCATGCCTGGACATTTTCATGGTCTGTCATTTTCACGTTCGTCATTTTCAGTGCCCCATTGTTATTATTTCTCTATTACTCAGTAATTACGACGTTGTCTATTGTTTATGTTGCTGATGTTGACTATGATGAAGTGGTCTAGTGGTCAACAGGCTGTGTTCAATCAACGCAGTTGCCCTGCGCTAGACTCAGTTTGAAATCGTTTGTATCTCTACATATAACCAACCACCCAGGTCAACTCAGCCTTTTATCCCTCTAGGGAAGGCAGACCAAGTACCAGCATGTTTGGAGTGATAGAAAGCTGAGTTGACCATGAGGTGATTATATACCGACCAAGATGGTTTACCTGTCTGCAAACAGTCGCCCATCCCAGCCACTTTATACCGATCCAACTAAGAGTCGAACTCACGACTTTTTGATTATGAGTCCAACGTTTTAACCATTCCTCTCCCATTCACCAGACGGTGATGTACATGTATGGTTGGTTGTGTGTGGATAATGCAGAACTGCCAAGTGGCGGCGTCGGCACGTATCAGCGTGGTTTGTCGCGTTCAGTCAGCCATCCTTCCTACAGAGCTCTGCTGACCAACAGTCGTGATCACAAGCAGCGTGACAATCGGTATATACCTCACTCATACTCTCTCTCTCTAATTGACAGTCTACAGGATGACACGTAAAAAAGTGGTACATGCTGTGCATATTTCATGTAAATAATGTCGTTTAACTTCGTTTTTAATTCTTAGTTTTTGTACATGCATAGACAGACATTGTAATGCACTGTTGTCTTTTATATTCACTGTAAACGGTGCACTATAAATGACTGTTATAGGATGATGATGATATTTGTCAGAAAAAAGAAAATGTTCATACAAACACGGAGTCTGTCCAATGCATTTCGATAGATTACAGTATGTGTCCGTATAAATATGATCAGTGGGCTGTTTAGACTGGTAGAAAAAATCAAACGGTTTAATTTCAAATTGTACAGCAGCAATGATCCTTTCATCCTTCTCTATTATTTTAACTAAACAATAGACATTGTCAGTCACGAGACCATTTGATTCACTATCGATGGTTCATCATCACCATGCATTTATGTTGCACCGTTGTTGAGATATGGCGCCTCAAAGATAATGGGGTCACGCCTTTGACCTTTTGTGGTCACTTGACGTCATCAGACTCCTGGGGGTCGACTTTCTATCTGTGGTCCATGGTGACCATGCGTCCATCTGGCACCGTTACGGAGATATGGCGCTTCAAATATAATGGGATCACGAATTTGACCTTTTGGGGTCACGTGACGTCGTCGGTCACGTGACTATTCGACTCCTGGAGTCGACTTTTTATGGGTGGTCCATAGTGACCATCTGTCTATCTTGCACCGTTATGGAGATATGGCACCTCAAATATTGGACGTACGGACCTGGACACAGAAAGAAAGACAGAAGAATGGAAAGAGAAAGAGGAAGGGGGAGGGGAAGAGAAGGGAAAAGGAAAGTGGAAAAGAAAAAGGAAGAGAAAGGGGAAGGAGAAAAGGAATGGAAAGTAAAGGGAAGGTGAAGGGAAATGGAAAGGGGAAGGAAAGAAGGGGAAGGGAAAGGAGAAGGGAAAGGGAAGGTGGAAGGAAGATAGCTTAAGAAATGTAGGATGCACGGACACAAAGGTGATTTTATACTCTGTCCAATGCTATGCATTGCATTGGACAGACAATGACAGATACATTATAGTAAGCTTATGCAGTTAACATGAAGCAATCATTATAGTGCTCAGCATGTCCGCACTTCACTGCAATGATCGAGTTTAATCATTCACAAAACTTTCCAATTGTTCTGTCTTCATTAAGCATGCATTTTCCACTTTTTGGTTGTTTTTTAGTATTGTTGTTTGCTAATTATTGCAGATTCATTAATAATTAGGGCTTGCAAGGCCCGCAGGCAGATTTTTTGCACTCTGTTAGCAACTTTGCATGACAGTTTTTTTTCTTACATGATTTGTTGCTGTTGTTTTTTGTTGCCAGGTTTCTCAACTGTTCTGGCGTGGCGTACCAGGACAATCGATCGTCGTCTTTTCACGATGGATAAACGTTTCACGAACAGCAACAATGCCAGTGCCTTGCCGTTGCCATTCCTTAACATTCTCTGGTTGAATGTTTTGTTACATTTTGATATGATTTGGTTTTCTTTTATTACGTTCTATGCCTATGCATTTTTGCTGTATTTTGAGTAATGTTGTATTTACTTGAGGTAACACAGGTTTTGCCTGTGCACAGCTTTTGTTGTGTTTCGTTTTAACTACAACTTATGTTTTTGACAACATATTTGTTGTGTTGCTAATGTTAATGCACTGACGGCTGGGTTTTTGTGAATAGAATAACGTTGATGATTTAACTCAAACTGTATCACTGTCATTTTTCCCACCAGACATTTTTTCGAGAATCATTCCAAGTTGGGTTATTTCAAGTCAGTTTGGTCTGTAAAAGTGAACATTTGCAGTTTTTGTGGTAGAACTTTTATAGATTAGATGCTTTTTCTGTTGCTAAGCCGACGGCGTCAAACAACGAAAGATGACTACTAAACCGTGTTCTGATAAAACGTGATTTCCAATAGATTGGTAAAAGCGTTTAACTGACTCATCTGCCACTGCCGCGTAGGCCTATACTGCAAATTGGCGACTTAATTTGGCTGTCCATTGTGCCTTCCCGCACATGTATAACGTGTGTGACGTTACATTGCCGTCCACTTTCCTATATACGTCACACGTCGTCACAGTAATATGAACCCACGTGACGTCATTTATGGAAGACTCCCTACAGTATTGTTAGCGAACTGTTGAGCGTCGTTACATGTTGTGTTCGTGCGTTCATGTGACCGACGATGTCGTGCGGAACAAGACACTGTGAAGGCGTAGTAACACATCAACAGTAAACTGTTCTGTTGTCACTTTTATAGTAGGCCTACAGTATGGTGATTTATTATTGCATCTCAGCCTGCACGTTGCTTTGTTTATTGCCATATTAAGCTTCAGGGCTTTGAATGTGAAAGTATAAACTGCAGAGTGGCAGTTCAAGTTGCGTTGCAAAAATGCACCAAGTCACCGTTTTCAAAAACAAATTTTCGGGCAACACACACGGACCCTCGACTAGCGGGGCGTTCGTTACATTAAAACGCAGGAAGAAAATAGGGGAATAAAGAGAAAAGGCAATAGGAAGGAAATAAACAAGGGGCAGGAAGAAAAGGTAGGAGAGCGGAAAGACGATTGGAGAAGCTTCATAGTTGTAGGCCTATAATTCACGTATATAATTTGACAAAATACGCCGGCTGCACAACTGAGATGTCAGTTTTGAATATTTTTTTGCTGAGACTGAGTAGATTTATTTTTAGTTTATATATAGTGTGGTATTACTGTGGCATAGTATTATTAGATATACGTCTTTTCGTGTTTATCTCATTATTACTGCCTGCTTTATAATGCAATAGTTTGATACTTTTGTCCGTTTTACATCGTTCAGAATATTTTGTGATTTTTTTCCTGTTATTACTTGCGCTGTATTTTATTTTACATTTACACTGTTTCGTTTACGCCCATTTTTGTTTTTATATATTTATCCAATTCTTATAGTTTTGTTCTTGTATTATCGAGTTCTGTATTGTGAAGCCCATACAGCGCGTGTATATTGGCATTTCTTATAGCCACTGGTGTTCTGTTTCAAACGGGAAATCTAGCTATAGGCCTACCGTTTTGTAGACGTGTTGGTAACGTCTGAATGGGGTTAAAGCGGCGTGTATCGTGTCGGGTATGGTGTGGTTGAATTTTTGGCTCAGACTGTTTGCGTTAAATTTGGTTAGTGAAGTGTTGGGTTACTTCAGTTATTTCTCGCTTGGAATTAGGCAAACACCGAGCAATGTGACTTCAACTGACAGCTATCTCCTGCTAGCTTTTGCCTTTTGTTCTTTTCTCCGTTCTTCTGCTCGTATATACTGCACCGCTACAAAGCAACATTTTGAAACAGACATTAGCTGTCAACTAATTTTCGTTATTGAGTAAAAACTAAAGTAGAGGTGGTGTTTGGACAAAGTCGATCGAACTGGAGCGCATGCTTCTGTGGCAGACTAGAAATTGCACGGCTTCGTTTTTACGCGCGAGAGCTAGCATTGCTGGATAGCGCGTATTAGCTAAAATAGTAATTCTGTTTTGGTGTCTGTCCGTCTTGATGACTTGATGTCCGTCACGTCCCGGTACCGTTGCAAGACCATTCGAGGTAGAGACTTAGGGTTTTTACTATATGATAGTGTATAGTCTCTAGTATTTCGTGACAAAATTTTATGCTGCTGGGTGAAGAGGGTCCCTACGAACGAGAGGGAGAAAAGGGGCACCCCTTATTGGCTTGTTTAGCGTGAAATGGTTGCAGATAGGCACAGACGTGTTGCTTATCGTAACAAACACTGGCGACGAGCTTCTTAGTGGTAGCAACATCGATGACTTTGGGTGATTTTGAACCCCCAGAATAGAGAGTTTGGTGGATTTTTGCGATTTTGGCGTTTGACACACATTTTAAAAGTGAATTGCGCCGTAATGGCTGGAAATAGACCAAGACAACATGCACATAAAATTTTCATCATTGAATGTCGATTTAAGCAGCGAGTTGCGACCCTTTACATTCAACGAGGCCTGCGCACGCGGGTGTCAAAGAGGGATAGCCCCCCCCCCTAAAAAGTGGTTATTTTCCGCTGTCGGCTTGTCTTAGTCTGAAAACGCTTGCAGATAGGCACAGACATGCTGCTTATCATAACAAGCACTGGCGACATGCTCTTTTGTGATAAAACTGCCCTTGAACCCTCATAATTAGCGTTTTTAGTGATTTTTGCGATTTATTATTGCCGATGATAGACGTCAGTCACTTAGCTTGTAGTTATACATTCACTACCGAGAAACTGCGTTTTTCTAAGGTTGTCGCTAGAGATTTGAGTCTTAATCATATGCTGGAAATACAAGCTGTAATTATTTTGCTGTTTAATAACTGTGTTTTGTAATTTTTCAATGCGACAAAAATGACTTGTACTGGATGTGGCGTCGTGACAGAAGTGCCAGCGGTCGACCACCCACCACCTGGATCCATTAGATCTGCCGTGACACGAGTGTTACAGCGAAGGCCCTGCCGCTAGCGGAAAACAGACCGTTCTGGCGAACGATCGGGAGGCTACGGCGGGAGGCTTCGGCTGATCGCTTCGCGTCGCATGATGATGATGATGGCCTACTCTTTTAGCCATCAACGCCGCTGTGTGCTGGCCTATATCAGACGGAATCTGACATGGAACCTGCATATTTTTGGCAAGAACTGGGACCGATACAGAAAAATAGCAAAATCGTACTAAACCGAATTCATGAAACCTGAGAAACAGGTTCCACATCAAAATTTTTTACACGAAGGTCACCCGAAAGCAGATTTTTTGTCTTAGAAAAAAACTTTTAAAAAATAGTGTAGGGAGGGAATCTTAGGAAACTTCAATAATAGAGGTGGATGCATGTTTTTGGCTTGCGTAGGTTTGTTTACATGTTATTAGCGCTTGAGTGGATAGGTTATGATGCCAATGGTGACAGACAATGATGTCACGCATTCATATACACGAGTAGGAATATCTTGTGCGATATTCCTACTTACACGATTGCCCGGTGAATTGTCGAGTCACGTTGTACGGTATGCCTCGCTGGGTGTGGGCCGCCGGCTTCTTACCTCGTGCTGCGTAACGCAACGTCACACCGCCATTATGGTAAGATATTCTATATACTACGGTAGGTCTACTGAGTGCGTCACGGCTGCATGAATCCGACCGGAAGTCGCCGGCCATTGTTATGCCGCTGCCAACTGTAGCGTTGACGACAGCGACAGCCACTGTAATAGCGTTTTGCGTGGGCTGCCCACGACCATATGCTTACTATAACATCGCTACAGATAGACTCTTGTCTTCAATTAACGACGATAGCTAGCAGGGATTGACATTTTACCCATAGACAGGTAATTTTTAGGTGAAATTTCGTTGTAAAATTATTGCAGCATTTTGCACAGATAGGCCTATTGTAATAGATGTACTGCTGTGTGCCAGTGACTTCAAATACTTCTCTTGACTAGTTTGTTGGAACCTCTAGTCGTTAGGTTATAGCGTAGGCTTACATGTACACTCTACTATACTGTCCGTTCTAATTTGTAGACTTATGCCAAATTACGACGGTGAACAAATTAGACTTATACTTGATAGGCCGAATAGAGTTACGATCACAAATATGATGAGTTATTAGAAACTCAACGCATCTATAAAGATCACTTCAGTGGATTGCTGATGGATTATTGGGCTTATCGTACTCTAAATACTCAGTGTTTAGGCGCATTTTAACGCTGTCTTACAGCAAAATTATGAACCGATTTTGTATTTCTGCTAGGTCTGTTTCACTTGCCAAGAGTTTTTTTCTCAAAATTTGAAATAAAAAAGTGTCTGTTGCCGTGTCACACTGTATTGCCTATATGAGGTTTCTCGGATACAATTTAGCGTCTTAAGCAAAATTCATGACACGTTAAATCAATTCCTAATAGTACATAACAAGTAATTTGAGCAAAGCTCATGAGACGCGCGAAAGCCTATAGCAGTTCCTGTTCGCAGGTAATCGTAGTCTATCTCCATCCATTTCGTCGCAA
>Ga0056128_1011648_pt1 | contig 10822 bp, 6 predicted proteins | sample WorMetLIZISLAND2_FD_71113 | JGI IMG/M metagenome (GOLD analysis project Ga0056128, IMG submission 71113) | Marine gutless worms symbiont microbial communities from Max Planck institute for Marine Microbiology, Germany - Olavius geniculatus... ... | reverse complement strand
CGTGCCCGATGTGCGGGTGCATTATCCTGCTAAGCTGGTACCTCGTTTTATGAAATATCGTAAGCCCGTAGAAACACACTACGATATTGAGTACCTTTTGACGATTTTCTCAGCTAATCACTATTATTATTAGGCACAGTTTGTTGGAGTTATTTCAAAACGTAATAGGGGTCCGGTTTTTTTTGAGACACGGTGTAGATATATACACACTGTCAATAGCAAGCAAGACAACATTGATTTGGTGCGGGCTGTAAGGCTCAAGTCACACATCAGTGTGATGTGAGCCGGCCCTAACGCTGCACTCACACACAGCCGGAGAGCTTGATGCAGGGCATAAGCTTGGTGCCGGCGTCTCCAAGACAGTACAAGTCTCCCGCCATTTCACACGCAGACCTTTTCTCTACAAACATACCAACAACTGACACTGTACTGGCTAACTCTTAGATGACACAGCTGTTCATAAGAAACCCATCGCAGAGCTACAGAGCATCACCTGCCACATGGGATCACATAGAGCTGACACAAGTGAACGCACTCCGCTCTAACCAGAGTAAAGGAAAGCCGAGTTGGCCTTGGTGCTGCTTATATACCGAGATGGTTTACCTGTCCGCAGACAGTCACCCATCCAAGTAGCAACACTTGATAATGACTGACCAGAAATCAAACCAACCATCTCGTGACCACAAGTCCAGAGTCCTAACTGTTATGCCCCAGCTCAACTCAGCTTACTACACTCAGAAAGACAAGATATAAGTAGTACCTTACAGGCTACGAGGTAGAGGCATAGTGTGGCTGATTAGTAGGGCCCAGTTTTCTGCAAACCACGAAATTTTGAGCCGAGCCACGGAATTTGCAATTTTCTGCGGAATTTCGCAAAAGTTGAGAAATGACCGTCAATTAGTACGATCGTCGGCTTGATGACAGAATATTATCATGAAATTTGTCTTGGAAAAATTCAAACTTAACTGCCTAAAACTGTGGGACATACTGATAACTATCACAATACGACAAAATCGTATAAAGCAAACACAACACAGCCTGACAGACTGCACTTTTAAAAAGTGTGATAATTTTCTTTGTATGTTGCTAGCATAACTGAACACAATGATAACCTTCAATGAATAAAGTTTCTTAACAGAACAGAGCTCAGTTTACTCACAAACGGAAGGCCATGCTGAGCCACGGAATTTTGCAAACTGGCCCACGAGATTTGGCCAAATTTTCCGCGGAAAACTGTGGACCTTACTGATTAGGGCAGTGGTAAGTCTGCTAGCTGCAAAAACCGTGGGACCAACTGTCTGTGTGACACAGGCAAGAGATGGTTCAAGATGTATGCAATGCTCATGAAGTACCTGACCTCCACCTTTAACTTCACTGATAAGAACTATTAGTATCAGACAAGACATAATATTACCAGAATTCATTGCACACTGCACAGAACACAACGAAACTACAGGCAGTAACTTCTCAAACTACGCACAAGATGAAATCAGTAAAATATCAAGGAAAATTATGAAAACTTACTATGTAATGCTATTATCAGCTCTGTGTGGTGCTATAGATATCTGACTATCATTTTTACAACACATACAGTAGCATGAAAACAGCTTTACAAAACATAAAGACAAACAGATCGACAACATACAAAAAAACACCGCCCTTGGCACCAAATAACTGTGACAGCAAAATAAAGACTAAAAACCCGGACTGAAATATTTTCCAAGTAAAACAGAGTGTTTCTGCAGCTTCAGTCAGTCTCAGTCTTAAAACTGCATCTCAACACTTGCTGTTTCATCGCTCATACCAGGCAACCTACTGGTCTAATACTAAAATGTGCTAAAGATAATATATATACATTTCACCACAGTCTGGAGTGTTTTCGACACCGACTTTCACTGAAACTTTCCTGCGGGGAAAGTCGCGGACATAAACCCTATGGACATGTCGAGATGTTTGCGATAAAGTCCGTGACAAGTCTGCAACAAACCCGTGTCGCTCTAGTGAAATTTCGTCCGTTACGATACACAGGGAAAGTCGGCAACAAAGTCTGCGGTCCACGGACACAAATCTTGAAAGTTCGCAACACAAATTGTGAAAGTCGGTGTCACGATTTGTGTCGCAGACTTTCATGATCTGTGTCTGCAACTTTTCATGCGGGCAAGTTTCGGTGAAAGTCGCAAAGTCGACGTAATGGAATTTGAGCTTAACGAGACACAGTACACTCTAAAGCATGCGGTGAAATGCACATTTCATGATCGTGATCGACATTAGGTTCTGCGTAAGACATGCCCGTAATCAACAGGCATGAGATGCGTTTCAATCACCACAGTTGACTAGAACGACATTATCGGTGGTTTTAACACTGCAGACACTGTGGTGATTAGTGACAAAAGACAGCAGCATTAAGTAATTCATAAAATAATTACTGATTAACAGGAAACTGAATGCAAAACCTCGCACGTAGTCGTCATCACGAATAAGCTCGTAGGTGGCATAGAAACGACAATCATATGAGATGTAGATGCCGAAGCGATGCAGATCACGCAGTGCTGGCAGCTGCACCTTGTAATTCTCTCGCACGAGCTCAGCGTCTGGCAGATAGTAACCAGCCTAGAAACATCACCACGTGCATCCTTGTTCAAATATCCGATCAGTCCGATCTGCGTAAATTCCTTCAGAATCAACTTCGCATGAAATGCTCTGATTCTGAATGTAACCCAGATCTGCTCAAAGGTATCGGAGAAAAACTGGACTTTGTTGAGACATTTTTATATGCCACTCACTTAATGACAACAGTCAACCTTCCATAACTGTTATGCGACACTTTGATGGCCTGATGGCGTAATGGTTAGAACACTTAGAACACTAAACTAATGATGCAAAAGTCATAAGTTTGATTCCCAGTTGGTGTGGCTTGGTAGTCAAGTGGTTAGCGTGTCGGACCCAATGACTGCGAGGTCGGGGTTCGGTCCCTAACCACTGCACTCTCAAGTAACAACCTTGAACAAGTTGTTCACACACCACAGCCCGTCGGTGCGATGCCCCAGTTTGGGGGCCCTGCCAACTAAATATCCAAAAAAACAAAAACCAAATAGACGAGAGCCCAGGCCCCCCAATCATCCAGACAAAATATAAGCATATGTTTAAACTGCACAAAATTTGCCAATTTCGTCAGTTTATTTTTATAGAAATAATTAAAATTGTTGCACCAAATTCGATTTTGGTTGGTGCTCCACCCCAAACAGTGCTCCCCAGATCCCACAGCTAGATTTTAAGAGTCCTATTTCTAAGGGAAAGGAGAGGAAGGAAAGAGGGGAGAACAGGGGAAGGCAGAAAAGGGGTCAAAAAGAAAGGAAAAGGAGGGGAGGAATGAAAGAGGAAAGGGAAGGGGAGAAAAAGGGCCCCCAATGGAAATTTCTGGCTACGCCACTACAGTTAAATCACCATCAAGTGATTACTATGATGGTGACCATCTGCTGACAGGTACACGATCTCGATATATAACCAGCACCAAAGTCAGCCTTCTAGCTCTCCGGGGTAGATAAATCAAGTACCAGCCTGACTCACTAGGGTTAAGGTAGAGCACGTTCACCTGTGTCAACTGGCAGGTAGCTGTAATGCATTTCCTATGCAGAACTATAAGCAACCTTTAACCCTTTAACACTTACAGGCCAAATGGACTTCCTCTCTCCCAATCAATGACTTCAAAGCACTCCGGGAAAAAAACCAAAATAACACCAATGACTACAAGATTTCAACAATGTGTGAGAGCTAGTACAGATGGTAGCTGTGCAGCTAAAATGGCACTGTTGCCGAAGCAGCTTTAACCACAGCAATGTCGATTATAACATCACAACACTTAGTTGATGACCATAACTTACATCGTATTTCTCCAGAAGATCAGCAAAGCTCTTTGGTGGGCTGATGGCTTGTCTGTTGAGAGGCATGATGAAGCAACGCCGATTGTCATGATCAGCGATTGCCGTCCAGTTCTAGACACACGTAACAAATCTATCAATCAATCAAGAGTTTTCAGAATATCTAGAGCTGTCAAAGCGTTAATTTTTAACTGCATAATTAATGCGTTATTAATGCACCCAGCTTCATCGAGAGGGAAAGTACGGGGGTAAGTTACCCCAACCCCAGGATCCGCGATATTTGGGGGCCCAAATATAGAGAGTTAGAAACATATTTTTATAATAATATTATAAAAAAATAACAATTATATAGTTAGTATAACGTAATCAAGAAAATTAATATAGAGATTCTAACTGCAGAGCAACGTAAACAATAACAGACATCATCGCTAGCATAAAAATCTATTAGCCTGTGATCAAAATTATATTTATTTACAGTAGTGATGGAACCGCAACTACAGTTTACTTAAATATTTCATTCAATTGTCAAATAACTGCAGTTTTACAGAATATTGGAACTTTTGATTGTCAGAATTTAATAAATTAAATAAATTTACCTATGTGCATTAACTTTTTTAACGTGCATTAATTTATTAATGCATTAATTAATGTGTTAATTTGACAGCTCTAATAATAACAGAAACACTTGAAGGTTAGTAGTTACAATGATGCCCAAGTACGATTCTTTGAAAAGCCAAATGCGCCTATCTGGTCTAAATTGCTCAGTCCAGATAACCACTGAAATCTAATGATATTTTTTCAGGCAATGGAGACCACCCTTCCAAAAAATCATCAAAACCCACTGAAAACTATTTGAATATCCTAAAAGTGGACAAACAGACAGAATTTACAAGAACCTCCTTCCTTCGATGAGTCTATAATATGAATATGACATTTGGCTGTATGAAAATACATTTTGATTGATGGCACAGAACTAATTACCGTCTCAAAGTCATGCAGAACAGTGGAGCGTCTCGACTCCAGTATTGGTGGTACACTGATGCGCTCAAACGCTCCGTGCTTAATGTCCATCTCTATGTCCTCCGTGAATCGACCATCGATACGTCTACGACTCATCACGCCGTTGCTGCTCACTTTCTGAAACTCGTAGAAACGAAACTCCGCCTTCTTTGTGCACAGTCCTTTCTGCACAAACAGCAGACAGGAAAACCTTCCCAGTCTGACCTACATCCATCTGACCTACATATTCAAGCACGTGTAATTTTAGTAAGTAACTAGTTAACCTTTGCAAAAGAATAAGTTCAAGTGACGCTGAACTCGAACTGAAAAGCAAGAAGAAGTCCAGCTGTCATCAAGTTAGCTGAATCCAAGGAACACTACTTTGAACACTATCAGCTACAGAGCCAGAACTGTTCAGCTTTGCAGTCTCAAATCTAGCCATGGCCATGGTCAGGAATGGGTATAAGACATATGATACAGTACCAGCACACTTGATTGTCTACAAATAATAAAATAATAATACCATTAAATATAAACAAATAACAGTCACATAATACAGCAGCACTAATTAAAATATACATTTCAAAAGTATAAAGAAACAGACACCATAATCAGGTAAATTCTAGTGTGGTTCATTCAGCTATGCCTGAGAGTGTGCGTAACTAACAAATATGGTACCTCAAATGATCAAATGATAACAAGCTGACACGTTTCAATCAGACAAAAATAAAAAAGCCATGTGACCTTTGCCCTACTGATCACCTTGATATGTAGCCATATATGCCTATATATAGCATCCTTTATAAAGGATCACTAATTTAACACTACATCATAAAATGACTTTGGCACATACAAGTTATACAACTATCAGTGCATTATGCAGCGTTCAGTACAATACATATTATTGTTTCATGTTGTGGGTTAACACTAGACAAAATCGTTGCAAAAACCCAACAAATTGATTATTTGTCTTATACTAGAAGCTACTGCATGTATTATACATCAACTGTTCTTTCGTGGCCACTGTCCCCTGCAGGCACACCGACGTTTAATCAGGGCTTTGGTGCCAGAGGCACCTTTAGACCATTATGACCTGGGCCTGACCAAGCCCGCCACCTTCCTGAAGCTCCGGTCCCCCGGCCAAGAAAGAGCATGTAGTCGCATACACGAGGCGTCCCTCATGCTGCCAGTCATTTTATGTATAGTGCAAACTGCTATATGTATATGCCAGATGTCAGCCTACAATATAATGGTATTTCCCTGATTTCTCGTGCATTAATCCATATATGTCTTGTGTCTTTTATAACGAATACCTACTTTAACGCTACATCAAATAATGACTCCGGCACGTATGGGTTATAAGCTTCTAGAGGTTGTCAGAGTAAATGTTCATGCAAAATTTTAACAACCTAAGTGCAGCATTTAATAAGTTTGTGACATTCGATAACAAAAAAGTGCAGATGAAAACAACACTGTCTTGCTACCTGAACAGTAACAATCCAATTATACAATCATAGATAGCCAGTGGTGTCATAATAAGGCTGGCAGGCGAGGGGGCAAAGAAAAATTGCTCCCAGTCCACCAAATTCTGGACTCTCAGGAAATTGTCAAAATATCTTTTGCTTGATGGAAAAATGCCATACGAAAATGCAACATTTTGGACTAAGAAACACCATTTTAAAAAAATTTACAAAAATCAAAATTCTGAGCACCCATAATCTCCTCTGTCGGAATTCTGTTTGCAGTGTCTGTCGGAAAATTGCAACTTTGTGCCCCAGATACTTTTTCAACCCATGACACTGTTGCTCAAGGAAGACAGCTTTTTCGCCCCTTTGCCATTTTATCCCCTGGCTGATTCACCCCCTGGCTCATTCCCACTGGTTTGTTCAACCCCTGGCTGACTTGCCCCATCACCCTGCTATGGATCCTGAGATGACCGACTTTTCATGCTGTGATCACTTATTAGAACAATGCCATTTGTCATGTATAACGTTAACTGAAATAATTACTAATCATTTGCATGATCATGCACTTAGTTGTATATCTTTCTGTACATTAAAATGAAACAGAACATTAGACCAATATCGTCCGAGCTGAGAGGCGAACAAGCCAGACGGCAAACAAGCCAGAGGGCGAACAAGCCAGTGAACAAATCATCCAAGGTCCGGGGATGAAAAAGCCAGGAAGTGAAAAAGCCAGGAATCAAATTATCCAGGGGCAATCAGCCAAGGAGTGAAACAGTAAAGAGGCAAAAAAAGCCATAATTCAGATAGCCGTTGGCTGTGCTGATGTTACCTTGTGCACGATGTATCTGAACAGACATACGCCGCTGATTGTGACAATAACAACCAGCAATACCAACAAGCAGAGTGTCAGTGCAACGACGATTCCTCGACGCTTTCTCTGTGCTACAGGCACCACCACCACATTGCCCGGCACACCAGCCTTCTTCTTCAGAGCCAATGGCATCTGCACAAAAACCAAATCATACTACCGGTATGCATACGCTCTCTGTTACTCATCCGTTTCAATCTAAAAGCTTGCACATAAATACAAAAACACTTTTATAAACCAACTGTAACATTAAGTCTAAGTTGATGCCAGCAAATTTCACACAAGTGAAGCTTGTAAATTGTTGGAGCGAGACCAGCTGAAAAGCACATACCCTTGCTTCAGAGCAGTGAAAACATTGCAAATTATGCATAATGATTTCATTAACTAACTTTTTGTTTCCACGTGAAATATCAAGATGACAATCGTCAGCTTTAGAAAGCGAGTATTTTTTCGTCTCTGTCAACCATTATGTGGAATTCGTCAACAAAGACTGCGACACAAAACCACTATCATACGCGTTCATACCACATCTTCTGATATTCTAATCTTCGAATTTGATGCGTCACTCTTCTTTTCAACCTTCTTGTCACCTGGCTTTGGTTTATATATCGTCATTTTGTCACGTATTTCAACAAAAACACTTCTTATTTAGACAAGTACGCAGCTGTTCGAGAAAAAAAATAATCTTCGTGGGCGTGGCCAACGTCACAGGGCACCTGCGCATGAAGTAAGTAACAAAACGTGAACTCTCCAATAATCTCATCATTGCCATTCATTGGCGTATGTGGTAGCTATATATGTATGTATGTATGTATGTATGTATGCAATATATGTCTGTATTATTGTAAAACAAATGCGTTTTGACATTTGCTGCAATAAAGTAACGAATGAATGAATGAACTTTATGCAAATAATATAAAAATAATGAATAACAAAAAACATCAATAAAGAAGGACATAGAAGTAAAAAAAAATACATGAAATGCATGCAATACTTTTCTGAGTCTGCAACACAGTGAATAGAGTATTACTCATAAAAAGTAGAGTATTAATCATGCTCTATTCACTGTATATGCATCTTTATCTGTGGACATGCAAATATATAAAAGTTAGTTTCAAAAGTTTATTAACACTTAAATATATAAAAATTTTAAAAATTTAAGTTTTAAATTTAAATGCTTCTATTTGCAATGCAATTTTATTTAAAACATAAAAAGTTAAACTTTTAATAAAAAAACTACTCCGTAAAATTAATTTAAAAATTTCTTCTTACTTATTTACCACTTGAGTAGCTGTCGACGCCTAGCGGACGTTGCCTAGCAAATGTAAACAATTTTTTGCTTTTGTTTTGTTTATAAAAATGTAGCAGTGTAACAAAGTATTCAGCTAATTGTAGTATATTTGCATTAGCAAGTAATTATGATTTATGAACATTAGTTATAAAACATTATTTCTGCCTTTTGTCTGACAACGATTTGGATTGCCTAAATTTGGTGATTTTAAGCATCACGAAACACTTCTGGTGGAAGCGATCCAGTATTGTTAATCACAGTCTTGTGTATAACAGGCTAATAGATTTCTATGCTACCGATGACGTCAGTTATTGTTGAAAAATGTGTTTTATTTGCTTTCTAACTTTCTATATTTTACAGGCGGGCTCCCCAAACGTCGCGGGGCCCGGGGTAACTTCCCGCTACTCTCTCTCTGGACGGGCTTCGGTGCATTAATAAGGCGTTAATTAATGCATTAAAAAATTAACGCAGTGCGATAATGCGTTAAAAATTAACGCTTTGACAGCTCTAGTTTTTACCATACCTTGCTGGAGCTTTCAACATACTGACTTTGGCATGTATTTTGTAGAAGAGGAAGTGAAGAAGAAGGCCTTTTTTCACTCGCTGTGCCCCCGCTATCTCAACATTAGAAGTTTTCAGTTGAGTTTTGGGACGTATTTGAATTTTTATGTTTCGTTGTTATTTTGTGCGCTATACAGTTGAGAATGGATTCTCAGTTTCTTGGTGGAAGCACAATAAATGCACTCAAAGATCTGCTGACAGTACACAATGAAGAGTCTGACAGTGATGATGATTTCAAGGTTTGTGTGGAAGAAAATCTACTTGATTTGTTTATTCAAATAAATGATGTGTTAATATAAACATTTTCTGATAAACTGTATGATGGAATACAATCATCATCATCAGAAGGGCTAACAGGGTTTGAATGAAAATTCTTTTTACTGTGACATGACTAGTGTCAAATAAGTTGGATATGAGGATGCAAATTCATCATTCTGAGGGTTCCACCATTTCATTCATGGTTGTTGTAGGGAATAGTTCTCGATATTGCTTTTTGCTAGTCGGCTTTCATTTTTAATTCACTGTTTAGCTCACATTTTCTGCCTAACCCTATAGCTCTTAACTGTGACTCTGAATGCAGTGAAGGGTGGCTTTTTGCAATGATGGCACTTTGGTGTGGCAGAGAAATGAAACAAGAAGGTCATGAGGTGCTGCCTGATGGTGCAGAATGATGGTGATGCAGATTGAAGTTTGTTTTACAGTTTGGCACCAAAGACCGAGTGAAATATGCTCATTTGTGCGGCCCACAGTTTTCCACGGCAAATTTTGCCAAATTCCCCGGGCCAGTTTACAAAATTTCACGGCTCACCACAGCAAAATTGTTCAAATTTTGCAGCTCACTACAACCATTCGTTTGTGAGTAAACTGAGCTTTCTGCTGTCATCACAAAACTTTAGCTATTGAAGGCTGATGTTGTGCTCAGTTATGCTAGCAACATTCAAAGAAAATTATTAATTTTTTAAAGTGCAATTTGTCAAATCAAATTGTTTATTTATGATCGAGTGCAATATTGTGATGGCTATTAGTAAGGCTCACAGTTTTAGGCAGTTTAGTTTAATTTTTTTGTGATATTTCTATTTACGGTAGTTATGTTGTGAAGTCGACAATCGTACTGATCATCAGTCATTTCTAAATTTTTTGCAAAATTTTGTGATATTTTGCAAAAAAGATCAAAATTCCACAGAAAAAGACAAATTGTGTGGTTTGGCTCAAAATTCTGCAACCCACGGAAAACTGTGGACCCTACTTATTTGCTCACTTTTGCATGGCAGGTCAGTACTGTGAATTGGTAGTTGGAAGCTAGCTAAGCCTCTGTTGACTGAAGATGTCAGCAATGCGAGTGAAATACATTCTGTTCATCTTGCAGTCAAAAACTGTTTACAAAACATCTGCATGCTTAGTAATTGAGTATAGTTACATTAATTAGTTAATGCTAACATTACAATTCGTTCATGACATTATTCTCCAGTTTGCGTTGATTTGTGTCTTGTGTTAGCCACGTGGTGGACTGTCTGCAATGGGTCCTGCTGATGTTGGGTCTAAGAAGAAGTCCTCAACCTCAGATTGTATGACTATGTGTTTTAATATAACATAATATCAGTTTTTACGCGCGAAAGCAGAATGATTCGCGCGTCTTTGCCATCGCCTGGGCGTCCGTCCGTCCGTCCGTCTGTCTGTCACACTCGTGGACTGTATCAAAACGGTGCAAGCTAGGATCACGAAATCTTCACTGTGGGCTGCCCCAAGGTCTCTAGTTTAT
>Ga0056128_1011646_pt1 | contig 10824 bp, 4 predicted proteins | sample WorMetLIZISLAND2_FD_71113 | JGI IMG/M metagenome (GOLD analysis project Ga0056128, IMG submission 71113) | Marine gutless worms symbiont microbial communities from Max Planck institute for Marine Microbiology, Germany - Olavius geniculatus... ... | reverse complement strand
CAAGTCAACTTTCGAAAGTCTTCCTGTATGCGTATCGGGCCACGTTGCAGTGTTAAATGTGACAACATTGTGTTGACATCTGGCCAGTCTCTACAGTGGGTTGATCAACTACGATATCTTAGTGTATTTATTGTGCGTTCTGTAAAATTCAAGTGTTTGCTGGATCATGCCAAAGGAAATTCCTATCGTTCATCTAACTCGATATTAATTTTGGCAAGGTTGGTAGAGCCGCTTCCGAGAAAGTGGTTTTTCACCTAATTAAAACAAAGTGCCTACCTGTGTTGCTGTACGGACTCGAAGTCTGCTCCCTAACAAAAGCTGACCAGCAGTCACTCGACTTTGCAGTCATACGTTTTTAATGAAACTATTCTGCACTTCGAACATGGTAATAATTAATGCATATTTAAGTTACTTTGACTTTAGACTTCCAAGTGGATTGTTGAGAAATACTTAGTAAAAAGGGTTTGTCATAGTTGTTGCTGTCGATGCGTTCGCTGTCGGTGGGCCTGTTATGTTCTGTGTGAAAGTACAAACTATTCAGCTATATATGAACTGTATGAACTGTATGAACTGTAATTGTTTAAGTTTTTTTCTTTTATTTTGTATTTGTTTGCTATGTTTGCATATATAATAAAGCATTACTGGTAAAACACAAACGTTTAAAAAACTTGCACATCAACAACACGAAAACAATTCTAACAAGAATATTTTTTTTATCTAAAAAGTGTTTTATATATGTACAAATTTATTTATTTATTTATTAACAACACACCAGTTAAACGAAAAGCATAAATGTGCGTGCGTGTATACTACGCGTGGAAACAAATTTATTAGTAGCTGAATAGCCAAATCGAACATTTTTTCCAGGCGCGGATAAGAGCAACGAGTGCCGCTGACCGAGTGAGTGTGATCTGGAAAGTCTTGTATCCGGCGATGAAGGAAGCCAGCTTGGTGAGAGACTGTTTGCCGGAGCCGCCAACACCAACGAGCAGCGCATGACCTTTGGCAGTGCGAATGATCCGCGAGATCTTGACCAGGTTTGTCATTGCGTCCTGTACATAGCAACCAATACACAGCTAACAAAACAAACTACACATCACCGACAGTATTGACGACGTACTCTATAGCTCTGAACAAATTCAGTTTTGAAATGCGCATTAATCTAGCTGGGCATTTTCAGATTAGAGTGGTTTCCTAATAATTAGTTTAGCCATAAGTTTCTTTAAAATAGGAGTTTCACAGCCCATGCATTTTGGAAAAAAAATTTTCGACGAAAAAGATTTTTGACAATTTTTTGACGGTTTAAAAATTTAGCGGGAGGCAAATGTGACCGTCCCTGTGCTCCTGCGAAGACGCCACTGATTAATTGAGCCCTACACAGTCACGCACGGCAACTGCATGCTTATGAATAATCACACAAACAATAATTAAGTCTATATAGCATTAATCAAAACGGAATTGGTAAATATAACATAAGTAATAAAAGAAACAGATTATTAATACGGTGAAGAAGACGAGATCGAGCTGGGATCCTCTGATAATCTCATTGTACTGAGCTTGGAACATCTCGAGACGTTCTGACAACTGCTCATAACTCTTGATTGGTTCATAGATCTTTGGAGCATCCAAATCTATGTCATCGCTTTCATCACCTATCAACGCACAACATTACCGTCTTTTGTTTTACTACATGTGCTTATTTTGAACCCCTAAATCAAACAGTCAGTCGTGTATGTATAATCCGAAGGTTTGATAGTGCGAAAGTGTATACTGCAACATGCGTTTTCACTAAACATAACTCTAAAACTAACCCTAGTTAAGAGAAAATGTGAAGATTGAGTCAACGTCCGTAAAAGTGCATAGGAAGAACCTTTTAATTTTCGAACTATCAAACCTTCGGATTATCGAGTTGTCCTTAGTCAATACAAGATATCAAAAATAGCAGATACACGTATTGACTTTTGGACATAGGGTGAAGGGAAGAAACCATGCAAAGTAAATGATGCAAATGTCAGCGCTAGGGGACATTCGTCCCAGCATAGCTTCGACTGTTTTACTCTCACATTGCCGCTATATCACGCATTTTTTCGATTAAGGTGGCTCAGAAAACGTAGAATTTGGTTATTTAAAAAAATCTGCAACGTCTGTAACGCCTCAACTAGCTCTTAGTTTTAATTGGACTTGTCCAAAGGGGGCCATGCTTGTATTAACTTCAAACATTGCTGCTGGGCAGAATGTTATTCAAAACAGAAAACAAATTAAATATCAAAGTCAACGCCGCGAACCTGTAGGGTCAGGAGCATCGCGAAGAAAATCAACGAAGTATTGCTCAACGTCCATCTCACTAGCAAGCACCGTACCACACTCCTCTTCCGCCACCTGGCGAACAATTAACGAACATCCTTAGAGTCACTCGACAGGAAAACACTGCAGCTTGTTAACGTCGAGAAATATCTACTGACTAACACGTTGATGTAATTAAGTAAGTAAGTAAGGAAGTGTGTTAAACTTTGTCAGTGGGTGGTCACTATCAAGTTTGAGATCTCTATGTGTGCAGACTAATCGTTTCTTCTGATCAAAATATCTGAAACAGAGCACAAAGTTTGGGTTTGGGTAACATCAAGATGTTTGGATTTTCGTGGAAATTTAGTAACTTTTTTCCTATTTCACCCTATCTTCACATTCGCAATGCATGTGTATAAGACAGTAATTATTTGTCAGTCTTTGCAAGGTTTCAGCACTACCAGTACACTGCCAAGGGGCCATGTATCTGGTATGACTATCGAAGAGATCACTCGTTAAAAGAAATCCACAGAAATACAGCGCTGAGTCACTGACCTGTTTAATCGCCTTCTCAAACCAATCTTTGTCTTCCTGAGTCGTGAATCGGTCGGCAAACACTCGTAAGCATTCATGCTTCCATAGCGACATCAAAGTCTGTGAATTTGAGACGACTTCAGCCACAGCGTTCAGCATGCCCTGAGTACACAGCCAACAGCAAACATTCACTCGCATTAGAAATCATATTTCCCAAGCTAACGAATAGAATAAGTGTCAGTCACAGAATCAAACCAATGCTTTTGTGATGAAGCACGTCACAAAAGTGTTAAATAGTCAACGATAACAAACCGGTGATAAAAAAGTTTCGTGCGGAGGATAATCTTTACATTCAAATCACATTAGTTTCATATTCTGTTATAGGCCTACTTTTTTTTATTAAAATGTCGTTGTCACTATTATGCAGCTCTTCTAACAGACAGCGTTATGGTCACTGCCCGTCTGTCTGTCCTATCGGGTCCTTAACTCAAAAGCAAACGGGAGGGAAAAAACTACAATTGCTGTGAATGGTTCCCAAAGCAGAATTAACAGATGTGCTAATTTTTAGCTCAAAAAGTTAAAGATCAAGGTCGCCGGATGTTAAAAAGTCCACAAAATGATGCACATTTCGCGTTACTGTTTATTTAGGCCTGAAACACCACGAGCTATCCCATGCAAGCACACCAGGAGCAGCGCTTATAAACTTATACAACGTAGGTAACGAAAACTTGGACGTTCATTTGAAATTCAACATAAGAAAGTGATATATAACTACTAGATATAAGTCATTTTTCCACTAACGTATACTGATAACAAAATTACAACGTAAAAAGGTAAAAAAAAGCAAAGTCCAATACTTGCTATACCGCTTCTTACATAAGACGGACTGAAGACCAGCAGCGCTTTTTACAGTCTCGAAAGTGTCAGCTAACTACGAGCAGGCTAGTAATATAAAACAAGAGACAGCATAATTATAAAACTGATATTGGCGGTCGAAATACACTGTACCTATACTAGTGGAATGTATAACGCTGCATTTACCTGCCAGATGCGGCTGAGGTCACGCAGGTTGAAGAAGTAGTGGAACTTGGCAGGGGTCGGTAACATCTTGGTTTTAGTGCGCTGCCACAGCTTGCGGGTTGCAGGCACCAGCGCGTCGACCACGCGACGCACTTCTGCGCTGAACCCCCGCTCCTGCAGCAACACAGTAAATGCCGGCTCGTATACACGCCGTTTACACGGTGCGACATAATGTACACGCAAAACAACAGAATTACAATAAAGCAGTTTATTTCGTTGTATTGCACTGCAACAAAATACAACAAAAAGCTCAGCTGTCACTAAGGTGAGCCGACCGTACCGCCTGTGTTCGAACGCCAGCGTCCGACTTCCAGTCGCGGAGAGAAAGCGATTTTTAGAGGTGACTACATACACGCTATGTTAACGCTTCTATCGAATGTTACAATCAACGCTAAAATACGGCAATTTGGCGCATGTGGATGATGGATGCATGCAGCAACTTCGCGTTAAAAACTGCGTCCAAACCGCTGCAGATAGGCTACTATTGGCAGCCTATAGGATCTCGTCATCGTCCGATATAACGATACCACCGCCAACTCCCTACTACGTACCGTTTAGCCACAATACATAAAGTCAAAGTTTCGGAAAACAGACAGACAACAGACAGACACAATCTTGTGCCATAAGCTCGACCGTTAGTACGGTCGGCCAAAAACTACAAGTACATACTGCGATAAAATATCCGCTGCCGATGGTACGGAAAACTTTGTCGATTGAAGCGTTTGATGGCAGACTACAGTTGAAGACATTGAACTGTCGTTTGAGTCTCTGTGGAATATCATTGCGTCCACCGCCAGGGTGAATCATGGCGCCGATTATCTGTACATCAGCCACGTGGGTGAATTCGCCAGGCTTCTCAAGGTTGTAGAAACCGCGCGCTTCCATCAGCTGGCGCGTTATCTCGTTCGTCACCTGACATACAAACACTGACCATTTATAGCAGTCACGGCGGGACGGGTGGAGAATGATAGAACACGTTCACCGAACTAAACTTTTTACAGCTCGCTGACGTTCCCCAAAAAGATTATTCACAGCTTGAGGTAAAACTTGTAACGTAGTATAACAACAATACATAACATTCATACCGAAATGCATTTGTCGGCAGAGCTCCATCTGGATCCGCGGGGAGCTTACAAAGCTCCGCAAACTAAACAAACTAAATCCAGGTTGCTGCACTAGGAGGGAAAGAAAATGAACGAGAAAAAAAGCAAAAAACAGGAAGAATATAAAAAACTTGAAAGAAAATAAGAGAAAAGTGAGCAAACCCCTTCATGTTCCGAAACGTAGTTGCGTTATAATCATCATCGTCAGAAATAACTGGGTATAATATTTTTATATATCAAGCTAATGCAGAGAAAACAGTGAAAACTCCGAGATACAAAAAAAGAGTATTTCATCGCCCCATCGAGTTATAAAATCTCGGAAACATCACAAATTTATGAACCTGTCCATTAATGTGGTATCAATTTCTGGACAGAGGTGAACATGAATTCCCGTTTCTAACGTTGCACTGCGTTTCGAGTAACGTTAGCAGCTTACCGTTAAGAAACTATCTTGTGTATAAACTGGACGGTTAAAAAGTAGCAGTGATAGCAATATAGTAGCATAGCAATGTGAAATATATCTGACCTGGTCACCCCACTCGTTGATAACTGGCATATTGATATCATCGACGAACACGGTCATTTTCTTGCCCGCAGGCGGCCCGTAGGTCGTACCCATTCGCTTGTCCACGTAACTCTCTATTGTACGCTGCACAGAAATTAATTGACGAACGAACAAAGTTAAAAAGAAAACCATGAACATACAATGCTAAGACAGTGGGTACATGTAAAATAAAACATTTTTTCGAATATTTAACGCATAACAACGTAGTCTCTCTTCGACATTTAGTTGCAGTCTGTTAGCTCAAAACTAAAGCTTTGACTGATTCATTAATATAGTGAAAACGCAAACATGTTCAGCAAAATGTGCACAGATGTTTTACGCCATTTGTTTTACCAAATTACTAGTCAAATGTGACCGTAATCCATAGCATAAATTCGTCCAATAGTTACATACAGCTGCAGCACAGATTACTCGCCTGAAACATGAGAGGCGTAGAAGCGCTGGAGAAGTTGAAGCTCTTGAACACGTGAACTTCGGGATCATACTTGCCGCAGTAACCTTGCACGATTACCGTCTTTGCGGAACCCTGCTCTCCAATCAACAGAACCGCCTTCGACTGCTTCGCAATCGTCTCGATCAGAAATTCCGTTCGACAGTTGTCTACGTTCGGCACAAGAATATTCAGATAGTCCGGCACACTGTCCTTTGGATAGACGTACTCCGGTACCTTGTTGTAACATGCACAGTGTATCTTCCTTACAAATCAGATCAAAGATTTGTTTAATAAAAACAAGTGACAGGCCTCAATTGCACAATGTAAAACAAAACGAATACGAGATACGAAAACAATTAAGTGGCACTTTAATATTTACTGCAAATGTGCAAGCTGTCTTTACTTTTGTAACAAAAAAACACTTTATATAACAAATACTACCCTTAGCTTTTTCGTTTGTTTGACCGACTTGCCAAGGTATAACAGAAAACCCAAATCTTAGTCGTTAAAAATTTTTTAAAAAAGTTTTATTGGAGACATATTTTTATGTACTGTCAAAGCAGGACAGTTTGAAAAAGCCGAAGTTTTTTTGTATGATAATTTTAAAGCACTGACAATGTCAGTACAAACTTTACATTAAATGCAGAATGCTACAGAGTACAGACCCTGTTTTGCCAGTGTTTCCATTGTCCTTTATCATCAACAAAAAACTCAAATATCGTGTCTTCGCCGGACGCTGGAGATAACGGCAGGTTGCTTTCATGAGTCCTTAAGAACGACTCCAGCTGAAACACAGAATGAGCATTTATTTATATTAACATAACAGAATTCATTTTATATACAACGCATAATAACGTTTAAAGTATTGTAGAACTACCACACGCTACTGACGCATGGCGTGGAAGATGTAACCACAGCGGTTAGGACCTTGAACGTACGATCAAGAAATCGTAGGTTCGATTCCTGAACGAGTCATTATTAAGTGGTTACTATATAAATGGGTGACTGTCTACATGGGGGTAAACAGTCTCTCCATATAAGTAACACCAAGGTCAACTCAGCCTACTATTCCTTCAGGAAAAGTAAATCGAGTATCGCCCTGCTTGGCTGGGGTAAAAGCGGGCGGGATACGTTCACCTGTGTCGGATGGCAGGTAAACACTGTGGCAGGTGACGCTCCATAACTCTGTGATTGCAGTCTCGTAAAGAAATAGGCCTACACACCTTTCAACCTTTAATTCTTTATTACGACGGCAGCACAGCAATAGACCTGGTTTGAGTGAACACATTTCTAATACCAACAGACGCACTGACGTTGTTAACCTTCTTTCTATCGTCCGGTTCCAGCAGAGCACCAAGCGACCACATAACGGCGAAGACGATCAGTTTTTGCACGTGGTGAACGCCAACTTCTTTATTCTCGTCAGTAACAGTGAGCAGTCCTTCGAGCAAGTCAATCGCTTGCCATATATACATGCACTCCAGCACCTAGACGCATTTTATAATCACAGTAATTTATTACGCAATTAATAAATGTTTGCATTTTGACTGCAACCATTGCAGCAAGCACAAAATAAGCAGTGCAAGCCAGCAACTTTAGAAGTCTGAGAGTGGACATTTATTTATTTATGAAATAAACAAAATGTTTGTGCTATTTTAGCAATAAACTGTTGTATGTATTTGACAAAACAGTAGGCCTACTATCTATATCATGCACTATTTATTACCGGATTTAATAGCAAGAATGTAAATTAACGAAAAATGTGGTTACCAGTAAGCCCGAGACTAAGGTTAAAGATTAGGATTATTGAAAAAATTGCGCAGTTCTAAGCATATTCTAGAACTAAAATATGCCGACACTTAGTCGATGTATTTTTCTAGTTAATAGTACTATTCATAAAAGTAATAGCAGACATACGTCCATCTTAGGGTTGAGAGATTGCACAACATATCTGTAGAGATCAGGCCAAATAGACTCGAACGTTGCGAAGACGGCATCACTGTTGGACAACTGTTTTCGTGACAGCCATCCTGAAAAGTCAACATAAACGACATAACTCAAGATTTACTATCATATTACGTACAGCATTCAATGCTGATTTTCGCTTATGCAAATACAGTCAATTGAAACAATTTACAATAATAAGCTCATCGTTATACCGCAGATAAATAAATGCCATTTTAAGAAGGCTACGCGTAAGTTACCTTATTGCCCCTAGTTTTCTGTCAACTTAGCCTCCTGTCTTCAGCGGAATAAAAAAATGAGTAGCAGTTGTTTACGGGCCAGAAGACAATTAGATGAAAGTTTACTGTGGCTGATTAGGGTGGTGGTATGTCCGCTGACTGCACCACGGGTCCAACTGTTCACTGGTGCGGATAATGGATGGCGCATAATGTGAAGCGGTATCATTAGCTCATGCCAATCAGCACCTACTTCCGAGTTTGTAAAGCGCTTCTGATTACGAGTCGTCTGACTCATGTGAGTACCTTTGCTTTCATCAAGCCTTTTTTTGGCTTTCGTAAAGCTTTAACAGCAAAAAACAGGCAGCTGTTCTAAATGATGTTATGTTTTACATTATAACTGTACTTGTACAGGGTGGGCCCAAAAACGTGGCACTTTACTTTTGTCCATATCTCTGCCAATTATTGATTGATTTCTCAATTTTTTTCACTGGCACACTCTGCAGACAATTTGCAATAACGCGATTATTACATATCTCACCACACCATAAATGCGTTTTTACACTACCTTGTGTAATATTAATGAAATATGCATATATTACGATGATAACAAACAAACAAATGGTCCGTATGACGCTAGACTGCGTTAAACCCACACAGTTTAGTGTCATACAGATTATTTACTGCAATGTTGGTCTGAAGTGTTTTTTTCCATTTGCTTAAATCTTTGTTATTATTGTTAGTTTTTGCTTACATTTATATTTCACAAGGTAGTGTAGAGACGCATTTACCGTGTGGTGGGATGCACAATAATCACATTATTGCAAACTGTCCTCAAAGTGTGCTAATAAAAAAATTTTGAAAATTGGTCAATAACTGGCGAAGATATAGAGAAATGTAAAGTGCCACGTTTTTATGGCCCACAGTGTATTTCAGTTTCTCTCATCTCATTTTTATTTAAAACATTTTAGTCTGTTCTTTTTAATTAATGTGACAGCTTGATTAAACTAACAGGTTGTCTCTCAGTTTAATTTAGCCGGAAAAAATAAGTAGCCGACCGCTGAGGATTGGATTCCAGTCGAGGACTGAGCTGCTCATGTAGACCATTCCATTGCGTGATACCGTCGCCGGTGACGCATTGTCAATGTTGTGCACCTCAAAGATGATCTTACAGTTGGACGCCATCGGGATGCGGTCTCCATTAGCCAGCGTCAGCGTCTTGTTGTCATCAAGCACTGAATTGAGATTCTCGATCCAGATTGCGTCGACCGGACCGTCCAGCAGCAGCCAGACGTGCTCACCCTGCAGGTCGCGGATATATCGAAAAATAATGATCAGAATTGCTAAGAATTAAGTAAAAACTAGAACGCAGTCGTAGCCTGCAGGTACCTCCGCCAAGGCAAAGCTATTCGCCAAATGGCGTCACCATATTCGCTTTGCCAGCGGTTCCCTTATGCCCCCTTCACAGGCTGAATGGTAGTTCAAGCCCTGTGTTAACGGCGACTTCTCTTTCTTATGGGGAATCCAAAAATTCGACCCCCCACAGAATCAAAACGCCTGACCCGATTGAGATAAAATTTGGCACGGTTAATTAGGTCGGCAAGGGGACCCGTCATGCAAAATTTTATGCAAATTCCTCCAAGGGGGGCTTCTCAGCAAATGGGTGAAATATACGCAAAAATTTTTATTTATATATGCCTTTTTTTCTTCCGCTCATCCACAGGTCAGACCTTTTAAGGGATTTTTACGGTTAATGCGTCAAACGACGCGGTTCTGCACAAGAAAGTGCCTTTTTGGGGTTAGAAAATTAAAATTTAATATTTAACGTATTTATTCGCAAAAATCAAAAAAAATTACAATGGCGCCTATGCGGAAAATTAAACAATTCTTAAAACGGTCATAACTTTGGCTGTGTATAAGATAGAGTCGTAATTTTTGGTTCTAGGGTATGGTTTTCGGGGATGGCCAATCTAATGGTGTCATTTAATTTTACCCTGGACCCTCTCTGGTTGCCATGGTAACGAAATTTGGGACAAAATGGGCTATAACTCGGCTTGTGTAAGAGATATCCGCAAGATTTTTTCCTCTGTATGGGGGTTTTCAGGGATATGCCATTGAATGCTGCCAATCGCATTTTCCCCCGACCGACCCCCGTTGCCATGGCAACGAAATTTTGGACAAAATTGGCTATAACTCGGCTTGTGTAAGAGACGTCTGCGAGATTTTTGCGTCAAAACTCACCAAAAACATGATTTCTGGGGCCTGAATAGGCATTTTAAGCCAAATTTGTGAAATCTTCGAATCGCGATATCTCGAAAAGTGCACACTCGATCAACACGAAATTTGAAGTGGAATTTCAGGTGCACAAATAGACTTTGTGGGTGGTCCATCATTACAAAATTATAATTCAAGATGGCGGCAGTCGCCATCTTGGATTTTTGCACAAACATCATTAACTCAGTCGTCGATTGACGTAGACGAATAAAATTTTGTAGTGATGTAGACGGCTGCCACCGGAAATAGACCATTTGACCAAAATGGACAAAAATAAAAAAATCAAGATGGCGGCGGCCGCCATTTTGAATTTCATCTATCGCTCATAACTCGTTTACTATTGCACATATTTGCACGAAATTTGGCACGTGT
>Ga0056128_1011644_pt1 | contig 10824 bp, 4 predicted proteins | sample WorMetLIZISLAND2_FD_71113 | JGI IMG/M metagenome (GOLD analysis project Ga0056128, IMG submission 71113) | Marine gutless worms symbiont microbial communities from Max Planck institute for Marine Microbiology, Germany - Olavius geniculatus... ... | reverse complement strand
CCAGACAACAGTTGCATACTCAACTATGGGGCGAACGAATGTATTAAATGCCTTCATTAACACCAGTGGGTCACGGGTAGTAAAGCACCTCAAAATTAAGTTGGCCCTTCGGGAAGCGTTTTGACAATTTTATTGATGTGAGGAGAGAACGATAAATGATTATCATACATAACACCCAAAGCAACAACACAGTTAGTCGCAGGGAGTACTTGGCCGTTAATGAAGTATGGAAATGTATAGGTTTGATTTGATCTTCTGGGTCCAATGTGCATAACAGTGCATTTACCAGGTGATAATCTCAATTGTTGTGCGTCAGACCAAATTTGAGATTTGAAAGATATTCGCCGTCGCAGTTTGAAGTCGTCCGAAATTAGGCCAAATTTTGCATGTTTTGGCCTCTAAATTATTTTGAAAAAAGGCCCCTCAAAATTTTGGACAAACATTATAAAATTTAGCCTACTTTCAATCATCGTGCAAAATTTCACGACGATTGGCCGATTGAGCTCGGAGATCTCGCGTTAAAAAAATTTAAAAAAAAACATTTGCAGTAAAACATAAGTCCGCTCCGAAAACTATCGTTTCCGGGCGGACTAATAAGTTTTTGATAAGTTATTGCCATTGGTTTTGGGGTCCACTTTTTATTGGGACACAGTGTACATTTATCATAGGTCTTCAAAGTAGTCGCTAAGAGCGAAACTAAAAGGATCGGCTTCGCTTGACGTGAAATTACTTGCGGAGAAATGACTTGCACTTGGCGCCTGCTTGTTCATTCACGACAACACTCGTTGCCAATGGGCCAAGCCAAAGAACAAGCCAAGGTTGCAGTGGACACTGTACTACCTACCGGGTGAGCAAAAACGGGACACGCCTTTCAACTGCGTCAACACAATGCCACGTAAATTGCAAATATCAGTTATTTACACTGTTCGAACAATTCTGACACTATATCAACAGTTTTAATGTACACATTTTACTCGATAGAAACGCAGATTGTGAGAGAACAGCGTCCATCTTTAGTTAATCCAACCACGATGAAAAAAGTACAAATTTATTCGCACAAAACAAAACTCGTTTGCATCGGCAGACGGAGAACGTCATTTAATGACAAGAAGCCCAGCTATCACTAGGAAAAGCCGACCGTACCGCCTGCGTTCGAAGCTTAGCGTCCGAATTTCAGTCACGGAGAGAAAGCGATTTGTCAGAGGTAGAACAGTTCCATGCACGTTATCTTAACGGAACGCTGTCTTGAAAGTTACACCGAATGCTAATATAACAGACACCGCACGTGGTCATTTCGCCAGGTGATATAAACAGTTACAGAGTGAATGAACAAGAAAAATATCGGACGCAGGTTTTGCAAATATTTCTCACAAGAAAAACGCCTTGGTCGGAAAAACACGCTACAGCTTATACAGTTCCTGTTGCAGTACTGACCTTTAAAGTCATTTAAGGTAAATGATTTTCACGTTATTTGAAAGCCAATATGCGACTTTCTATTAATGATTAATACTAAACTAGGCCGTGTCTATCGCCGTTTGCGAGATAAGGCCACTTAGCCTATAACTTTTAACATTCCATTCAAAATTGTGGCCAAACCGCTGCAGATGGACACATGGTTATTATTGACAGCCTATATAAGAAGTTGCCACCGCCCTATTCGATGGTACCATTGCAGACCCCCTACGACTTACCGTTTAGCCACAATACCGCACGATTGGCATTGCATAGTGCGTTATGACCCTTTGAGTTTATCCAAGGTTAATGATTTCCATCTAATCTGACACTGCGTATGCGACTTCTTATTAGTGATTTTCTTAGACATGCCGACCCGAACAAATTGATTTTTGACCTTGTGGTTTTGGCCTTGGTCTCGTCTTCGGTCTCGAGAGTCTAACCTTGTTCAACACTACACTACGGGTCACTTTATGGCCCACCCTGTAGATAGTGCGCAGCTATAGTTCGTGTCCGAGATAGGGCCAGTTTTCTGTTGGAAAAAGTGTAACGGCTTTTAAGGTCATCTAAGGTCAATGATTGATTTATATGTCATTTGAAAACTAGTATGCGACTTCCTATTAGTGATCAGTAGCAAACTAGGCTCTATCTTGCACCGTTTAGCCACAATACATTTGTGACAAACTGAGAGACAGACAGATGGACGGACGACAACTCATGCCAATAGCTTGACTTTACAAGTCAAACGAGTCACATACTAAAGTACGGTCGGCTAAAAATGACACATGAGTAAAAGATAATAATAATATAATGCATCTAACAAAAGGAGAGGAAATTCAAATACCAAAAGGGTATCACTTTTAGCGATGTTAAATCTTCAAAGTCAAAGTGGCCTCGAGGCCAAACGTTTGACTCAGTCTTGGTTTTGGCCTCGAAACTATGACCTTGACCTTAGCCTTGGCTTTAAGCATTGCGACTTGATTTTGTTAACACCGTAAACTTCTAGCTTATAGTGTCATTGTCACTTTTATACTTCTCCATGTCACATGTGGCCTCCGTCTTGGCCTTAGCTTAGAACAGTTGGCCTCGGCCTCGGTCTCGGCCCTGACCTCGTGGTTTTAGCCTTGGTTTCGTCTTCGATCTCGAGAGTCTAACCTTGTCGAACACTACACTACGGGTCACTTTATGGCCCACCCTTTAGACAGTGCGTAGCTATAGTTCGTTGTAAAGATGCGGCGCGCGCTGCAACAGCTGGGCCTGATGACGAGCTTGTTTCGTCAGCAACAGCAGCATCTGCCGGATCGGTAAGTTCATGAATAATGGCTGCGTGCCATATTGGCATACGGTCAGCGGGTTAGAAAACGTGGAAAACAGCAGAAAACCCTCTTGGTGATAATACCCCCCTGAATCAATCCACGGGATAAAAACATTCGGACGAAAGCCCTACAAAGACATCCACCGCGTTTTATATTTGTTTACTGTCTTGCATTCTTTATTCGGATTTTCACTGCATATGTAAGCAGCTGGGTCAAGCGTATTTAGGATTTGGCAAAAGGGGGCATGGCGAGCGCGCAGAGCGCGAGCCTATAACGGGGGCCTGGGGGCGGAGCCCCCAGCGGGGTCCAGGGGCAGAGCCGGGTCGGGCCCCTGACCCTCCGGGTGGTGAAGCTGAAACACTTTTTGCTTTTGAACGTTCAATGGAAGCCGCACATTCTCCATTTTTTTCTGAAATTTGGAAACGCAGCAAATCACAGAGTCATATCAGATGCAATCTCACATGGCGATTTTAATCGCATATTGTATCGGTATGAAAAAAACCATCAAACATTGTTGAATTTTGCAATTCTTGCTGGAAAACGGCAAAAAACGCACTTTTTCATATAAAGTCGCCTGTAAAAAATTTTCATGGTCGGGCCAAAGGGGGGCATCGCACCGTGCACCCCCTCCCCTAAATACGCCACTGCATACGGTCTACAGTGAAATAACGTGTCGATGACCCACCGGTGCAGTCAAACGTGACAAAAACAGTGTGGGCAATACGATTGTTTAACACACATCTATTTTATTCCCGACATATAGGCCTACGCATATTTTGTCTGAGAGGTTTGTCTAAGAGGTTACGTCCGGGGGACCATGCTCTGAAATCAGCGGATATAACAACTGTTTGAAGACGCGTTTCGTTTGCGTAACCCGCGCAGAATGCGTATAGTCGTATAATAAAGCCAATGCGAATTATTTCACAGAACTGCTTGTCATGTTTTCAAGTTCCATCTACCTATGCGTCAACTTAATCGTCTGAATTCATGTGAAGAGGAATTTGTTCTTGGCCAGGAAGAAGCGTGTTAAAATTTCAGAAGTGGCAGCTGATTGGCATGAACTAATGGTACCGTAGCGTGGTCGTGCACCATGCGGTCGCCCCTATTGCCATTGCCATAGCCAATGAACAATGTCACTCATTCTGCAACGCCTCGGTCAACCTCGCTAGGCCGTCACCCTATATAGCCCGAAAGCTAGCCTAATATTCATTTCCCATCCCGGTCCCGATGACAGTAGGAGGCTGAGTTAACCTGAGCAGTGAGAACTAAGCAGTGAGCACAACTTGCTGAAGATTGCTTGCGGCGAAATTCTAACTGCACGATCCGAGGACATGCATGCTATATTATGAGTGGTCTAGTGGTTCGTTACCCCCCCCCCAGGTCGCGGTTTGAATCTCACTGCGAACTGTTTGCAACCAACCTAGAAGAGGCTGTGCTCACTGCTCAGGTCAGGCCAATATCGTCAGCGGGCTGAAAAAATAAGGCAGTCAGGTGCTGGGCTGTCATTACGTCTGTCAGGTCAGCAGTTACCTTCCCAGCCGCAGTGCGTCACCGCTTTTTTGGAACTGAGTAAGCCAACTAACGAGAAGCCCAGCTGTCGTTAAAATGGCCGAACGTACTGGTTGTCAGTAACCTTCAAAGTCGTCCAAGGTCAATAATTTCCATCTTATCCAACAGGGCGTATGGCGCTTCCTATTAATGATAAACAGTAACATTTTTTGGCCGTAGCTCTTACTGTTTCTGAGATATGGCCAGTTTTCAGTTGAAAAAAACACATTTTTCTAATCAGGTCCATTCAACCTCGAATTTTTAAACGTTTCCCTTGCACTAGATCGCTGAAATTCTGCATGCTCGCTTAAGGCACATGGTTAATTACTCGTGTAAAAAGTTTCTTCCTAAAGACCTAACGCATAGCCACAGAAACATCCGTTACAGACGACAAACGGACGGACAGACGACAACCGTGCCAATAGCTCTAAAAACATTCGATGGCAAGCTACAGACAGAAAAAGTCGCTAAAATTTTAGTTCTAAATTAAACAAAATCGCCCTTGAATGGCTAACAAACTTTTTTTACTTCAATGGCGAAACATTCGCTCCGAGATTCAGGCGGCGTCATGCAACAGTTGTTGGAGACGTTTATGTCACAGAGACACCAGGAGGGCGTGTTGGGTGGTCGCGCAGCAAAAGAGTATGTGACGGACGAACACATGAAAAGACGTATAGACAACTGCGTGGTCAGGTTAGGTCGGGTGTTGTCACTCGAGGTAGGGTCAGCGCACTTTCCCCACTGCTCTTTGTCTGGCGTCAATACTGTCCACCTTTTATCGCAGTGATTACTGATCGAGTCCGGCAGTAGACACGAGTCGGACTCAAGTGTTCATTTCCGTGACTCGAACTAGAACTAAGACGACTCGAGTACATGACTGTTTTTCGTGGAAGGCGCGGCGCTATGGTCAAACAGGCGAGCGTCATTTCCGTGACGACGCTGGACGCTGGATGCTGAGTTGTGCGTGTCCTCCAGTGAATGTGTAACGGTCACAGCGCCACGAGGCGACGTAGCCAGCCTGGCAGCGTCAACGAGTACGAGATGGTCATTCATCGCCATACCCCGGGCCCGACGTCCGACACCGGCCTGATATACCGACCATCACTGCCCTACCGCGAGACACCGTGTGCTGCCGACACTTCACCCGAACTGAAACGCCTCGGCATACGTGCACACGCAAGCAAAACAGAATACTGTCCGATAATGTATAACAGTAAATAACTGTACATTTATATGTGCCACCAATCAGTGACTGACGACGCTAGGTGCATAATTTGGTTAACATCGAACAATAGGAAAAGGCTGGCGAAACTGTGCTTTTGTCGAGTTTTTGCGGGCTTCCTTTTTGCATTTTTTTCGTGTGGGGAGTAACAGAAACGAAGAAAACAGTAATCTAATAAACGATAAAGGAAGAAACGATATAGAACCTGGTCCCCCTAAAAATCTTTGATACATGTGTTTTTAAAAATTTTTTGTAGGTGTCGCCAGATACCAATAAAGATAATAAACATACGACGACGACATCGACGATTGATAATAATATGTACCACTAAGTGATGGAGCTTAATACCCCGTTTACACAATGAAGCAAACATGAAGCAAACGTATTCAAAACACACGTGCACGACGCTTCATCGTGTAAACCGGGTATAACTTGCTACCATACTGCAATTCATTGCAGTATTCCGACGAAAATCTTTGCCACCTTTGAACTCCACTGAAAAAACCTTTTATCGCCATTGTCTTGTCGTTCATTTTCCAGTCATCTGATTGTCGCAGGGACCTACACGTTGATTCCAATGAAACTAGCAGAACGTGTTTCCAGTGAAGGGCCGTGACGTCGCCGTCGTTCGTCACAGCGCTCAGTCCTGGCGAGATCTATGCAGACTATGCTACACAACAGTCGATTGCTTTCGAACGGTTTCGCTCATACTAAAGAGCGACTGAATCGAGCCCAACTGTATTTTTTACTGCAGCTGAGCAGTCTGCGTGGCAACGCGACTTCAGTGAAAGAGACGACCGGCGTTTCTCCGTATTAACGACGCACCCCACTCCACCGCCACAGCGGATTAGCCATTAGCATGCCATGCAACGTCGTATTTCTGCCAAGAATGATAAACAACTTGACATCAAGGTCCCACCATGCTATACACGCAATTTTTCAGCTTCAGCTTTAAATGCTTTAAATGCTTTAAATGCGTTGTATAGTCCCTAAGATATCGTTCGACGTAAACGAATACGTACTAGCCTAAGTGACCCACAAGGCTTAAAAAATTACTTAGTCAATAACCAGTCAGCCATCTAATTAGACCAGCTTGACACAGCAGAACCTCAGCTTTTGTTGGCATTATAATTTAACGTAAACTACTGGTAGGTTCTATTGGTATTAAAGCATTGGTAGCTATACTGATAGTACATTTTAGACAACATGCTATAGCGACAAAGACAAGGCAGTGGTTCAGAACATAGGCCTATACCAGTTCAAAGAATACGGTCCACGAAGTAAACTGGCAGAAGTTTGCGAAAAAACTAAAAAAGAGAAAAAACTGGACACTTTACTAAAAAAGATTGGGGAAACAGAAATCATCGAGACCAACCATAGGCACGAGAGCGACAAACCGAAGCATGCAGACGCACACTGAAGAAAACACGACCATCGTGGATGAACAAGTAAATCAGCAAGACCAGCCAAAAACACGTTCTTCAACACGCCATACACCTACGTAGCTATATCCTGAGAGACGTGTCTAACACAGTCTAGCGTGGAATAGATAACTCAAGTGTAGGACATTCTCCCCGGACGTTTCCCCCTGTTTTTTTGCATACCCGTACATCCCCCCTATGTATGGTTCTGAGTGCTGAGTGTAAGTTGTATTTCGTGTAAGTATCAATCGCTGTCATATATGGTCAAATAGCAAATATCCAAATGTACATGTATTAGGGTCTCACATAGAGCAATATATACATCATATTGAAAAGTGTAATAGTTATGAATAAATATATACAGTTATATACAGCAAGTCTTTTTATATATTAATTTAAATGTCAGTGAAATAAGGCGATATTATATACAGCTGATGTTCAAAAAGAAGGAATAGCGTAATAGTCAGCAAAGTGTCACTGTCACTTTCACTCGAAGCGGACTGTGCGCGCAACCGCACGCAAGGTCTCTTCCACCGTCTTCTAGCCATCACGTCGTGCTGTACAGATGGTGTGCAGTTGACGCTGCAGAATCTTGGTGGATATCTTGAGATGCTTTGCCGGCGGCTGGCCACGGGCATTCTACAGCAGTGTCGTCGACGCTGCGGCCGCATCCTGCTGCAGTGAATCGATGGCGCACCACACCGACGGGTGGTTACGACCGACCAACGCAGCGAAGCCCCTATTCCACGCCTCGTCCGGTCGTCGCCGTTCAGCGTGGCGACATGCACGTTCCAGGTAAACATCGGGAACAGCGGTGGCAGCGGACGCAGCGTGATGCGCGAAACAGAGGCATCGCTGTCGTCGTCGTCGTCAGCCGCTGTGGCAGGTCGCTAGCAGCGTCTGTAGCTTGTCGGCTTCTTCCACGTCGGTAACGCAGCCGTGCAGCACCTAACTGCATGCCGTCGACGACGCCAGACTCGGGGAGAAAGGCCCCGCACGCGCTCGTCATACATAAGGGGGAATGTTTGGGTATGCAAAAAACAGGGGAAAACGTTCGGGGGAACGTCCGGGAAGAAGTGTCCGGGAAAATGTCCGTCTTCCGATAATTCACCGCGATCTATTGCACTTTCTGAGAATATGATCTTGGCCTGAAGCGTTTGTTTTCTATTAAGCCTATTGTTATTGTTTTATCAAAATTCTGTACATTTATATTTTATAACCTAACATAGCGAGCGACGCAATGAAAATGTAATAACCACTTTAGGCGCTCTCCATTGCAAATTTCTCAAAGAATGTAACAGCGAAAAAAGTTTTGAAATCGGATAATATCTGGAATGACATAGGCTAGAGGTAAGTTCAGTGGCACGTTTTATGGCCTACGTTGTATGTGGGATGGATGATTACAATAATACACTGTATATTGAGATAACTGCACGTCGCGTTGAAATCACATGTAATCGGCTGCCATAATTATGCATAGGGCCTATGAGTCCATACACCGGTTAATGGGCCATTAATTTTGCCGTGAAATGGCCCAGTAAATCGACCTGCGTCTATGCATAAACAGCTATTCTAGTGCAAAAGTACTGACCGTTCATTACTGTCAATCGTTCGCAGTCTTACGGAAAATCGAGAAATTTTCAGCAGAATAAGAAAACAAATCTTTAGACAAGGCATCGAAAAAAATCAGTCGCCGATCATATTATTAATGGTTTTGCAACTACTTCCCAGAAAAAATTTCAAAATGTTTCATTTAATTTATTATTTTGGGCATATCTGTATACAGACTTAGCCAAAAACTAGACTATTTTTAAGTGTTGACTACGTTTAGTGACAGATATGTCTTGAGTTTCAGAATTTTGTCTAGAAAAAGTGTACCCTCGCATATCGGCGCGTTTAAAGAGCCAGGGTTCTGTTTTCCTGTTATATTGTTGCTTAAAGCGTATCATACGAATTACATTATTTCGAAGCAACAATTTCCGGAAAACGTTTAAAGCGAAAACAAAATTCACAAACCCAAATAAAAACGTCGCTGCAACAGGCACGCTGATTACGACGTCACTAATCGAATTACACCGCGGTCCTATCTTACACTGATTCAAAGATACGACAACATAAAAGCCGAAAATCACCAATTTTCCCTTCCCTGCCACACTCCTTGTGAGGTTCCACTTTAAGAAATACTATCAAACGACACTTTTATTCATTATTTTGACACAACTTTTTACCAAACGACATTTTCACAACAACGTATCAATCATGTCTCTTTCACTAAGAATCCCGGGATTGAATTTTTAATCCCGGGATCCGGGATTGAGGCATTTGTAATCCCGGAATCCCGGAATCCCGGAATTCCGTTTCGGGATTAGGGTCACAGATTGGTCGTCATTTTAGTATCCTTAATTGACTTATTTCATGCATATGATGTAGTACAGGTCCATACGAAAGGTATATCCGAACTGCAGGGAGTGATAATGACTGTCAGAATACGAATTACAGTGCACGGCAAAGAGTGGAACTCTAGCGCACATGAATACTTTTATTCATCAGACGGCTAAAAGTCTTATTTCTATCACTTAACACGCGAAAAAGTACGATTTTAACTAATTTTGTAATCCTGTAATGCCGGGATTGAGACACCGCCAATCCCGGGATTCGGGATTGGCGAAAACGGCCGGGATCCCGGAATTCGGGATCCCGAGATTGCAGTCGCTAACGGGAACCCGTACAGTGCCGGACTCGTACTCACGTTTATGTGAACGCAGCCTAATGGAATTTGGTCGGTTACAGTACACGGGAAAAGTCGGCGACAAAGTGCGCGGACACAAATCATGAAAGTCGGCGACATGATTTGTGTCGTGAACTTTCATGATTCGCAAAGTCGGCGTACGGTATTGAGATTTATGCTTAATGACGCCGTCGTCGTTTGGTTCAATGCCCGGTCTTTACTCAGAGCGTTCTTGATGATGTTTCTACTCTTGTTTTACTTGCTTGGATGTTGACGCAAGTAACTAAAATAGCAGAGCAGAAGCAGCAGCTGTTCGTTGAAATGTCGTTCTATTACGTGGGCGGCAATTGATCAGCACCAATTAATTCTGATTCTTCCTCGAAAATCAACATTCCCAGCGCCTTAATTGCATGTGCGATGTTTACATGATCAAAGGGTCATCGAGCTGGTACCATCGTCGTATTTATCTACAAAACTGGTACCCGAATAAACTAATGCTTTATTTTTAGCTTCTAGCAAGTGTACGAGGAAATTTTCTGATTAACTGCGCAATAATATTCGCAGTATTGCAGCGCAATTGAAAGTTATGTTATACCAAACTTGCCGTCGTTTGCTAATTATAAACACGCTTTCACTGGTCAGTTGAAATTGCACGGCAATTCAGTAGCTGTTAGAATACGTTGTGTTTGTCAACACGCATTTCTACCAGCTTTATATGTATCTTGGTTTAGTTTTGCAATCGCGAAACATATATTTGTCATATGTGTGACAATATACATGACAAATATATGATAAATATATAATTCATATATGTGATATATATGAAATATATATCACAGGCTGCGCGGTAGCGCCAGCCCTGTTGTAAGGGTGACCAGCCATTTCAATGGGAAACTCCAAAATTTGACCCCTCGTATTTCCCAAACCCATTAATTTTTCCACACTAAAATTTGCACAAATGATTATGTCGAGCATATCTCCTGAAGTGCAAAATTTGGTGAAAATCCGTTTACGGGTGGCTTCCCCACGAATAGGTGAAATATAACGCTTGCGTGACTTTTTGTGCCTTCCCTTCCCTTCCCTTTCCTTTTTTTTCTTGCCGTCCTCTACAGGAAAAACGACTGAACTGATTTTAAC
>Ga0056128_1011643_pt1 | contig 10824 bp, 3 predicted proteins | sample WorMetLIZISLAND2_FD_71113 | JGI IMG/M metagenome (GOLD analysis project Ga0056128, IMG submission 71113) | Marine gutless worms symbiont microbial communities from Max Planck institute for Marine Microbiology, Germany - Olavius geniculatus... ... | reverse complement strand
GTAATGTGGTCACACAATAAAGGTGCGGTGGGTGGAAGAACTTCACGTTTACGCGCCATAAATTTCTGCTTGTAACAGTGAAAGAATGGTTAAAATCGGTGCTGAATTACCAAAGTTATCTCAAAAATAAAACTGGGTATCCGTTTTTTGGAACACCCTGTATAGCGCAAACAGTCAACAGTTTTTTTCGGTACAAAAAAAATAAGCCACAATATTTCATACCTTCATAACGTCCAGCCCTCAAATTTACCCATGTTTGCTTTGCGTTCTCAGCACTAAGGTTTTAGTAGGCGTAAAGTAACCACTAAAGATCGCGCCGAAAGCTTTATATACAATGCGTACTTTGTGAATAAGCTTACTAGTATTTGAAAGCAATTATCATTTCACTAGTTAGTGCAGCGAAGCGCTTGCTGCAACCGGCAAGCTGTAATCTGCAATGATCGAGGCATGTTGCATGTTTACTGCTTTGTGTGCTAGAGACATTGGCGTAGCCAGGATCTAGTTGTAGTGAGGGCACTTGGGGGTGGGATATGGGGAGGGGTGTCCCCTCCCCACGAGGATGGCGTTTAGGGATGGGGCTGTGCCCCCTCCCCAGAAAATTTTTTGGATGTTTGGTGTGAGAATGACGTGTTTTGGTGCATTTTGGCACTATTTTGAGCAACTGAGTAGGCTTCTAGGGGGGCACGTGCCCCCATGCAATGTTTCCTATGGCTACGCCAGTGGCCAGAGACGAATGTTTAAATTCGGTCAGTGTTTGACGAGGTTTTAAAGTTAACTAGTAAGCTTATGTTTCTGGATCACCCTGCGTACGTGCACGGCGCAGTTCAAGCTATGGAGTGTGCCAAAAAGGTAAGCCTGCAACTTCTTGTCATATCTTTGTTAGATGTTGACAGATTTTCAGAATGCTTTTACTATTACATTTTGTGAGAAATTTGCAGTAACGATTTTTAACCATACCTAAGATGCGTCGCTACATTTACTATCTTGTAAAAAATCAATTTTAAATATAGTGATTTAAAAAAAATTGTTTCACAAAGTACTGTGGCGACGCATTTCAGGTATCCTAGTAGGCCTATATTTAATAACCAAATTACTGCAAATTTTCCTGAAAATGTGCCAGTAAAATAATTTTGATAATTGGTTAGGTTTTGGCAAAGATATGGACAAAAGTTGGAGGCTTACCTTTTTAAATATTCGTTATTGTTGTCGTCTTTTTCATTAACTTGGACATTGTTGGAGTGTTGTTGCTGACGCAAGCCAACTCCACAAGCAAGCACTCTACATATAGCAGTCAGAACTGAGTCTGTATATATAGGCCTATATGATGTGCGACACGTGTCTTAGTCGTTTAGCAAGGAAATGTACTCAGCTCAACTGCTACGAACATACAACCCTATATAGAGAAGCACCGACTGGTAAAAATGCGTAAAACTCAGCAGCGTAAGGCAAACTCTTGACGAGATTAAAAAAATTTTTGCATATATGTCGGCTGGCAGGTAACAAACACTGTGTGATCCCATGTGGCGGGTGACGCTCCGTAGCTCTGAGATGTTTTGCCTATGAAGAGCTATATGGCATTTAAGCATTTTAACCATTTATGTGTGTACAAAAATGCAATGAGTGCTAAGTCTGCGGTTGACTATTGTCAATCAAAATCGTATGTGGATCTGCCTAGCGTGGTTTTGAGACGATTCGAAAAATTCGATTGCGTGATCTTTACTTAATTAAGACTTTTTTCTTTTTTTGTTAAGTTATTTGCTGCACTTTAGTGAATAAACACGAATAATTGGCCTTTATACGTGCATTTTTACGCTCGAAAGCAGAGCTGCTTCAGCGCCGTATTGGCCATCGCAATTCTGTCCGTCTGTCGGTCCGTCACACAGGTGGATTAGTCAAAAACGGTGCATGCTAGGATTACCAAATCTTTACCGTCGACTCTAGTTTCAAGATCCGTTAAGCTTTGTTATAAATTAGAAAAAGTCACCCCGAACGAGAACGCTAAATGAAAGAGGTGGGAAAAATTTGCGACTTTTAGGCAATGAATCGCTGTATTTCAGTAACGGTGCAAGATAAGGCCAAGGTTACTATGGTTACTATGGTTACTATGGTTACTAATCACTAGGAAGTCGTATATACGCTGGCTCTCGATTGGCACCGAATTCAGTGACCTTGGATGACCTTTAACGCCAAAATAATGGGTTTTGTGGATTTTTGGCAATTTCGGGCTGCGAGACACATTTCAAGAGCGAAATGCGCCGAAATGAATAGAGATAGACATGGAAAAGCTGCATACGAAATTTTCAGCATTAAACGTAGATTTCAACGGTCCAACTGTCAATTTTTTAGGTTCAAGGAAACCTGCGCACGAAAGCATCACCGTAAACGTCGTTATTTTACCGTTGTTGGCCAGTTTTTCGTAAAAACGGTTGCAGATCACCATTGGCATGCTACCTAGCACAACACGCACTAGTGACGAGCTTCTTAGGCGTATTAACATCGATAACTATGAAAACCCTGAGCTTCAAAAATAATGGGTTTTATTGATTTTTGCGATCTACGGCTGCAGCGCACACTTCAAGAATGAATTGCGACGAAATGGCTGGAGATGATAGGCTGACAGTTTTCGAACAGGAACTGCTATAGGCTTTCGCGCGTCTCATGAGCATTAGCTCAGATTTCTTGTGAGTTAAATAGCGGGATGGCGTACGCTTTCTGGAAAAAAGTGAGAAACGCGAGCCCACTTCGCCCCTCTTGCCCCATTCAACTGTTCAACGCTTGATGTGTTATTGGCCGACGGTCCATGCAGCAGCAGCAGCAGCGGCGGCGGCGGCGGCTGGGTTTTTGCTGTCTGCGACGACCTGAGATTAATGCCATGCCGGTGTTACTTTATTATGTCTCCCCATGAAAAATCCACCCGGGCAAAGATAATCACGGAATTGATATGTTTTCCCTTTACTGAAATATTGCCGGCCCCATAAGTCTCCTCATTATAGGATCGCTCTCTCCCAGAAAAGTCTCTCCCGGTGGACAATTTACCGGCAAAAATCCGCCGCGCCCGGCGGCAGCCCAGGCGGGACGGATTTTCACCGGTAAATTGTCGGCCGGGGGGAGACTTTTCTGGGAGGGGCGATCCTATAATGGGGCGCTGGCGATAGGGCATGGTCGTCATCGGCGAATGCGAGTATGGTCTGGGCTGATGACGCCAATTACGACGTGACATCACATCTCCCCCGTGCAGTGCGCTGCAGCGCTGCTGATCATCAGCTGGCCTAACGTTGTTGTCTGCGGCTCCGCTCCCGTACGATGCCGTCAGGTGATAAATTGGGGGATCAGGTCCAATCTGTGACACCCTGGGAAAAGATCACGATATGCCATAATACATAGGCCTACTTGTACATTTATACACCGTGTCCCAAAAAACGACGCCATTTTTGTTTTTTTTGGATAGCTCTGTGAAACATTGGCCGATTGTAATAATCTGTGGCATGCAACACAATGAAAAAAACTTGACGTAAACGAGTATAGTTTTGCCCACCTCGTCTTAATACTGTCGCTACACTACCTAGCGAAATACAGAAGTCGTAAGCCGTTTACAATAATAAATTAATAATGTATGACCTCTGTCGAATTTCTGCAAAAAGCTTTACGGATGCTGTAACTATAGTTTTTCAGAGAGCCGACCGGAAAAATTTGGTAGCCTAATCCACGCTTGCACCATTCTGATAGGGCAGCCGATTGTGACAGACGGACGAAGGGACAAACGCCTCTGTCATAGGGCATCGGCATAGCATGCTGCTGAGTTCAAGACATATTTTGCGTTCGTGCAACAGACAGAACTATAGCCCATGTCGACACCGTCAAATGCGAGCTAATATTCCCAGTTTGTCCGAACGATGAGCTTGGCCGGGAGGCTGAGGTCGTAACTATATGCGTGCGACAGATATATGCATCGTGAGTGGATGCAAACGATTTCGCTGGCGCCATCAATTAGCTGAGAATCACCTGTGTGCGTGCGTGCTATCGCCTGTGTCACATTATAGGATCGCCCCTTTCCTTAGAGAAGTTTCCCCCGGCTGAAAATATACCGGTAAAAATCTATCCACCCGGGCGGCCGCCGGGCGGGCGAATTTTTGCCGGTAAATATTGTCGGCCGGGGAGACTTTTCTGGGCGTGAGCGATCCTATAATGGGGAGACTGTTTGTCCGTCCGTCAATTACGTGATTATCTCTCTCCGGGCGGATTTTCATGGCGGAGACATTTATGTGACACCGGCCAGACATAGCGCTATCATCAACATGATGCCTTTCATCCGCAGCGGTGCAATTAATTACTCATGATCAAGCCTCATCTTAAACAACGTGGTGGCCCTTGTACAACACAATAGCATTGAAGTACACACGATATGCTGCATGCTTCGTGCAGTTTGAATTTGAAGTAAACTAAGTCTTATACAGCCGAACGTTTCTTGTACTTTTACTTAGGCTTACGGCAGACGATCTAAGTTCTCCATTCAAGCTCGGCGAAGAACTTGGATCGTCTGCCATAGGCCTTAGCTTTGTTATTACCTCCCTCGAAAGAAAAAAGTTGTGTTTTTTGGTGTCTGTTTGTCAGTTTGCCGCGGCAAGATTACTTCAGATTTTGATGAATCTTTTTGAAACAGAGATCCGTTAGATTTTGGTAATGATTATAAAATCGTGCACGATTCTTGGAGCCGAAATTACCACGATCGGCGAACTATGAATCTTTGGGAGCCCGACAGGAAAATTTGAATGAAAATATAGGCTAAATCCGAAATGAATGAGCATTCTATCTCATCAAACCGATTGCGGCGTCGCGCGGTTTCCTTGAGACAGCACGTCTTTCTGTTGCTAATGTCAGATGACAGACGATCTGCCTCGCGCTTTGCTCAACGCTTTTGCCAGTTCTTTCTGTGTTAATTTTGCGCAATTCACTTTACAGACAGGCTTACGTCGAGAGTGGCACAGACTTGATTGAGTCAGGTGATCATTCGCTGAGTTAATTACGCTGGAAGCGGACATCAGAGACGTCCGATCGTAATTTAATCGCTTTTATCGCGAATTAAACTGCGACACACCGCGTCGTGCACAGTGCAGCTAGTGATGTCGTCAAAAGTCAACGCTGTTAACACGCAACAGTGGAATCTACAGGATTTTTATCCCAAGCTTTTATCCCAAGTCACGCTCGTTAAGGCAGATGGGAAGCCCCACGAAAATACGTGCCGTGGTTGGTATGAATTCATTGTTTAAAAGGCCAAACTACGAGTTCTGCATTTCACAAGGTAGTGTAGCAACAGTATTAGGGTAAGCTGGGCAAAACTACACTGTGTACGGTAAAAAACCGACCTCCTAGATATCGTGCAATAAAAATATCAAATGCGAACAAATTTGAATAAGGTTTCGTACATTTAATCTGCAATAAATTTTTGAAGTAACTGCCAATTTTGTTGAAAAATATTATTTCTCACCAAAATCACAAAATGTTGAATATTGGTAACAAAATATCTCCGTTACCAATATGGCATTACATACTGCAGTTGATCAAGCGGTTTGTTGATGCAATCAAAATAACGTAAACAATAACAAAAGGGTGTTTTCTGTAGATGATCGTTTTTAACTAAACTGTTGAGACAAAAGAAAGGTTATGGTGCTAAAAAGTTTATCGCGGAATTTCCCAGCAAGCCGTGGACAATGTCAGGATTAAACAAACGGTTGCCTAATACTAGACACTTTACGTTTTGAGGCGACCTCACAAAAGCCGCTGTAACTATTGTTTGCGTAAATAGATTTAGTTGAAATTTGGCACTTTGATTGCCAATTGATGATTCATTTTTGATGTGAAATTTTGCCAGAATCAGATATTGTTATTCAAAGTGACGCAAATGTATACAGTATGTTACATTATGTAACACCATATTGGTAACGGAGATATTGTGTTATCGATATTCAACATTTAATAATTTTGGTAAGAAATAATATTTTTTTCAACGAAATTTGGCAGTCGCTTTAGGAATTTATTTTAGATTAAGTGTACGAAACTTTATTCAAATTCATTCAGATTTGACATTTTTATTGCACGATGTCCAGGGAGTCAGTTTTTTACCGGATACAGTGTACAGTATACGCCATTCGTTTACGTCAAGTTTCCTCCTGATGTTGCTTGCCAAAAATTATTAAAATTGGCCAGTGTTGAATGGTGCTATTCAAAAAATAAAAGTGGCTTGTTTTTTAGACACGGTGTATTTTGACTATAGACAGGCTGTCACTGCAAAGTCACTGGCTCGGCATAAAGTAACACGATCTGCTGCTTCGTTCAGTTTTAACGCAGAGCGATTGCTGCGTTTTGTCAGCGAACTAGCAGCAGACGACTGAAAACTCTTTGACGCCTAATGCGGCCGGCTTTGTCACGTCGCTTACAGCGGTCGTTCGTATGCACTCCGCCAATCCGTCATCGTTCTGGACTGTCCCGACGTGCCGATCGCGTCAACACAAACGAATGCAACAGCTTCTTCGCGCGGCGGCGCAAACGCACTCTGCATTCTGGAATATGCCCCGCGCATTTGTTACTTATTCACGAAGAAACCATGCTTCCTGTTTGATGTTGGAATTATACAGCTTCGCAGATCGAGTCTGCTGCAGAGTGGACTGCGTTCCCTTCGGTGATAGGCTATCAAGTTTTATGTTTTGTCCGTGGTTTTCAGTGCATTTCAAGTCATATATGCAACGTTCGCGCGTAATCTCGGGCTCATAATGCACATAAATGGGCCGGAAAGCTACTGCCTGTTTTTGGAAAGAAAATCTTGAGAAATGTTCACGAGAAACGTTGTTCGCAAGTTGGTGTAGCCTGCACCGAAACGTTAAAGATGCGGCGATATCTTAAATCAAAGTTTATTCATTCACTTATTTTTATTTCAGTTTAAAATCAACTTTTACACTGTAGCGCGTGATTCGTGTTGGCTGGCTTGTGACATTTACGTCACATGCGTCATTTTCGAGAAGTCTTCGGCTTTTGACGTCTGGTGTCTTTGATCTTGACTTTCTGAGCTAAAAAGTGACCGGTTAATAGCCTACATCGGAGGAGAGAAATGATTGAACCGATATCAGTTCTTTACTCGTCATGTTTCTGACTTTAAAACCCGTACGTATGCGACAGACAGACGGACGAGCGGGCAAGAGCCTTAATGTGGCCTCGTATTAGGACGGCCGCATAAAATGCATATTATGTGTGTGTATGTTTATAAACTTCAAATTTCGCCCCCCCCCTGCGAGAAAATTAATCAGGGCTCCCTGTACCTGCCCTTTTTCCCTTCACGCTCTCTCCCCTCTTTTCCCTTTTCCTTCTGTCCCTTTCCCCCCTACGCTCCCTTCCCATAAAAATAGGCCTTCTCAATCCACCTAGAAGATCTGAAGGAGCGCTGTAAGCTTCCCCAGTTGGGTCCGAGACAGAGCCCCGGCCGAAAACGTATTTCAGAGAATTTTGACATTCCAGAAACCGCATCTGCTGACGTCAAATTTCGTGTTTTTGCCATGCCGAAAATTAAACACCATAAGTTTGGGCCCCCGCATTGCGGGGTCTACGGGATTAGTAGTTACGCCACTGAGGCTAAGCGTTCCGTGTATAAATACTGCATGGCGTGCTGTGAAGTAAAGCTGTCATGGCGTCGTTGTAAATCGCCGACAGCCCGCGGGAACCTGCCGTATATACGTAAGTAAGTAGGTAAATGTGTCTCACGGCACAGGTGACGCCGCTTAGTGTAATGCACACGTCGGCGTCGCTGTCTTCGTCGTAAATTGAAGCCCGGTCAAAGATGGAGTCAGAGCAGCAACAGCAGCAGCAGCCTCAGCAGCAAGAGCCATAGTTTACCTGAAACGGGGAGAGGGCTAAAAATGACGGACCTGAAAATGAAGGACCAAATTTCCAGGCATGAAATTAACAGACCTTAATATGCAGGACATGACCTGTATGCGAGTAGATTTCAGACGGCCGCTTATTGACCGTTGACCGTCTAAGTGGATACAAAGCGTGTTCAGGTCGGCGTCATTGTAGTACTGTGGTCAGTTGCGATCGTGGAGAATTCGTCTTCATACGTAGCGATAGCTAAAGGCCGCGGTTTTCTGTACATTACATTACATTACAGATTTTTTAACGAGGCCTAAGTAAAAAACTGCTAGGACCACAGACAAAAGCGTTAGTCACGACAAAAGCGATAATCAATTATACAAACAAGTGAAAAAAGAGGAACACTGATATGGCTTAAGTGCTGTACAAGTCCTTGTGACGGCTCAGCGAAAGCATTTATTTTTACGTTAAATTGTAGTTGAATTTAAAACTACATCAGCTCTTTCACATATACTATACTTGATCGCGTTAGCAGCTGTTGCACAGACATTCGTGATTACTGTTTCGGTAACTTGTGACTAAACGATGTAAATGATAGTTTAATTTGACGTGTTTGAAAAGTTTTTGCGTTTTTATGCATTTCAATGACTGCATTTATTTTACGTTGTATTGCATTTGAATTGCATTCTTGTAGGATTATGTTTTTGTCAGACATACTGTACTTGACATTACCATGTAGCGTTTTAGGCTAGTGATCATTAGCAGCTGTTGCAAAGAGACATTTTACAGTAATATTTTGCAAGTTGCAACGACATAATATTGCTAGTTTGAAGTTCCTGTTTTCCTAGTTGCATTTTAATAAATCTATGATATTATACAACTTATCTTGTTGCTCTGACATGTGTTATGTTGTTCTTTCGAAAATAGTTGCAATTTAATCTAGTTTCAAACGATATATATTTTGTCCGTCCACCAATTTCATGTCCGTCAAATTCAGGTCCGGCATTTTCAGTCGACCCGTAGAAACAACAACTGCCGCAACTAGTACAATTGTCGATTAAAATGGCAAACATTCTATCTGTTGTCGACGACATTTCGAGAAAACCGAAAACAACTTTCAACGTGATGCATTTATTTTACAGTTTTTCCTCGCAGTGATTTTAATGTTCTGGTAAAGTTTATTAATGAATAACGTACAAATTTGTGTGCTGTATTTTATTTAATAATGAAATTAACATTCAAGTAGCACTTTAAAGAAGACTTACTGATTTATGCCTTGTCGCTGCCAGTGGAAGTGAAACATACACCACAGACCACTTCTCTTCATTCAGTTCTGTCTTGTGCTGCAGTCTCCATCGTCTTACCTGCGGCTGTAGCCTAGCGGCCTACTTGTAACCTGCTGTTCGCATATAGGCCTAATTCCAGCTATTTTATGATTTCGCGCGCGCCCGTAAGATAGAACGTTTTTTTACTTGCTTGCTACTGAAAGAAAAGTTTTCGTTGTTTTGACCCGAGTTTTTAAACTGATACCAAAATAAGCGTGGGCAACTACATAGTAGTATTACCAGTATACTTAATTAGCCATTGCGTTGGCGGTAGCGGACAGCTGGAGTTGTGGACGATTAGTGTCTGTGACACTTTGAGTGAAAGCGACGCTGCAAAAGACGACTTTCGCAGATGCATTTGTCACACGCATGTCGGACATCACTTAATACCGGCGAAGTGCGATGCTTCGGGAATTTTTTGTCCGTCGAGTTGTGACAGTTCGGGCAAAACGGATAAGCAACGGTGCGGGCGGCGATCGTGTGACAGCAAAGTGAGTGAGTAGGGTTTAACGTCCCGCCCGACACAGTATAGGTCATTTCAGGGACGGCCTTTGCAGGCAACATTGCACATGCACATAATAACGGAACAAAAAGTTTAACTTTTACAGAAAGTTTAATATTTATGAAACACAAAGCACAAAAAACGACGGAAACCTAAACAGCAAAAAACATAATCGCGACAGTGGCAGTAAATGCAACCATTAGCCTATTCATGGACTTTGAAAGCAGCAGATATAAATGTGACCTTGAAATGATAGCATATCGTAGAATGATGAGGATCAGCCGGACAAAACACAGGACAAACCAGTCTATTCTGGATGAACTGTCTCCGAGTCACCGCTTTCTGACAACTATTCAGCGCCGTACATAAGTTGAAGTAGGCCTACTTTGGCCAAGTTGCCAGAGCTGAAAACCTCTCTACAGGCATATTACGCGGTCGCGTCAATGGTACCAGATCTCGAGGCAGACCAAAACGACGCTGGTCAGATGATGTGAAGAACTCTATCGATTTATCGATTCCGGAGTGCATCATCACGATGGCTAGAGACCGAACAGTATGGAGTTCCTTCGTGTCGTCATCACTGGTCTTCAGTCTTCAGAAATGACGAAGAACCAACAACAACAACAACCTATTTGTACTGTATTATTATTATTATTATTATGGGGCCGTCCTAGAAGGAGGCCCCATTATGTATCGATGCTGTCCGTCCGTCTGTCTGTCTATCTGTCCGTCCCGTGCCTCCACCTAGAGGGAAAACGAAAAGGCCTAGGAAGACCAAACTTGGTAGGAAGGGTCCCTGGGACACGAGCACCCCGTGGACCAATTTCAAGGTTCCCAGTTGTTGCTTGGGTGGACCGACTGTACCCGAAAGCCAGCGTGCCTCCACCTGGAGGGAAAACGAAAAGGCATACGTATACGAAACTTGGTAGGAAGGGTCCCTGGGACACCAGCACCCCTGGACCAATTATAAGGTCAAGGGGTCAGAGGTCAAGGTCACGGCGGCTAATTGCGTTGTTTGCGAAAAATCCCCATAACTTCGCTGCCTGTTGTCCGATCAACTTGATATTTGGCAGGTGGCGTAAGGATCCCTTGCCGCCTTGCCCCGGGTGCCCTCGTTGCCATGGCAACGGCCGTTCCCTC
>Ga0056128_1011641_pt1 | contig 10826 bp, 6 predicted proteins | sample WorMetLIZISLAND2_FD_71113 | JGI IMG/M metagenome (GOLD analysis project Ga0056128, IMG submission 71113) | Marine gutless worms symbiont microbial communities from Max Planck institute for Marine Microbiology, Germany - Olavius geniculatus... ... | reverse complement strand
CCGTCTGTCCGTACTCAGCTGCAAGGACGGCCCCATAGCGGGCGGCCCCTCAACGGCCGCACCCTCTTGTTTAGTGCTTGATTAACTGGCTAGAAAAATGGTAATATTAATAGTACTAGAAGCGACCAGAGATCTCATACTCTCACAGAGAACAGTGCTGCCTAGCATAGCATGGGACAGATTATAAAATCACTTCTGTCATTCGGTCAGTTTGTCTGTAAACACTATGGCTGCAATTTTGATTTGAAAAGTAAGATCGAGTTTGTTTGGGATAAAAATCTGATAACTTTATTTCCTATTTTACCCCAGTTTTTAAAAAAATTTGCATTACGGCCTATGGAGACTAGAAAGTGGTATAACTCGGTCTCCGTAAAAGATAATTGCGTGCTGTGTTTACCTACCCCTTAATTCGGGGTTGGGCGATTTAACGGTGTTAATTCAATTTACCCCCTATCGACCCCTGTTGCCATAGCAACCATTCACTTGCTGCAAAATTTTGCATTACAGCCAATGGAGATTTCAAAGCTGTATAACTCGGTCCCCGTAAAAGACAGTTGTGCGCTGTTTGCACCTTCCCCCTATTTTCGGGCCTGGGCTATGCTGTGGTGTCATGAAAATTCTCCCCTGAAGACTCCTGTTGTCATGACAACCAACCGTTGTTATTCAAAGACAAAATTGGCTGCAGGCTCACGAGCGTCAAATGCTGAAACGCAGCTAATAAGCTATATAGCATGGCAATGGGACAGATACCTCGTTCCGCAGAATGTATTTCTAGTTAGAAGTATTCTAGATTTTTACACGCAACAGCAGCTACTGCTGTAGCGCATCTTAGCCATCGCAGTTCTGTCTGTCCATCACACGGGTGGATCAGTCAAAGAAGGCGCAAGCTAGGATCACCAAATTTTCACCGTCAGCTGCCTAGAAGACTCTAATTTCAGGAGTATCTATCCTCCTTCTTCACCACTTCAGGAGAGAACTGGCTGATTGGCTTAGTTTACTATGAAACAGCAGTAATGATAATGGTAATGAAAATGATTAATGCTTGATGGAGATGACTTACACAGTGGAGCTGATCACTTCCGTTAGTATATTCGATAAAAATGTCCACTTCAAATCACTTTGTCTTAAGTCGTTGAATTTATGGAACCGAAACGTTTTTAGTCTCTGCTATTGACTGTGTTAGTGATATTGATGGCACTCAGTGGTCAGTACGGGCAGCAATGTGATTAGCACTTAAATGAATTGCTTGTCAGGGCATCTGATGCTGATGGCGAGATCGAATACAGCAGGAAAGCCGCAATTCTCGCACAGTTTCAGGCATTCGGGGTCATTCAGACATTACCGGAGCAAATCAGTCGACAGCAGCAATGTCGGCTGTCTGTTGATGACTATCTGCAGTGCTTTACCATTGCTCAGTTACAGTATCTCACAAGACACCGACACTTTCTGTTCATATCTGGTATGTATGAAATACATGTACGGGGCCAATGGGGCCATTAGTTGTAATTTGAAGGGTCCAATTTGATCCCTTCCAGAAAAGGAATTTGGAGCTGAAAGTAATTTCAGTCTCTGCAAAAGCTTTTAGGGCATACATAAGGTTAAAATTTCATTGCCATTTCTGTTTGAACTCCGTAATTTTGTTTCAGTTGCGAAGGATTTAAAAAAATTTTTTTACTATTTCTATTTCCATCAGCAAAGTCATACTTTAGCCATAAAATGCATTTTTGTTAATTATAAGCACTTTTAGCTGGTTAAATGTTGCAGTAGATGTAGGCCTGTTTATTATGGAGAGTTACAGTTTAAGATCTTAGTCAGTCACAATGTGTTGTGGTCTTGCTTTGGAACAGGTACAGTCTATAGTGGCTGCTTAGTCAGTATCAGTGATAAAAGTGTTTGATTGGCTTACACTTAAGACTCTCACAAGTTCAAAGGCCTACTACAGTGAAACATATTTTGATGCAGTTTGAACAAATGTAACATGTAGATTTCAGATGTGCAATTCATTTATTTACTTTATATGGAGATTGTGCATAAATCACACTTTAGTCAACTGAATTACTTTCTATTTATCAATCCCACTTTGCACAAAACTGGAAGTTGCGCTTGGGTGTGTAAATTGTAGCAGATGACACGAACACGCAAAACGCAACATTTAATCTCATAAAAACATTAAAAACAGTTAATTGTTGAACTAATAAGTGTAAAATAAGATGCGGAAACATAAAATATGTGCACAACAAGCAAATAAACAAACAATAAACCAAAAAACGGAACTTTGCTCGCTATCGCTGCCTTGAGCCACAACTGGTTCTCGTTCGCCCATGGCTAAGAAGATCTCTGGCTTCTTCGCCGTACGAGCAACCGAGAACCAGGCGCTACGAGTGAGTACATGAATATTCATCGTCTTTGGTACTCACTCGTAGCAGTTTCTCAGTGGGTTCTGGTTAAAAATTAACTACATTTTTTTATCAAGCATGTTTTGCACTGCTACCGCACATGTAGTCTTTAGTAGAAGTCTATTACATGTATCTGAAAACACATTAAACTCACAAAGGTCATTTTTCATTATAGTCGGTTTCGCCTTACAACTTCTGTCTTTGTATTTTTATTTCAAGTATTTAGGATGGCTAGTCTTCTAAGGGCCAGTCTGGAATTCAGCCCCAAAACCATTTTTGCCGTTTTCGAGTTTTGACTCATATCGCCCTTACATAGCTTTGTAAACTGTTTAAGTTTATTGCTCTGATCATAACAGGTACTGGTGACGAGCTTCTTATGAATGTCAACATCAATGACCTTGCATGACCTTGAACCCCCACAATAGTCGGTGAATTTTTTTGCAATTTTGGGCTGCGACACACATTTCAAGAGTGAATTGTGCTGAAATGGCTTCAGATCGACCAAGACAACCTGCATATGAAATTTTTAGCATTAAATGTAGATTTTAGCAATTTAAGTCTGGACCTTCTAGGTTCAAGGAGGCCTGCACACGCAAGTGTCAAATAGGGGTACACCTCTAAAAGTGGTTTTTTATCCGCTGTTTGCTTGTCTAACGAGAAAATGGTTTTAGATAGGCACAGACATGCTGCTTATCATAACAAGCACTGGCAACAAGCTTTTTAGGAATTTCAACAGTGATGACCTTGAATGACCTTGAACACTAAAAATAGGTTTTTTGTGATTTTTTGGCAATTTGTCACTTTAAAAGAGTGAATTGCGATGAAATGGATGGAGATAGACCAAGATTACCAGCGAACAGGAACTGCTATAGGCTCTTGCTCATCTCAGGAGCATTAGCTTAGATTTCTTGTTCTTTAATTGAGTTCTAATCTGGCCTTGGCACTAGTGATGCCGCATTTTTCAATCGTGCTTGGTTGATCGATCTGTTGGCTGATTGCATGTGGCTGTGTCAGGAATGCCACGGACACACGCTGATGCACGAAGGTTTCTAGCTCAAGGAATCGATGTGCTCTCGGTGTCGGAGTTTGTACGTGGTTTCGTGGGGCAGACCATGACCACCGAGCTGGACTCACACCCTGGTGATTAGATCTTTTCCATCAGTTCCGTTTATTTGGCACCGTATTATGTCATGAGTAAATCGGAGCATGTCAGGTATTGCAGAACGGACGTCACAAGTGGGCATAAGCGTGGATGAGTGACTGAAAAAGGTAATCCCTCTGGCACTGCGTGATAGTGGAAGAGGCATAAAAAAGTTTTCCGAATGCTTGCTGTTTTACAGTTAATGCACTTCATTGTGTTGTTGTCTTAGATGAGGAGGTTCTGTTTTGGGTCTCCATTTGTATGCATTGCAAGATGGCTCAAAATATTAATGGATTTTGATTAAATTTTCAGAGGCACTGTGCATTGTCTAGGAAGGAAGTAATTGATGATTAGATTTTGTCGTGGATGTTGGATCACCCAGGATTCTTTACTAAATATTAGGAGATAGGGCCTAAACTGAGACTCCATTGCATTCCAGATTCCATTGCATTCACCATGTGGCAGCTCTGTCATAGGTGGAGGTTTGAGATCTCTGGTTGCTTTCAGTTGTAGTTTAAACATTACTGTGGTGTGTAGGATTAGAACAATACCAATCAAGCTATCAAAGGCCCAGTACCACCCAGTAACATTGAGTACTGTCGAAACATATACCTAGTACAGATACTGGTACACAGTGAGGCACTGTATTCATTCTTCAGTAAATGTACATTGCACTATCAATAGCATGACTATGAAGAAATAGCCATGTACATTGTTGTTAGGATGTCTGAGTAGCATTGGTATTGGGTGCAACAGCCAATTAATTTCTCTCTCAGTACCCATTACTACCTATAAATGTTAGTTTATACACTTGTTAACGGCAACATTTAAGGACTTGCACATCGAAAACAGCAAAAATTACAAAAGGTGATATTGCCGCATCACACTGACTGTGTGTCAATGTGCTGCTGAATAATATCACCGATGTGAACTACCGTTCAGCCTGTGATACCTAGTACTGATGTACACTTTGTTTCATAAAAAGGCACCCTTTTTGTTTCTTTTATAACTCAGTCGAGTGGTGATCAATTTGCATGAAATTTTTACCAGTTGTAGCTGAAGAAATACCAATTGAAAATATATCAACAAAATGTGACTGTTAGTTAAATATTCTTTGCTAGTTGTGATGTAATGCTAACATCATAATGTGTCATGAGTACAAACTGGCTTGTTTCAACTGGTTCTATCAGTTGCTACCCTGCTCCAATGGTGAACTTTATTTTGATGAAAAATGTTTATCGTATCATCACTAAGCAATATGGGGCATGAAATCAAGCATCTCGCAATCCAAAAACTCAACTATCTCGCAAGCGGTGCATGCCGGTCTGTCTTGTTGGAAGGTGTAGAAGTTAAGCTATCCCTACAAGTGTGTGAAAATGATCGTTTTGGATGTTTTTGTGGCTGCAATGGTAAAACTTCAACAATTTGTCATCAATGAACTAGAAAAAGTTTCCATCAATGCAAGGCAGCTATTCAGCAAGTCTGCCAGCACCAGTTGTGACAGCCAGTTTGTACTCGCGGCACACTATGATGTCAGCATTATATCACGACTAGCAAAGAATATTTAACTAACAGCCATATTTTGTCTAAATATTTTGAATTAGTATTTTGTCAGTTACATTTGGTAAAAATTTCATGTAAATCGGTCATCATTTGACTGAATTATGAAAGAAAGAAAAAGGGTGACTTTTTATGAAGCATCGTGTATATTGGGCAATACTCTCAATACCGATATTATTTTAATCCTAGTGGTGTGTTGCCATTATGGTCCATGTGTTGTGTTTTCACTTTTTAGAGTACGCAATGGAGCTGACATCGGATGTTTATTCTGATGTGGCATTGTCTGATGGGGCTGAGTCGGTAATGAACAAGTGGTCTCCTCCAACCATTGTAGATGTATCTAGCTAGGCTTTGCCACATTACTGTGAAACTCTGAATAAGCTCATAGCTGGAGATGGTAAATTAGTATGTTGTACAAGTTCATACAACCTCTATTTTGATACAGGTTGTTAATGTTTCAGAAGGCAGCAAGTCGTTGCCGACAATCTGTATCAAAATGCTTGTTCTCTGTTGGTGAATAATTTGTATAACTTATTAAGTTATTGTGAAACTGGTTCTCAGCATTTGGGTTCTTCACATACTATGTGGCACAGGAAAATGCACGGTTTATGTGGATTGAGCAACTGCAGAAATTACAAAAACGATTGGTGTCGATCATTGCATCTTGTAATTACATGTATGGTTATTTTTATGCAAGCTTTCTGACTGGAGGAGAGTGTTCGAGCAAGCTTATCAACCCCTCTCCCCCCATCTGCTATGGGCAACTGATCAGCTCCCCACCTTGGCTGTGGGCTTGCTATTCACTGCAGTCGTCGAGGCTAATCATTTCCAGAACTATGCAATTGCTTGATCTGCATAAAGCGTGTATATACACCGTGTCTCAATAAAAATGTGCCACTTTCATTTTTTGAATAACTCCGTGAAACATTGGGCGATTTTGATTATTTTTGGCATGCAACGTTGAAAAGAAACTTGACGTAAATGATTACAGTTTAGCCCACCTCATCTTAATACTTTTGCTACACTATTTTGTGAAATTTAGAAGTCATATTTTGCCGTTCACAACAATGAATTCATACCGGTGAGGACATACATCGGCACAGAAATGATTAATTGGATAGCAAAAAAACCAGGAGTAATGGTTAATCGGTTATTATTTTTCAGAGAGTCTTACGTGTTACATCACATCATTTTTATTACAGCATATGCTCAAAATGACCTTCTCCAGCACAAACGCAAGCAGTGGTCATTGACGCGACTTGCCAACAGCACATTCAATAATGCGCGACCCAGAGCAGCTCATTCATTGTTAATGCGCCTATTCAGTTTGTCGAGGTACGGTCTTGGAATGAATATGATTAGTGTTAAATATGTAACAGATTTTTAATAATTATGTGGTTTCAGTGATTTCTTAGCGACGCATGCGCTCCCTAGCATGAATTCATTGTTGTAAATGGCCATAGTACGAATTCTGCATTTCACAAGGTAGTGTAGAGACAGTTATATAATGAGGTGGGCTAAACTACAGTTATTTACATCAAGTTTATTCATGATGTTGCCTGCCAAAAATTATCAAAATCGGCCCATGTTTCATGGACCTATTCAAAAAATAAAAGTGGCACGTTTTTTATTGAGACACGTCGTATATTGCAGTGGTTTGTGCGTATGGACCGTTGTTGGGTGCTTGGGTGCATTTGTTATAATGTCCATAAGACATGGCAGTTTACCAGTTTACTTTTGTCAGCGAGTCATCCTTATAACTAAGATAAAAATCTTAAGTAGCTTTTGCTGTGTCACATAATTTACGCAATTATTGTGTACTGTATTTCTGTTACTTATAACGTAATCCAGTGCTTGCATGGTTCTTACGGTCAGAGAAAGTCAGGAAATGTAAAAGTAGCAGGGTGCAGAAGTTGACAAAGATGCAGAAAAACTTTTGAACTGTTGTATGCAGACTGTGTACAACAGCTCAGAATTTTTTCTGTTCATTTCGCTCGCAGATTATTAGTACCTCCACTTTTAAATCTTTTATGCTGCCTTTGTGTAGTTGATTGCAGGCGATTGAAAATCGACATTGGTATTTCATGTGAACAACTTAGTCAGGGAAAACGATCCATTTTGTTCTGGAAAATCGGGGAAAATGAATTCTGCAGAGTAGTAGGAACCATGTATGTGTGGCATCAATTTGGTTGGCTTTAGTAACAGTCGTAATTATTGTATTTACGTCAACAGTAAAGAATGAGGTTATTAAATTATGTTGTAGGGCTATCAAGCTATCGTTTACTTCAATTTGTTCAGTAGTTAATCGTGAAAATTAATACTCTTAAATATTCTCATGCAGTTACCTTTGCAATCTCTTGCTTTCCTCCAGTGTGGTGGCTATGTGGGTGTCATTAAACATTACCAATTATGTTAACGTATGTCACTGGTAGCCAGAAGCTCTAATTGTCAACACAGAACTCCCAAAACCGAAAGTCATTTAGTTTGTTCAAGCTGTTAGTTTCACGTTACACATTGTTATACTTTATAATTTTTTTTTAATAAATTATTATCTGTTGTTTAGCAGCAAGATGGCACTCTGTTGTTTGATTACAGCTAGAATGAAAGCCAGTTGTAGAAAATATGTAGTACTGACAAAATTACTGCAGCCAGCAAATTCTGCCCAGAGATATAAATTGTAATTTTGATTTTTGTAGAGGCTAAAATCATTCTATGAGAAAATTTTGTGGATTGATTTTCAAAATTATGGTTATATTTTGTGTTTAGGATTTGGGTATATGCTTATAACTCGAAAGTCAAAACTCTACTTAAAACTCAACTTTGCGTCACTGGTATTTCAGCATTCAGCAATATTATATAAACAGTGGCAAATCACAGTTAACATTAGAGCTGTCGATGCATTGATTTTTTAACGTGTTAATGCATTGCGTTATTTTTTTAATGCATGTGTTAACACATTAATAATGCATCATTAATATTGCTGATATTGTTTGTGGACTACATCGAGAGGGTGACAGGAATGAAGCCCACTTAGTAGTGACGGAATGGCCACAAAACAATTTCTAATTACTTGAATATTATTTAGTCGGCAAATAATTGTAGTTTAATGGAATATTGGAACTCTTGCTTCACCGAATTTAGTAAGTTTACATATGTGCGTTAATTTTTTGGATGCGCGTTCGTTTATTAACGCGTAAATTTCACAGCTCTAGTTAACATACATTTTCATTTTGGTGATGAGGCATGATGCATTGGTGTTGTACTGATGCTGTCAATGACAACTGTGTCTCATGTTATGTACACCTGATGTTAATCTCCTGAATGTACCGGTTATTTTAATTGCATGACTGTTGATTCTGTTTGCAGCCAGTGTTGCTGAGTGAACTTGTCATAATCATATTGTTCACTGTATACTGATTATGTTTTGGCTGAACTCTTGACATGTTGTTCAGTTGCTACCATAGCTAACACCATATTAGGGCCAGATTAAGTCACAGACCAACTAGATTTTGCCTAGGGCCCTGTGATTTTAGGATCCCTGTGCTAAACAAAGTAAAAAAATAAGATAAAATTTGGTCATTTGATTGCCAGGAAAATATTTTATATTTTAAGGCTGAAATGCACCAAATTCGATTTTGGTAGGAGGAGCTCACAGCACTCTACAGATGCCCTAGGGGTCCTACTTCCAAGGGAATGCAGAGAGGAAAAGAGGGAGGGAGGAATTTCGTAAAATAATTTACACTGAGTAAGATATAAAGACTGGCATTTTTTAAAAAGATGGATGCTTTTACGATGGATACCTTATTGCAGTTTGTGCTTAATGGACCTCCCCCCCCCAGAAAAAAATATTTTGGCCTAAGACCCCTCAAAGCCTCACAGCAGTTGAAAAGCACTAACGTGACTTCTGTTCTAGCTCGAGGCACCTTAAGACTGATACCTTGGTCTGAATGGCTACTCACTGTAACTGCTAAAAGCTGCAGGAAGATCAGAACATAGACGACGTTGGCAATCATGAGCGCAGTGCTTAAACTGTGAAATAAAATGTGGGGAACTCTTTTTTTTTTCTTAACAGCAAGCGAAATGCCGAAGACGTTGAGTGAGTGTCCAGTGGCTTCTATCGCCCCTAAATTTGGAGCCAAAATCGGGCGCAAGTTCTCTTCCACTTTTAGGCTCAAGTTTCCCCCCACTTTTGTGCTCAAGCCTCCCCCGTTTTCGGACTCCTTGTTATAAGAATGTAGATTGCCCACTGAAAAAGCTATCAATGGTTAAAGCAGCTTAGCGACGAAAAAATTTACATTACGAAGAACGTATTAAAAAATTAAATTTAATGACATTAGAAAAAAGAAGGCATAGGAGTGATTTAATAGAAAAATTTAAAATTATTAATGATTGTTATAATTTGAAATCAGATTTATTTTTTACATATGATGAAGGTCTAAGAAGAGGTCATTCTAAGAAACTATATAAAAAAACGCAGTAGATTGGATTTGAGAAAGTATGTATTTAGCAACAGAGTAATTGATCACTGTAATGCACTGTCTGATGCGTGTGTAACCAGTAATACAATAAATCAATTTAAAAATTGTTTGAAACGGGAATTGCAACCGGAAACACATGGTTAATTTTAGTTATTAGGATAGTAAGCGTTATATGGCTTATGCCTGTGCTTACTTAGGCCACCAGTAGTCTGGTGGCTTCGGTGAATTCGGTGAAAATGAATCGGTATTCGAAAGTCGAAACAAAGAATCAACGATAAAAGTCAATTTGCACAGCGCTAAACCATAGAAAGTGGGTGTGCCCGCATCATGTGATCGTTTGTTGTGAAAAGTGTTTGATATGTTTGATATATATTGCGATTGTGGGCACAGTTTGCGGAATGGCAGAGGTGGAGTCTGTAAAACAGAATTATGGTTTTTTCGCCCTTTTGCCGGTTTGCCCCTGGCTCTTTCGCCCCGTGGTTTGTTCGCCCCTTATGCCTGGCTGATTCGCCCTTTGGCTTGTTCGCCCTCTGGCTCGTTCACCCCCTGGCTGATTCGCGCCCCTTCCCTTGAATATACCGGTGATTCATTATTGAGGCTTGTGTTTCAATTTACAGAAAGGCAACAAACAAGTGTAGCGTCACGTCACTGATTAATAGTTACTTCAATTAACGTTTTGACAAACTGAATAATAAGTGATCACAGTTCACAAACTTAGTAGTCTTTTGTTTCATTGCAGCGGCGCAACTGTTATATAGCCTATATCTAGAACGATTAAAACTCGGCTTATGTGTCAATGTCAAGCTTCTTTTGAAATGAATTCTTACAGGTATACTTGGGTCTAGGCCTAATAACCGCTTGACGAACGCCTATCTATAGACAGCATTAGACATTATTGCAAATATTCTAAGGTGAGAAAGCATACTAAAACTCTGTATAATAAAATACATGTGTAGGCCTAATGATTTTATTTCAGAATTAAACAAGGCATTAAACATTCACACAATTGTTTATTCTTATCATCATGCATAAACTGTCTAAACCTCAATGTCGAATTATCGGTATTCCAATGGAAGCAAAACATCCAAGGTGAGGGGGCGAAATAACCAAGGTGCGAACAAGGCAGGGGGCGAATCAGCCAGGCACAGGGGGCAAACAAGCCAGGGGGCGAAACAGCTTTTTCGCCCCTTTGCCGGTTCGCCCCGTGGCTTGTTCGCCCCCTGGCTGATTCACCCCCTGGCTCTTTCGCCC
>Ga0056128_1011638_pt1 | contig 10827 bp, 4 predicted proteins | sample WorMetLIZISLAND2_FD_71113 | JGI IMG/M metagenome (GOLD analysis project Ga0056128, IMG submission 71113) | Marine gutless worms symbiont microbial communities from Max Planck institute for Marine Microbiology, Germany - Olavius geniculatus... ... | reverse complement strand
GGCAATATCACCTTTTGTAATTTTTGCTGTTTTCGATGTGCAAGTCCTTAAATGTTGCCGTTAACAAGTGTATAAACTAATGTTTTGTACATTTATACATTGTAGGAAAATGACGAGTAGGCCTATAATGTGCCATACTCACACAGTCTTGCAACATTCGGCACGCTACCCTTTCTGCTATCGATGCTGCTGCTGCTGCTGATGCTGTGGTTTTCTGCCAGTTTCAGCTGTTGACGATCCACTAAACACGCACAACTCTTGCGTGTATTTTTTTACGCGCGACAGCAGAATGCTCCGCGCGTCTTAGCCATCGTCTACGCGTCTGTGTGTAAAGTAAAGTAAGTAAGCAAAATGTAAATTTATATAGCGCATATTGTTAAAATTAACCTCTAATGCATGTGTGTGTCTGTCTGTCACATCCTGGTACTGTCTCAAAACGGTGCAAACTAGGATAAAGGAATCTTTACTGTGGGCTGCCCCAAGAACTTGTTTTTTGTGACAAACTTTTGTGCAACTGTGTGAGAAGGTTCCCTGTCAAAAAGGGATAGCCCCCGTATAAAGACGTTATTTTGCTGTTATTGGCTCGTCTAGTGTAAAAACGGTCGCAGATAGGTACAGACATATTGCTTATATAACAAGCACTGGTCATGTGCTTTTTAATTTTATCAACATCGATGACCTTGAACTACCTTGAGCCCACTAAAAAGGGTTTTTGGTGAATTTTTCGCAATTCTTGACTGTAGCGCACATTTTGAGATTGAATTGCGACGAAATATTTAGAGACAGAGCAAGACAACGTGCACATGAAATTTTGACTATCAAACGTAGATTTTAGTGGTTTAAATCTCGACCGCCTAAGTTCAAGGAGGTCTGCGCATGCAAGCGTCAAAGAGGGGTACCCCTCTAAAAAGTGGTTATTTTTACCAATATTGGCCCGTCTAGCGTGAAAACAGTTGCAGATAGGCATAAGCATGCTGCTTATTATAACAAGCGCTAATAACGAGCTTTTTTGGGGTATTTACCTCGATGACCTTGAAAGACCTTGAACCCCGAAAATAAGAGGTTTTACTGAATTTTTTGCGACGACACACATTTTAAAAGTGAATTGCGCCGAAAGGCTGGAGTTAGACCAAAACAACTTGCATAGAAATTTTTCAGCATTAAACGTAGATTTTAGTAGTCTAAGTCCCGACCCTCTCAGTTCAAGAAGGCCTGCTCACGAGCATCAAAAATGTACTTCCTCTAACAATTGGTTATTTTGCCGATATTGGCTAACGTGAAAAAAGTTGCAAATAGGCATAGCCATGCTCTTTATCATAACAAACACTGGTGACGAGCTTTTTAGTCGTATTAACATCGATGAACATGAATAACCTTGAACCTTCAAAATAGAGTGTTTTAGTGTTTTTTTGCGATTTTCGGTTGTAGTGCATGGCTGGAGATGGACCAAGACAATGTGCGAACAGAAATTGCTAAAGCTGTCGCGCGTCTCATGAACTTTGCTCAAATTACTTGTACTGCACTCTCAGAATCAGAGCTTAGCAATTTCCATAGTTCGATTCATACGTATGATCAGTAGCCTATGCTATTTGTACGCACGACACCACGTAGGCCGGTGCTAAGCACGTAGGCCTACTAGCTATTGCGTAATTCTGTCTGTCGGTCATTCCGTCCGTCTTGGTGTCTGTCACCTCCCGGTAACAATTCAAGCTCTGGTGACTAGAGACTCAATGTTTTCACTATAGTGTTACCGCAGAGCCTTTAGTTTCTTGTGACCATTTTGTGCCGCCGGTTGAGAAGATTCCTTTCGAATAAAGTCGTCGATAAGGGACAATCTATAGAAAGGTGTACGCAATTTTTAATAATAGGCCTACCTTTAACTAGTCAGCACGAAATGCATGCAATATACTGACGGAAGGATAAGTTGCGGCAGATGTAGTGAATGTGAAGGTAGTTGTCGTTGAGCAGAACAGCGTTGAGTTGGTTCGTCGTCAACTCGCATCGTTCCTTCCCTGCACGCCCACGCAACATCCATACCTCAGTCGCCTCTCACTATAATACGTGTCCGTTTCGTCAAGGTCTACATGCGAGCCTTTTTAGCAGAAACCCATTTTCTGGAAGGCTTTGTTCCTGGTCTCCGAACCCTACACCCCCATCTCTGAACTTTCAGCTGCCGCCTCTCAGTGGCGGCGTGGCAAAATGGTAAGGCAGAAGGCAACTAAAATTTAAAGCCTCCTGAACTGTGTGCTGTGGGAAAAGTGTTGAAAAATATTCTCGGTGAAAGATTTTCATCCAACTGTAATGCAAAATTTAAAGCTGATACACCCATTTTAAAAGAAATCTAGGAGCAAAGTTAAAATTTTGTGCACACATCTCCTCGTCGAAAATTTGTAACTGTCTGTTGGAATTCTGTCGGAAATGCGCAGCGTCTGTCGAAAAACGGCAACTTTTTGCGCCGCCTACTGTTTTAACCGCTGCCGCCCCAGGCCATGACCCCTGGTTGACCCCTCACCCGAGGGATCTGAACCAGCCTGAAGGAGAGAGAGAGGGAGAGAGAGCCCCAGGCCATGACGAATATTGCCGGCTGGCACTGAAGACAACGACAGACAAGTCATACAGACCGTCGCAGAACTGTTTGACGAGCGTCAGAGTCTGGTTGTCAATGCTGGCGTTGTACACTGCTGCGGTAGACACCGTGTCGTCGGTCTTAACGCCGATCCACTCTGCACCGCGGACGTCTAGTAGACCCTGACGTGCGTCCGTACAAGACAACTCGAGCACGACGCTGCTGCCACCTGGGGAAGACGACGCCGTCAGACGCTCATCACCTGACACACCGAGTACATGCATTATTAACTGTCTGTACAATGCAATGCATAACATTGGGCAGAGTATAAAATCACCTGAGCGTCCGTCCGTCCGCAGTCCGTCCATGCGAAAGTACTGACAAGTAATATGAGCAGAGCTCATGAGACACGCGATAGTCTTAGCAGTTCCTGTTTGCAGGTTGTCCTTGTCTATCTCCAGCCATTTTAAAGCAATAGTCTTTACGTGTGCCTCGCAGCCGAAAATCGCAAAAAAACACCAAAACACCCTATTTTGGGGGTTCAAGGTCATTCAAGGTCATTGACGTTGACACTATTAAAAAGCGTGTCATTAGTGCTCGTTATGATAAGCAGCATGTCTGCGTCTATCTGCAAGCGTTTTCACGCTACACAAGCCAATAGCGGTAAAATAACCACTTTTAGGGGGTACCCTTATTTGACGCCTGTGTGCGCTGCTGTCCTTGAACTTAAGGGGTCGGAACTTGCAGCAATAAAATCTACGCTTAATGCTGAAAATTTCGTACACAGATTGTCTAGGTCTATCTTCAGCCACTTCGGCGCAGTTGACTCTTAAAATGTGTGCTACAGCCCAAAATGGCCAAAAAATCACTAACACAGCTTATTTTGGGGATTCAAGGTCATTTAAGGTCATTTAAGGTCATCGATATTGACAGTCTTATGAAGCTCGTCACCGGTGCTTACTATGATAAGCGGCATGTCTGTGCCTATCTGTAACCGTTTACACGCTATAGGAGCCAATAGCAGTAAAATAAGCAAATTTTAGGGGGTACCCCTCTTTCACGCCCCGTTCGAGGGGAACTCCCTCACCCAGGCACATAAAATTTTGTCACGATAAACTAGAGTCCTTGCGGCAACCCGAAGTGAAAATTTTGTGATCCTAGCTTGCGTCGTTTTGACACAATACCGCTGTGTGACAGACGGACGGACAGACGGACGCCCAGACGATGGCTAAGACGCGCGAAGCATTACATGCTCTCGCGCGTAAAAAAATGTATTTTAGTGGGCCTATTGTAGCGCGTTAATTTTTTTTCTTCATTACTTTACATCACTGCTAATGGCTAAGTTTATTTAAACATTTAAACCCACAAATTTGCAAATATTGGTATAAGCTTATTTTATGATGCTGCGAGCAAACAGAAACTGGTATAAATGAACCAACTGAAAACCAGTACAAATCCCAAAACCCACCATGTTGGGCCTTATAGCCAGTTTAACCTAAGAAGGACAAAAAATAACTCGAAAAGCAAAAAAAACAATAAAACCCGAAAAAAACCCACCGAGTTGGGCTTTTTAAACAAAATATTTTTTGCAACCATGCACGGAGTTGACATAGTGGACCTAGTTTTCTCGTTGACTGCGTACATAGTGCATAGGGGCCTACGCACCAGCAGTGATCAGTGAAAGGCGAACACATGTCAGCATGAACGCAAAAGATCGGATGAGTAAGCTCTTGTGTGCCATTTCCGTCCAGTTAACCTATAGCAAACACACATTTTACAGTTATATAACTTCCAGTATACACAGTGTAAATATGAAAATTTCAGAGATGCATAACGCCCAGCAAGTCTTTCGTGGTTGCTGAAAGTTGTGCTACGGAAAGTTTCATTTGGTGTTTTATACGTGTAGTACATCTCTAAACATACAGGATGGATGACACGATCTTGCATTGCCTCCAATACACTGCAAAATATTCGTTGACTAAATCCGCTATGGAAACACCTTATAAACCAAGACAAAGAAACAGAATTGTTTTGCCGTGGTTAGAAATGCATATGTATATAGCCAAAAAACGAAGGCACTTTGTTTTACTGTCTTATACTTTGTCAAATTCGGTGTCGATTTGATCAATGCTACGAAAGTGTCAAGAAGTAAGACAAAGTGGCCCAACTTTTTGACCCAATATGCATAGGCTAAGGCTAAGTTCGGGTCAAGGTAGGGAATAAGGTATCAGTGAATCACTGTTGACAAAATATCGTTCCTATACAAGCTCGTAAATATTGTATAAAATTTAAAGTTGTATAAAATTCAACTATATAAAAACTAACCCAATAACGTCCGCAGGGCGACGGCCACTTTAAAGAAACCCACCTAACGATACATCCCTGGGAAGATGCTAACGCACCAAATGATACATAATCGTTTGATAGGCCGGGCTGCAGGGTGTGACGGACAGACGGACAAGCACAGCATTGGACAGAGTATAAAATCACCTTTGTGTCCATGCATCCGTGCGTCCTAAGCTATCTTCCTTCCACCTTCCCTTTCCTTTCCCCTTTCCCTTCTCCTTCTTTTTTTCTTTTCCTTCCCCTTTTCCTTTCTCTTTTCTTTCTCTTTTCCCCTTTTCTATTTTCCTTCCCTTTTCCCTTCCCTTTCTCCATCCCTTTTTCCTTTTCCTTCCCCTTTTCCTTGGCTTTTCCTCTTTTTTCTTTTCCCTCCCCTTTCCACTTCTTCTTTTCTTTCCCCTATCGCTTCCCCTTTTTCTTCCCTTTCCCCTTTCCTTTACCCTTCCCCTTTCCGTTTTCTTTCCCCTTTTCCTTCCCTTTTCCCTTCTATTTTCTATTTCCCTTCCCCTTCCTTTTACTTTCCATTCCTTTTCTTTTTTCAACTTTCCCTTCTTTTTCCCCTTTCCTTTTTTCTTTTCCCTTCCCCTTTACAATTCCCTTCCCCTTATCTTTACCTTCCATTCCTTTTCTCTTTCCCCTTTCCCTTCCTTTTTCTTTTTCACTTTTCTTTTCGATTCCCTTTCTCTCCCCTTTCTCTTTCTCTTTCCATTCTTTCGTCTTTCTTTTTGTGTTCAGGTCCGTGCGTCCAATATTTGAGGCGCCATATCTCCATGACAGTGCAAGATAGACGCATGGTCACTATGGACCACCCATAGGAACTCGGCCCCCGGGAGTCGAATGGTCACGTGACCGATGACGTCACGTGACCCTAAAAGCTCAAACTTGTGACCCCATTATCTTTGAGGCGCCATATCTCCGTAACGGTGCCAGATGGACGCATGGTCACCATGGACCACCCATAGGAACTCGGCCCCCGGAAGTCGAATGACGTCACGTGACCCCAAAAGGTCAAAGGCCTGACACCATTATCTTTTAGGTGCCATATCTCCATAACGGTGCAACATAAACGCATGGTGACGATGGACCATTTATAGTGAATCGAGTGGTCTCGTGACTGACAATGTTAAGTTAAAATAATAGAAAAGGATAAAAGGATCATTGCTGATGTACAATTTGAAATTAAACTGTTTGATTTTTTCTACCAGTCTAAACAGCTCACTGATTATATTTATACGGACATATACTGTAAACTATCGAAATACATTGGACAGACGCGTGTTCGTATGAACATTATCTTGTATGATAGTTAAGACGCGTTGACGCATTACGTGCTGTCGCGCGTAAAAAGCATAAGCTTTCACTTACGTTCTAGCCGATGTTTCCAAGTTTTTCAGCATGCATATTTTCCAAGTCGCTAAAAGTATAGCGCCTGTCCTAAGCGTTACCGCAAAACAAGCAAAAACGTAAGTTTTCTCACGTCTCGACTCTCGACTTGTTTACCGATGACATCACACGGCATAAATGACGTCATGCGCATTTTTAAGTTAGTAAGCTTTTAGCTTTATTATGGGTTTAAAGCTGTAGGCTATTTAGCAAATCACTGTAATAATCTTTGAACAAGTAATCTGAGCTAATGCTCACGAGACGCGCGAGAGCCTATAGCGTTTCTGTTCGCAGGTAATCTTAGTCTATCTGTATCCATTTCGTCGCAATTCACTCTTTTGCAGCCAAAAATCGCCAAAAAATCACTAAAAACCCCTACCCGGTATTTTAGGGTTTACGGTCAATCAAGGTCATCAATGTTGACAATCCTGAAAAGCTCGCCGCCAGTGCTTGTAGTGCTAAGCAGCATGTATGTGCTTACCTGCAACCATTTTCACGCTAGACAAGCCAACAGCAAATAAATAACCACTTTTTAAAAGGGTACCCCTCTTTTACCAGCTTTTAGAGTCGAAAACAACAAAAATTATAAAAAAAGTAATATTATTCAATAGCACATTGACAGTTAGGTGATGTGATGGTGAGTAATATCACCATTTTATGATTTTTTTTGCTGTTTTCGAAGTGTCAGTTATTGCGTGTCGCTGTTAACAAGCGTATAAACTGATGTTTTGTACATTTATTGATCGATAGTAGCAGAAATCGCGCATTTTAAAAGGCTACTCAAATATGACGGCTCCGTACAAAAGACTCCTTAAATATACCTATTTAGAAGGTTGAAACTTAAACAGTTAAAATCTACGTTTAAGGCCTAATGCTGCGAATTATACACGCAAATTAATTTTCTTGGTCTATCGCCAGCCGTTTCTGTGCAATTCAGTTTTGAAATGTGCGCAGCAGCCGAAAATCAAAAAAATAATTGGGTTCAAGGTCGTTTAAGGTTATTAATATTTGTGCTTCTGGAAAGCTCGTCAGCATGTTATGTTAAGCAGCAAATCTGTGCGTACCTGCAACAGTTTTCGCGCTAGACAAGTCAATAGCAGTCAAATAACGGCTTTTAGACAGGGGATCGAGAAACACCTGAGCACCCCTCTTTAACGCCTTCGTTCGAAGGAAATCCCCTTCACCCAGCGGCACGAAACTTTGTCACAAAATCTAATTTTTGTGGCAGCTCACAGTGAAAAATTCGTGATCCTAGATTGCATCGTTCTGATAGGGCAACAGGCCCTGAGCATGATGGGACAGACAGAGGGACGGACGGACGGACAAACGGATGCCTCTGTAATAGCTAAGATGCGCTAGCTTACCTGTCCCGTGTATAGAAACTGTTTAATATCTAGGCAACGTAGTTCAAAATGAAGAAAAAACTTAAAACGTTTAAATGGTGTATGTGAAGTTGCCTACAATGGCGCTGTTCACAAGACCAAAACTCGAAAAGACGATAATTAATATTATGACAGCATGACAGCACTGAAGTATAGACATGCCCACCTGTAAGAGCAGCAGCGTCGCTTAATTGCTTCAGCTTCGATTGTGCCGTATAGTCGCCGCGAACGTAATCTGAAGTAAAACTTCAAAACTTCAACATTTTAAAACAAGAAATTTGAGCCAATGTTCACGAGACGCGCGAAGGCTTATAGCAGTTCCGGGTCAGTAATTTAGCTGAAAATTGGGGTGTTCACGCTAAGCTAATATACAAATACCAAATTCTCTATTTGGATCACATAACGATAGTTCCGTGGCGCCACCTTGTGAATGATATCGACTTGTGTAACAGCCCGAAATCGCCAAAAAATTCCATAAACCCCCTATTTTGGCGTTCAAGGTCATTCAAAATCATTAAATTCGGCGCCAATCGAGAGCCAGTGCACGACTTCCTATTAGTGATTAATAGTAACCTAAGCCCTATCTCGCACCATTACTGAGATACAGCGACTTATTGGCCAAAAATCGCAAATTTTACCTACCATCTCTCATTTAGCGCCTTCGTTCGGGGTGACCCCCTTTGAATTTATGGGAAAGCTTTACGGTTCCTGAAACTAGAGTCTTCCAAGCAGCCAACGGTAAAGATTTGGTAATCCTAGCTTGCACCGTTTTTGACTGATCCACCCGTGTGACGGACGGACGGACAGACAGAATTGCGATGGTTAAGACGCGCTGAAAGCAGTAGCTGCTTTCGCGGGTAATAATAATTCCTTCATCCCGTTTTTTCTCGATAACTATCAGTTATCAATTAACTATCGTAATTCTAATACTGACTGTGCCTCATTGTTATGTAGGTTATTTTATTGTTCTGTATTTAGGCCTATAAATCAGTATTAAGCCTACCTCTAAACGTGAGCCTATTATTTCAGCTAGTGTAGCCATAGGCTATTTTATCAACCAAACTTGACTAACTGATGGAAAACCAGATGTTCGCCGGCCGTGTCGCGTAAGGCGTGTCAAATTGTCAGTGTCCGACTTGCGCGATCGTCCGGTTGTTTGCATGCGCCAAAAGTAGTTAGAGAGTTCTCGGAGTCTGCGTCGTGATAAGCTTGTTGCCATAAGCTAGGCCTGTGTTTGAGCCAGCCCCGCAAGCCCGTCGTATAGTTAAAAACTAACTATAGCGGGGTTCGTATGTTGAAAACATGGAATCAGTGTGGACATACATGGGTCGGAACGAGGCTAACTCAGACAAACGACAGAAGGATAGTGTATAAACTGTCATATGTGGAACCAGACATACTGTAAAGTCGAACACGTTAACGATGCACTGTCACGAAAACGACGCTACAAAAAATGACGACGACGATGACATTGTATTGTTGCGACAGCGAGATCCAATGTCCCGTTACTAGAGCACAACAACGTCTGAGCCGTTCATGTTCGTTAGCTATTCTAAGTGGTGTACGAGTAATAAATAACATGACTAGTCTGGCGAACACAAGATTATTTGCTTAATATACACAGCTAATTTCATTTAACTGTGAGCTCAAAACTAGTCACAAGACGCGCCTAAACCAAAGAACAACTATTATGAAGTTGGAAAAACTACTGAGAACGTTAATTATTTCCTCTCCAATTCACACATACGACGCCAACGCGAGTTGAGTTGTGTCGCAGCTGTGAATAGCATTGACGACACGACGCAAATCAACTCAACGTGTCTCAACTGTCGTGATCCAGCTTCCGTATATTTATGACATCATACGTATTGTTTTAGCACTACACACTGAACAGTTAACATTGGAAAATGGGCACACAGTAACAGTTGATAAATTCTAAACCTATCCAGTTTTTAAATTTTCGACCGAAATCTGTTGGCAGTCGCTGGCAATTCTATTCACACAGTGACACCATGACACCTGCGCGGCTGACTCGGCTCGCGTCGGTGTCGTAGTGTGTGAATTTGGTATTACTTAAGGCGGCTCAGTAATTGTGGCACCAACAGCTATGAGCAACAGTTTGAAGATAATGCAGAGTTCGCAATTTTGCAGTTTCTTGCCTTAGGCCTATATTTAAACATTGAGAATACGACATTAGCCTAACGACGACCATGCCATATTGGCATTATCGATTTATGCAGAGTTTGTCCATCCATGCACGTTTGAACCGTGTGTTCAACCAACCATGCCACGGTCGGCAATATGTTTATGGGCAGGCTGCACTCGTCGAGTGTCACCAGTGCGGCATGCCCATAAAATGGGTGACTGGCCAACTGACCCTTACTGTCCTAAAACGTAGGCTAGTTGATCTGTGTCCGATGGGATATTTTGGATTATCATCGCATATGGCTCACAGGAGAGCTGCAAACCGTAACTCGCAAATATAAAATTTCGGACTTTGATCTTTCAGTTCCGGTGACGTTACTAATATGTTCTCGTCAGCACATTTCTGGATGATGCATTTAGATGAAATGATATAGCTTACTAATGATAAAAAATGATGATAAAACATTATATAATTGTTTTGTTTGATAGATACAATTGAGAAAAATTTGGGACAAATTTTAATTTAAAAATATTTTAATTAAAATAATTTTTTATAGAAAACAGACATAGTAAGTAATTTATTATGTTTCAAAAAGTAATTTTTCTAATACTTTCTAAAATGTTTTATCAGTTTAAGTGACATTTGCAAAAAAAGCAAAATAATGGAAATGGCAATGCATAACGAATGATCAGTTCTCAGCTCACAAGCAGCTAAAATTTATTTAAGCTCAAACTTCACTACTTTGCCATTTCTTGTGAATTTGGACCTCAGCGCAGTTTATACAATACAATACAATACAATGGAAAATTTGCACTCAAAAACTGACAAACACACTGTCAGTTTAATCTAGCACATAAACTAAAAAAGAACCGAAATGTTTAAAAGAAAAATGAAATGAGAGATACTGAGAATAGAAATAGTCCTAAATGTAAAACTGACAAAAATTCGAAAAATGAATAAGTAAAGACAACTAAAAAAAGAAAAAAACTGAAAAGGTAAGAAATGAA
>Ga0056128_1011631_pt1 | contig 10833 bp, 5 predicted proteins | sample WorMetLIZISLAND2_FD_71113 | JGI IMG/M metagenome (GOLD analysis project Ga0056128, IMG submission 71113) | Marine gutless worms symbiont microbial communities from Max Planck institute for Marine Microbiology, Germany - Olavius geniculatus... ... | reverse complement strand
CAGGGGCGGCGATTATAGGGGGGACGGGGGGGACGCGTCCCCCCCAAAAATTTTGGTTGGGGGGACGCAAATGCAAGCATCCCCCCAACAATTGCCACTTTTAGCCATGTCGTCCCCCCCCACTGTCTAGAAGAAATCGCCGCCACTGCCTATCACCAATATCATTAATATTTAAATCTGTGCTTACAACCCGCTCGTCCTCCTAATTAGGGCCTACCATAGAACTTCCAGCTAGCTGGATGAATGCTGGATCGTGTAAACACCCCATTAGCCATCGCAATTCTGTCTGTCTGTCTGTCCGTCACACGGGTGGATCAGTCAAAAACGGTGCAAGCTAGGATCGCCAAATCTTCACCGTCTGCTGCCTGGAAGACTCGAGTTTCAGGAACCGTAAAGCTTTTCCATAAATTCGAAGGAGGTCACCCCGAACGAGGGCGCTAAATGAGAGGAGGGTGGGCAAAATTTGCGATTTTTGGTCAATAAGTCGCTGTATCTCAGTAACGGTGCGAGATAGGGCCTAGGTTACTACTAATCACTAATAGGAAGTCGTACACTGGCTCTCGATTGGCGCCAAATTCAATGACCTTGAACGCCAAAATAGGGGATTTTATGAATTTATTTTTTGGCGTTTTCGGGCTGTGACACAAGTCTATATCATTCACAAGGTGGCGTCACGGAACTATCGTTATGCGATCCAGATAGAGAATTTGGTATTTGTATTTGGTATTTGTATATTAACTTAGCGTCGACACCCCAATTTTCAGCTAAACTACTGAACTGGAACTGTTATAGGCTTTCGCGCGTCTCGTAAGCATTAGCTCAAATTTCTTGTTACCAGTACAAAAGCTACGTAATATTCTGACATTAGTAATTTACAAGGTAGTGTAACGACGCATTCTAGGTGTGCTGGGATCTTTAGTGACTACTGAAATAAAGATATGAGGCTACATTGCGTGATAACGGGTAAACATGATCGCAAAACTTGTGCGAATAAATTATTAAGCTTACACCACTATTTATAGAGGCTTATTATAAAACTTACTAGTAGTATTGGATGCTATAATTCGGGCTTCGCCGACGCGTTCATCGCCATCTCTGGAATGGCCCTCCGCCGGTAAAACATTTCCTCTGGACCCGCCCTCCGCCGACAATCGACCAATCACGTTGCACGCCTGGCGCCTGTCGGATGACGTCATCGAGACCACGTGATGTGCGTTGTTTAACAAGGACGTCGCACCGACTAAACGTCAACAACCACTAATGACTAAACCTACTGTCCGCCGCAGTGACACCTGGCGGACAGTCGTTTCGAGAAAGGCAGCAGTGGCTGCCGAAACGTCAACAAAAAATTAAATAAAAGTTATGTTTTAATAAATTTATATAACTTATTACGTAACATATCTATATTTATGTTACAAGGTAGAACAGAAATATCACACAATTTGTTACTGTTATTAGCCTATACACGTTGTAACTAGGCCTATACCATACTATATCATTAAAACATATAAGCGCTGCAATGGTGCACAGAAGTGGAATATAAATACTCTATTTTTGCGCCACCCTGCACACACTTAATGCATATTAAGTTTGGACGCATCCTGTATAAAATGGAACTAGCTACGAGTAAACCTATACCGTGTCGTTGAGACTTGGGCGTTGAAGCCTGCTGGCATGAGAGATCTGTCGGTTGATGTTCTGGAGTAGACAAAGATGAAACTGGGTGGACGCCGTCATCCGTAGCTTTATTAGGATTCGATGCTGTAAACGAATACACAGCACAATGACTGAACCGGTAAATACTGTTTAAAACCAATGGCGTCGGTGAATTTAAAAACATAGATGTAAAAATCATTTTTTTATGTATTTTATAAAAGTGTAAAAACATGTTATTTATGTTTTTTTTTATTTTTATGTTTTTTTGTTATGTTTTTTTTTATTTTTAATGTTTTTTGTGCTTTGTAATGTCATATTTTTGTTCTTGTTAAATCGTTAGAATAAATTGCTACAGAGGTGTTAAAACTGTTAACTTGACTAGTATACTTAATATTTGTTCTGACATTTGATTGTTCAGTTCATAATTGAGTATGTACCATAATCATGGTTACATAAAATACAAAATGCTTAAAGTAAAAAGTAGCGATTGGAAACATCGACAGTTTAATGTTTTTATAATGTATTTTATAATGTATTTTATAAAAGTATAAAATACATGTTTTTAATGTATTTTATTTGCAGATGAATGATTTTAACATCTATGTTCAAAAATAAAATGGCGCAGTCGAAAAGTTCCACTTTTTCGACAGACAGCTGCAAATTTCCGTCCTATTTTCAGTTCAAAATTTCGTTTTGTTTTCTACGAAACCTTTCAATATAAAATATTTTCCGACAGGCTAAACTTAGGGGGTGGCAACTGCCGTTCCCCTGACAAGCTGCAACTCTCTGGAACATTTTGCCGAGTTCAGTATTAAGTTTGCTTGTTGCTACAAAAGCAGTTTGTCGTGCGTAGCGTTACGTTATAGGCTACACGACAAAGCACTCATAAAGCTGACTCAAGTGTATAGATTGCAATGGCATGGCTCGTCGAGCATTTATCAAACATTCATCAAGCACACATCGAGCTAGTTCGACAAGTTATGGTAACAAATTAGCATGCTAATTACGGGGCGGGTTATATCGTAGACACGTGATCAGCTGTGGGTTAAGCTTATACTTGAACGAGTGGATCCCATCAAGCCTGCTTAACGAGAGCTTGATGTCTGCACGACGAGCTAGCTTTCGCAGTAACTCACGTGTGCGGAAAAAACGTGGAACTTGTTGCAAGCCAAGCATGCGCAGAAAGCGAACTTTGTAGCTCTGCCGCTCTTCATCACAAGTCGTGGCGTCCTCGGAATGATGTTGAAAAGATTTGACTGACAACGATAACGACGTTGAAGCACTGGTCCAACTGAGCAACTGGCCAGACGGTGAAGTGTTTTCGACGACGATTGGAGGACTCACGCTGCGCTCTCTGTAGAGCCGCCTTCTTTTGCGCTTTTGCTCGAACACGACCTCTGTAAACATAACAGAGATTTTAAGTCCTTGAGGCCAAAGTGGTCTTGAGAGAAACTAAAATTTTGGCCTCTACCTCGGCCTTGTCTTTAAGCATTTGGCCTTGTCCTGGCCTGAGTCGTAGTGCTTTGGCCTTGTTAACACTATTAAACTTCCAAGTTACGATGTCACTTTTATAGGTCTAGTTTCACCTTTGACCTCCATCTTGGCTTCGGCCTTCATGGTTCTGGCCTTGGCCTATTCCTTGGCGCCGGGAGTTTGTAAGTAAGTAAGTAAGTAAAATGTAAATTTATATAGCGCATAATGTTAAAATTAACCTCTAATGCGCTTGTCACACTAGTACTGACTAAACAGGATTGTTTTGAAGAACTGTTTGAAACTGTTAATGTCACACTCCGCATCTCTGAGTTCATCTGGCAGCGAGTTCCAGACCGTCGGACCAGCAACTGGAAAAGCCCGACGGCCATGCGTGTTGAGTCGACAGCGAGATACAACGAACCGGTATCGGTTTTGTTTAACATCACTGAAACAAAAACCGAAATAATTTAACAAAAAGCGAAATCGCTGCTGCCACTGCCACCTGGCAAATGACGTACGGATTTCGTGCCAAAACTTTATAACTAGTCGACCAAAATTCAAAGCAGAACGACAGACAAACTTTGCAAGCAACAGCACCACTTAGTCATTCTTGCTAGCGTTAAATATCTTAAATAAAATACTGATAATGAGCGGCGTGGTTTGTGTGGAAAGCCTACGCGGCAGAGCTACGAAGCGTCACCTGCCACAGTGGATCACACAGTGTTACTTGCCACCCGACACAGGTGATCGCGCCCCGCCTCAACACCAGCCAGATAGCCGGTACTCGATTTGAGTACTAGATGTAGTTTCATAAAATAAAAACCTTACTTAGCGTAGAGACAAAATCGCGTGACTTACTACAAGATCAGGTGATGCCAGTGGCGTTTACAAAAAAAACGGCAGGTCCCTTAATCCTCCAGACAAAACAAAGCACACGTTTAAACTGCACTAAATTTGGTATAGATCTCATATGTCAAAACTACAATGCACCAAATTCGATCTTGGCTAGAGTTTGGCGGCCTCAGACCCCTGAAATCAGAGCGGTCCCGCAAACCATCAAACTGACTTTAGAGATCCTACTTTTCAGGGGAGAAAGGAGAAGGTAAGGGAAATAAAGGAAAGAAAAAATGTGAGAAAAATGGAGAGAAAATGGGAAAGGAAGAAAAGAAGAAAAGCCCCCAATTTACATTTCTGGCTACTCCGCTGACTGATGCAGCAAGCTTGGCGACTGACCGTCGGCAGTGCTGACTGTGGTGAGTGAAAAAACTGAGAGAAAGTCAAGTTTCTGCGGTGAAACGTCGCACTGTAGCCGCGGTCCTGAGCTAATCAGCAGCAACGACTGACGACGCTTGTCCTCCGCCATGTCTTCACAAGCAATCAGCTGCTGCACGTTATCGTTATCGTTCTCGTTCTTATCGTCCTCGCTGAGTTGGTCGGTGGTGTTACGAGCTCGCACTCGTCGCAGCTGACACTCTGTCATGTCCAACCGACTCATCTGCACAGTAAGGCGGGCGAGTAAAAAGTTAGAAGTTAAGCGTGGTGTATAGCTCTTTATAGAAAAGCCGTCTCCGAGCTACAGACTGTTGCCTGCCGTATGGGATCACTCAGTGTTCCGTGCCACCCGTTACAGATGAACACGCCCCGCCTTAACCCCAGCCAGATAGGCTGGTACTCGATTTACCTACCCCGGAGGGATGAAAGGCTGAGTTGACCTAGGCGGCTGGTTACATACCGAGATGGTTTACCAGCCCGCAAGCAGTCACCCATCCAAGTACTAACCCGGCCCGGTGTGGAGCAACTTCGTTGATCGGACACAATGCGTTACCGCTACTGCACGCCACAAACCCGTCTCTAAATAAGTTAGTAAACCTATAATTTCACGAAACTAACGTAAATGCAAAACATAAACGACAAAAATCCAAAAAACAGCTACAAAAACTTAAAAAGAACAATGGCTAACAAAGGAACACTTTAAAAACTTGGCAATGGTAAAAAGGCACGTTATGCGTCAAAAGGTTTCTGAATTTTTTCTAGCATAAGCTTACAGAACTTGTGCATGGGTGTCCTTAAGTATTTTTTGCCTAATTTGTAAAGAAAACCAAAGATTTTCAAATATTATTTTGTTTCACAGGCAAAATTAAAAGCAAACAGGCAAGGACATTTATAGCACACATTACATGGACAGCGTATGTAATGCAAAACAGAACTGACATCCCGCGTAGCCACTGCCAGAAATTAAATTGGGACTTTGGGAGAGGCGGTTTGAGGCCCAAAGGGCAGAAAATCGAGGCTAAAAGCTGATAACAGGGTTTGTGGTTTTTGGGAAAGAAACAGCAAGCTTCCTACCCATCAACTATAGGATCTGGGAGCGCTGTAACTCCCCCAGCGGAAACCGGGTCGGAGCCCCCAACCGCCGCACTCGCTTTTTGGTCATGAAAAAGCCTTGAACATGTTAATTTTACTGCATAAATTTGCACATTTTTGGGCTCTGCACCCTGTGCACTCTCTGTACTCTCTCTGACTATGCATATGCCGCGTACACTCACCGGGTCACGTGACTCAAAATGGCCGCCGGCGTCGTCGTAGTCGTCGGCTTCCAATCTCAGCCGTTTTGACGGCGGAATTCCATTTCCGGTGGTATTGGCGGAGGCGTGGTGGTCGGTGGTGGCAGACGTGGCTAGGCGCGGCAGACTGTAGTTGATAGCCGTGACGTCAGGAACGACGCCGTGTGACGTCACACGTCGCTGAGCAGCAGTAACAGCGAGTGTGGGAGGCGGCAACAGTGCGGCGTTGGTAGAAGTGGACAGACTGACAACTGTCATGGCGGACGAGTTGGGCGCTAATCTGAGTTGATCGCTCACGCCATGAACCGGTCCATGACTGCGTAACGCAACATATTTATTTGACTGCTAGCGATCACAATACTCAATAACATAATACAACTTGAGTGGCAAAGATAATGCAAAAGTAGTGTTTTGTAGTTTTGAGAAAAAACAGTGTCAAAAGTCTGAATTTGTATCGTAATTCACTGATGCACTTTCTCCAGTTAGAATTATACACAAATGCTGCCATGTCCTATTCCAGGCAATGATTCAAATGCATTTGTGTCTACTCTACGCACACCATCGCCTGCAAACAGCTGATGCGTAGCCTATGCGTAACTTTTGCGAAAATTTTCTGAAACATTTTTTTGACATTTGACAAACACGAAAGACATCAGGTGGGTACATTTTTGATTGAATATTTGACTGACAGATTCATTCATTAACTGACTGACCGAATAAATGCTATAGCGCTGCTTACATGAGACAGACTTGTGACCAGAAGCGCTTTACAATCTTGGAAGTGACAGCTGATTGGCATGAGCTAATGATACCGCAGCACACTATGCGGCCATCCATTGCCCGCGTAATAGTAAACAACTGGACCCGCGATTTGCAGCTATCAGACATACCATCGCCCCAATCAGCCACACTAGGCCTTCATCCCCTAGCCCGTAAGCTACTACTCATTTCTCGTCCCCCGGAGGGTAGGAAGCTGAGTTGACCTGAGCATATAGTAGATTAGCAACTTGCTCAAGGTTGCTTGCAAATGACGTGACTGATTGATTTACTTACTAATTTACCTACTTACATAATTATTTATTCATTCATTTATCGACATTTGGTCATACTTGGCAGCGGCTTTGGAGTCTGGTCTACGTGTCCTGCAGTAATCCCTGGACGTCCCAGCATGCTTTGCAGATGGTCCAGGCGGCTTGACGTTATTCCTGTCGACTGCGCCCTGTGTAGGTGTTCCGCCATAGATCGTGTTGGTAGATTTCCGGCCGGTGACGTGACCAGGTGGTCTCAGCGAGGTAACAGTGGGTGGTCCGTTTTCAAACGGTCGGTGATAGAGTAACTGTGCGTGGTCTAGCTGGGGCAGTCGTCGTCCGTTCTGTAGATAGACCGGCACAGACGACGACGAATGATGAAAGTCTAGAAGTTTCTGAGTCTCACTGCCGCTGAGTTGCTGGTCCAGCTTCGACCTCTTCTGCCGCTCATACAGCGCCTGCGAGTACAACAACGTCATCGACAAACAAAAACCCACAAATGTTTTCGTCATTACAATAATATCTCGTCAGTTTTGTTCCGTTGGTAAATTTTTTATTATTGCGTATTGTATGTTTTACTGTAATTTAGCGTAATTTACAACTCTGCTCTCCAATTCACTGCTGAAACTGCACACAAGCGTACGCAGATCGTGTCGAATAAGCTAGATTTTAAAAAGAGTCCCAATAAAAAACAAGGTATCACGTCGAAAATAAAAAAAATAAGAAAACGTAAGATAAACCTGTGTCAAGGGCTCCTCCTAAAACTTAAGGAACGAAACACTAGCGTGGGGCATAAGGCGCCCGAGACCGTCAACAAATAATCCGAAACTACAATGGAGCAACCCTAAACTAAACCAGAACCTAAAGCGTTTCGGCTTAAATAAAAATAAAAAGAAATATGGCGAAAAACAGCCAACCCTGCGATAAATGGCGGCGTCGGCGTCTTTGCTGATGGCGGCATTAATCGCCTGAGCGGTCCAAGCCCGCAGATCGCCGCTCGAGCACGATGACAAAGACTTGCTGCCAGACGTAGCACCAGCAGACAGTGACTGCGCCGAGGTACTGGAACCGACGTGTGCTCGAAATGACGATGCTTTGGCTCGGTTTACGCTTGAACTGGCACCTAATACGAGCAGTTAAAACGAACGCAATATGGTTGTGCCAAATACGGCCAAAACATCTCCGCTGTACGTAAAGCTTTTTAAAAAAATGTTGTGCTTCCGGTTGCAGCCGGCGAAAAAGTAAGAATGGCGGGAAAAACAAATTGTCCCCCCGCTAAATAGACTTAGCCATGGCTGTGGCTTAGCACCCGTGAAAACTGAAGAAAAGATACTGCAGACTGCAGCATTACACACTAGGTGCAAATTGTTTTTACCGTAAAAATTTTTTAAAAAGTTAAAAACTGCACTAATATTTTGAAGATTCAATAGAAATTTTAGGAACGCAGGTTTTTAAGGACAAATCGAAATCAGAAGCACAAGAAAGCTGTTTAGGTATAAGCACTAGATTAATGCATAGGCCTATTAGGTTTATATTAGAAGTACGCATGCAAAAACTTTAAATTACAAATTTTCAGTAAAGTCACGCACAGGCAGACAGTAATTTACAGCGAATCTCTTAGGTTTATGTACTAACAGGAGAAACCCACAATTATCACCGACTTACATGTAGATGGTTGATGTGACAATTTGAAATTTATGTGCAGACTTCTTATTTGACACTGTAGGCCCACTGTGTGCTGCCACACACAAATCGTTGTACTGTAAAACACACCTGAAACGAGATGTGGTGGCCTGTGCGTCTGAGTCTTTTCACATTTTATGGGCTATATTTCTGCCACAAATTGGCAAAATTGGATGACATCTGATGCAGTTATAAGGAATAAAAAAGGTGACGTTTTTGAGACACAGTGTAGCAGTTTGAAGAACTAAGTAGTTAAGATGTTTTGCTACATAGAAAACTGTAAATAGGGCATACGACTTTTTGCCATTCCGTTTTCGGCATGAGTTAGTTCAGAAGCTACCTGTGCTTAAACTGTTGTCGTGGGCGCCGGCGGTGGCGACGGTGTTAGCTCGCAGCCACGAGTCAGACGACGACCTCGATGAACTCAGTGACGGTACTTCGTGACGTTCCAGACGACGACGATCTGCCTCCTGACGCCGAGGTCTGTCACGTGACTGTTGTTGTTGTTGTTGTTGGTGCTGCTGCTGCTGATGATGATGATTGGTGCGCTGATGACCCGGATGTGAGCCTCTGTTCACCGCAGAGTTCGTCTCTCGCTCCAAACTGCTCTGAGGCGTCTGATGAACCCGCAGTCGCTCGTCGCTTGTAGACCTACGCCGCAATAATGACACAAACGCAAAGTCTAGCGATGTCGTCGGTCACTAAAATAGGTGAAACAAAAAAAAGTTATCATTTTCATGCGAACACTGCAAATTTTCAACAGAATTCCGTGAGACAGGTGCCAATTTCCAAAAAGACGATTATGGATGCTGAAAATTTCAATTTCCCCAAAATGGGGCGTCTCCAGCCCCAAATGAAGAAAAATTGTCCCACATAAATATGGTTTTCGGACAATATTCCGACAGTCGAAATTGTAATGCGGTGGGCGAATTGCGCCTTTTTCCACCGCAGCGACCTAGCTGGTAAAGTCCTTCACAAGACATAAGGCCGCAAGGGCGGTGCAGATATCCGTTTCCTTAGCCCTCAGTCAGACATCAGTTTACACTGCCAGACCCGTGCACGGATACGAGACTAGTGCATCGCGCGGTGTGCCTGTTTTCGTCTCAGCTTTCGCTGGTACTCCTTGCGCCTACCCACAAAAGGATGGCCAGGCTGAGTCAATCCGGGTGTCTAGTTACATGCCTTATGGTTTCACATCACTACCCGGTAAGCTAAAAGTTCATATAGGCCGACTCAGTATTTTAGTAATTGTAACAAAAGCAGACGAAAATTACAAGAAACGTTTTGATGTATCTGCTACATGACAAATAAGACGAACTTAACCAACCCTAACTAATTTTAGGCTGTTAATCACACAAACTGTTATAGGTCTACAGATCACCCGAAGAGCTAAAGTACAGGCAAAGTACAGCAATGTTAATGGCGTCGTGGGTCAAAAAAAGTAGGCGACAGAAAAATGCAGTTTTTGAACAAACACTGCAAATTTTGAACAAAGTGCTTACACTTTTAATTTTGCTTTTGAATTTTCCCACAATGGCCGTTTTTAGCCCCAATTTTGCATTTTTGGACAAAAGATTTCGACAATAAAAAAAATTTTCCGAGGAATTTCTGAAAGCTCGAAATTTAAAGACTGAGCAATTGCCCCTGATCTTCCCCTACCACGACGCCATTAGCAACGTTCACCTGTTGAGCGTATGGTCGTTGACGTTGACGGACGGCGCAGAGACGGGGGTCCCAGAACTCTGAAGCCCTGCAGCGACAGCAGCGAGTGCCGCCAGGTACTGCTGAGCTAGTAGATCGGCGGCTGGACTTCGAAGTACTGGCGGCGGCGGGACCCCTAGCAGTGGATGGTGAAGTGTGCCCGCAGTAGCACCAGCAGGGGCGGTGGGTTGACCCAGTAGGCTGGGAGGCAGAAATGGAAACATGCTGGAAGCGGCGACGCCGGACAGAGGGTAGCTCTCCAGTAACTGTTGTAACCCTACTGCGTCTTCCATTCTGAGCCATCGACGTGCAGACATCAAACGACAGTTGTAAGTACAGTTTTGAACACGGTCTATAGTGTATAATGCGAGTTTAAGTACTATATACAGCACTGCCGAAATGGATAGCCCAGTACGAGCTTATACCACTGCAGACACTGTGCTGTAACATACTGAAACCACAGTCAGATCGCATAGATTACACTTGTTTACGACGCACCAGTGCAAACTGAGCGTGATTTGACGAAGCACAATACTCTGTAGACCGTGTTGGAACGTACTTATTTCATGTCCGTGATCGACGGCGTGTTCCGCCTGGACGCACGTGTGACGGCTCGGTGACAGATCATTCGCCGTCGCCGGCCCACGAGTCTGGAACAGTTTGCCGGCTGCACTGCGGGCCGTAGAGGACTACGAACAGTTCAAAGCGCAACTAAAGACACATTTGTT
>Ga0056128_1011630_pt1 | contig 10833 bp, 8 predicted proteins | sample WorMetLIZISLAND2_FD_71113 | JGI IMG/M metagenome (GOLD analysis project Ga0056128, IMG submission 71113) | Marine gutless worms symbiont microbial communities from Max Planck institute for Marine Microbiology, Germany - Olavius geniculatus... ... | reverse complement strand
GAACGACAGCAGAAAGATAAAGACCCTGGTGTTCGGAATGATGGATGGTTCAAACAAAAGAGGACGGCCTCACCGAGAATGGTCAGATGACATTGAGCAGTGGTGTGGGACAACCCTGCACGAGTTAAGCCACGCTGCCCTAGATAGGCAGCGGTGGGCAGCGATAGTAAGAATGGCGTCAGACACCAACGGGCATTAAGCCCACGGTTGTCGATGATGATGATAAAACTTATTAACAAATGAAAAGAATACACAACCAAACTGAAAGACAGTAACATTAGTAACAAGAAGCCCAGCTGTCGCTAGGGTGACTGACCATAACCCCATGTCCAAAAGCCAGCGTCCGACTTCTGATCATGGAAAAAAAGCGATTTTCCAGAAGAAGTACAGTCCCATAATAATACTAATAATGATAGTGATAATAACACAGGCAATTTCTAACGCATCGTAACATAGAAACCAATTATGTACACTACGGTGATGCTGCTATATCAAACGCTACAATAAATGGTAATTTCGCACATGTGTGTGACTGGCTGCAGGCAGCAACTTTGCATTCAAAATTGTGGCCAAACTGCTGCAGATAAAGACATGGTTGCTATTGACAGCCTATAGGAACCTGTCATCGCCCTGTCCAATGACACCATCACTGACCCTCTATGAAAATGGTTTAGCCACAATACATGCATTACAATCTTCCTGAACACATAGCTTTCTGTCATTGTCTACCCTCAGCAGGCATCGCAAAGAACTGTTGTTCATGAGGCACTTCATAAATTTACTGATTTTTAGTTATTAACTGACAACAAGTTCATCAGAAGAAACTATGCAGCTGAAAGTAAAAACTATTTACAGTTAAACTTTTCCACTGATCCAACAAGGCTAACAATTTGTTACAGAACATCTTAACATTGAATAGTGTTAATAACAATGATAAATAATAGTTTAATAATACATGTAACTGTTCAGTACCAAAAGGGTCATCTCCAAGTCCAACAAAGCTCAATGATGAGCGTGCAACATTTGCATCTCGTTGTCTGGTTTTCCTTCTCTGGCAACTGACAGCGATTGGGTCGAGTTTATCAATCATCATCTTTGTCTCACAGCTGGACTCTGGTGGAGAAGCACAAAACCACCTGCAACAGTTAACATCTTACATGTGAAAAACTATTAATCATTATTGTTATTATTATAAGAATTAATTTTAAGGTGCCATAATATCACACATAACTGCTATCACACATAACAAACACAGAGCAAAAGTATGAAGCATTAAACAGTATAAACATGTAACATTATCATATATCATATATTAATCTAAATTAACGGCTAACAAATTGCAACCAATGACAATAATAGAATGAACTAGAATATGTTCTTCGCTGATCGGACATAAAACAGTCAAAACTATGCCATCTAACACATAAGGAAATTGCTTGGAAATATCTACCAAATGTAACTGGGAGACTGCTACAGTCTAACAGAACTATTTACTGTATTACAAGCCAACACACATAGCTCCAGTTCTTTTGCGGTAAACATTTTATTAATACGTAATTAGTTAACTACGAATAGAACGTTGTTGCTTCAGTGATACCATAAACTTGTTTCAATGCAGACAACGGACAACAAAAGCTAACCTCTTCAGGAAGCATTTCCATGCTTTTACAGTTGACTTCTGCCAGAGCCAAGAGCTCATGGCAATGCCAGCAGCAAAGTAAGTAAACACGTTCAGTTCAGTCATAGCAAGTACTGGCCGACTCGACATGTGGCAGTCAGCAGCAAAAGCTGAGTCAATGACAGCGGTGTTATTAGCCTTGCACCTGATGCACAACGTGCAATTTTTACGCTTACTTCACATCACTTCAGAATGCATTTTCGATTACCTTTCATTATTAAAGCGCAGCTTTTCATCGTTGAGTGCACATTAGAAAACTGAAACTGTAATTACTTTGCGTTACATGCAATGAAATTTTTTAGACAAATTTTATAATATTGTTATGAAAATTTACAGTCATCTTATGTCCAATCACATGCTGACAAGCACGATGACACTAGCAAATTTGTTAAGTCAGAGCAGGCAGACTCTGTTAGTTCTAGGATTAAGCAGCCTGAGATGAGTTGAAAAAACTGATAACTCATAGAAACAACTAAATACAGTATAGCAAAGTGTTCAATTGATACTAGTGGACTCAGTGCAGTAGAGATGCTGAGCGAAATTGACTTGTAAACATAAATTGACCATTGACAATGACAGACAATCCTCCATACCACTCTACTTACACAAGATAGTCACGCAGGGCCAGCTTCCATACAGAGTCATTCACAAACATGTAGATATGAATGGCAAACGTCAGCAGTACAATCAGCAGCACACACGACGCAAACACACCTGGCATCGGACAAGCTTACATTGTTGACAGGAACTATGATGAACTCCAAAGCACAAGTAGAACAACTGTTTTAATATGCAGAAGTCCAAAATGATCGGCACTCAGTACTTGGCTTACGTTTAACCTGTCTCCTTTTATTCCAGAGTGACGCCAAGTCAGGCAGTATTCAAAAGTACACTATCAGGAATTTCCGAAAAGGGACATTTTGCAGGATATATTTGGTTTCAGTTTGCAATTACTAGAGTGTGCCATTCCGAAAGGTGGCTAGAGTTAGGGATAGACATACAGACAAAAATTAGGAATTGGGTTAGGGTTAAAGTCAGTGATTGAATCAGTTTAGCATTCAATAAGTACGGTTTCATCATCATCTAAAACAGATTTGTGGCAGCCCCTCGGAATGATGGCCCTTGGAATTGCAAACCCAAATCATATATTTCCAAATCCCTCATACAACAGCATAAAAACACTGCACGACAAAAATTAACCAACACATGGGCAATGAAAAATGCGAATTTTATTTTTATAATAACTATGGCAAACGTACATAAACTTCAACAAAAAGACTGTATAAGATCCTATTTTGACTTATAGCTAGGCCAAACACTACAATTAAATACATTTAGTAACTAACGGAAAATACATAAAGAAACAATATCAACATAGCTCTGTAATGAATATGGAAATTCTTACTGATGCGAACAATAGTGACAAATATAAGTGAAACAGCTTCATTGTCAATCAGGTCCGGAGACTGAGTCTTCAGTCTGATCAAAGTTGTCAGCCCTGAATAACAATCATCGGTTTACAACAAAGCAAAAAAAGAACACATTTTACTGCATAATTACAAAAGATGGATAAGTCGGCCATGGTTCCTACTACTTTGCAGAAATCATTTTCCTTGACTTTTCCCCAACTTTCCAGGACAAAATAAATCGTTTTCCCTGACTAATTTGTTCACACGAAATACCAATGTCAGTTTTCGGTCACTTGCAATCACATTAGAAACAAGGGCAGCGGAACAAATTTAAAAGTAAAGGTACAAATAATCTGCGAGCAAAGCGAGCAGGAAAAATTTTGAACTGATTTTTGTTAACTTTTGCACCCTGAGACTTTTCATGCACAACAGCAGCTACTGCTGTAGCGCATCTTAGACATCGCAATTCTGTCCATCCGTCTGTCACACGGGTGGATCAGTCAAAAGTGGTGCAAGCTAGAATCACCAAATCTTCACTGTCGGCTGCCTGGAAGGTTCTAGTTTCAGGAACCGTAAAGCTTTTCCATAAATTCGAAGAGGGTCACCCCAAACGAGGGTGCTAAATAAAAGGGGGGTAGGGAAAATCTGCGACATCCAGCCAATATGGCGTTGCCAGAGCGAGATAGTGGCGCCATCTGATGAGTACAAGTAAGACACTATAAGCTTAGGGCCTACATCAGTGTTTTTCAACCTTTTTGCTGCCGCGGAACCCTACACAAGCCCGAAGGTCACTCACGGAACCCCATGCAGTGATCCACGAGTCCAGCGACGTATACGCGAGGCGGTCATCGACGGCCGCTAAGCCCCGCCACCAACCCAGAAAATTTATCACGTGGAAGCTTTTGGAAAAGACAGGCCTACGAGTCTTTTTAATTTTCCTTATCTGAGTTTTCAAAGAATTGAATTAACTAAGTAAATGGCCGAACAATTTCGTAACCATAACCTCAATCAATCGCTCTTCTTTTCTTCTTATTCATTTCCGATAATGCATGGAGTTAAATAATGTTGTGCATAAGAAGCTTACGTTTTAATATAGGCCTAAAATGCAAATACATATGCCAAAATTTTACTAACAACAAAAATGATTCAGCACAGTAAGTCTATGCAAAAAGGACGCGTAGAAACGGATTAAAACAAAAAGAAAGATCCTGAGTATTTCTACAACACTGTCTGGCGTGATTTTGCAAACTAGGTCATTTTTACTGGCCGGCTGCGGAACCCTTGGCAGATGCTCGCGGAACCCTTGGGTTCCGCGGAACCCCGGTTGAAAATCACTGGCCTACATATTTAGTCCTAGGGCATCTGGTGCCATCTGGTAAATGATTATGTTTTACTGGGCCTTCTGTGAAACTAGCCAAAAGCCGTACAGATGAGATCCATAGACAAAGTCTACGCATCACTAGCGTACAACAGTGCACCGCTGTTGTGCGTTCCTGTCTGCGTTAGCAAAGCTTTACTTGTAAATTCACAGACTTTCCCTGATCCTCCGATTTTTCCCTGACTTCCCCTGACCATAGGAACCATGGTCAGCACAATATTAAGCACATCAGTTATTGTTTCGCTAATAAGAAAAAGCAGAAAGTGAAGAATACATGAAACACATGAGTAAAATGTGTCATTCAAACTCTTTGTCAACAACCTATAGCTCGCTACTCCATTGCTTCGGGGGCTATCACTCATCTTACTTACTTACTAACACTGTGCACTGTACTGAGTAACACACAAACATGATAACATACCTCGAATGAGAAAGACAAGTCCCACGATGGCACACAGGCCTACAGGTAAGAGAACAAATCCAACACGATGGGCATGGCTAACGTAGCCGACGAAGCAAATTCCACTCACTGAATCACCATCGACCTAGATAATTCATACATAAGCAAATAGCTGCTACACTCTACCATTTCTCCTTCGATGTTGTTCAGATGTTGCTGGTTAAATGACAGCAATGGCATCCAGCACATTAAACTCCTTCTCCAACAACCAACAAATCTTATGTCACACTAACTTTTTACGAAACAAGCCCAAGACACGGGTGAACCTAGACAGAAATACAAACCAAACAACCAAAACAAAAACTATTCTGTGGTAACTGGCTGACATGTTCAACAAAGTGCATGTAACTTTGTCCTGAAAAAACTAACTAACTAGGTATGAGTCACACGTGTGCTGTTGATATAAACTGACAGCGCATTCAGCGCACTAGAGATTTTTTGAAATGATAGTGCGCTATATAAATGTTCACTTATTATAATTATTATTATTTAAAACACCAATGTAAGAGAGTGGCATAAAAATGACAACCTTAAAATTTAAAGCCAACAAATGCTCACTTGTGTGACAGCAAGACAGATGATGGTCAGAACAAGTGGCAGACACCAAGCTGTCAGGTGAAAGTAACCTCTGTGACCTTCGATCACGTCACGCTTGGAGTTGAACGAGCGAAACTTGCGATGCCACGTGTAGGTCAGAATAGCAAACCAGATCACACCAGCCACTGTGAAGTAGTAGATCATTACAAATATCACCGTGCATGAGGCAGACTCTCCCGCAGTCCTGAGAGCAACAACGACCCATGCGAAACAATCTCGGTTTGAAATAACCATCTAGGTCAACGTAAAACACAGCTTAAGTATATACTGTTTGCCTTTCATTATGTATCATTACAGAAGCTGTGCCGTTAACAAGACTACAATCAATTCTATTAATGCTGCACTGTATAAAATTCTTAAAGTTGATCGTGTCAATATGAAATGCCTTAGAGGTTACCTGAATATCCCAAGTGTTGCGACTTCTATAGAAAGGCGTAGGCTTCGATTTATGAACATTTTTTAAAGTTGTATAAACCTTAGACACGTAGTTTTAGTTTTTGCTTTTAACTGTGTGTTTGCTAGTTAGTGGTTTGGTGTTAGTGTGTTTTGTATAGTATGTTTGTGCTGCTTTATGTAGAATAAAGTATACATATATATATATATGAACTGCTCTATGCAACAGTTCATAGTGGTCTGCTACAGTGGTGGTCTTGTGGCTTCTTGCCAGTTGTTCCTGTGACTCACGGCAAGTAAACCACAACAAACTAAACTGCCAATACTTGGCATCTAAAAGATGCATAGGAGTTTTGTCTGGGGGTCTTAAGTCAAGCGATCTTGAGGTTAAAAGTCTAAAAAACATGATCCAGCACAGCATAGCCCTGCTAGGGGTCTGTGGATAGACTCCCGAAAAAGATGTAGCATATATGAAAAAAATCAAATAAGATGCTTTCATATTTTATTATCCACAGTGAGTACTGGTGCACAAATGTTACGTGCTGTGAGCACTGAGCAAGTTATGAAACTATAACAAAGTACAGATTAGCACTCATTCACCACAACATATTTCATCAGAAAATCCATCTGCAACTGATGAATTTCTGTAACAGCCAAGTTTGGTATTAAATTTAGACTGCAAGCCCCTGATACTGACCACTTGTGTGTGTGTGCAGTAGTTTCATATATTACCACACTACTACTATGAAAGTCATACACACCCAATCTGTGGTTCAGCAGTGCGAACTGTGCCATCACGACGACAAACGATGTCACGCCGAGCACCAGGAATAAACTGCGCCAGCCAACCGACCGTTCCGATCAAGAAACAAATGTTGATGAAAAAGAGAATGATTGCTGGGTAACGATGCAGCGACTTCCAATCAAGTACAAACGTCAGCTGTTGGAACAAAAAACAAAAGAATGATATTGACTGCTAAGAATCATGTGAAAAACTGACAGCTAGGCATCGTCAACACACACTTACCAATATTTCATACAAACTCCTAAACAGTAAACATGCATTACACTAATTCTCAGTTGTTTGTTTGTTCTTGTCATAATTTAAGCCAGGTTCCAAAGCTCTTCTTACAGAATCCACAGAAAGTGGATGGAATTATTTAAGGTGTGCCAAACAACCAGCAAAATCAAAGGACTGGAGAACTTACTTCTGCCTTCATACTCAACATCAACTCAACTATGCGTGCACTGAATGCAGTGTTAGTGCAGATGTGGATAACAACATGGTAAAACTGTCAAATTCAAACCAAAAAAATCTCAAAATGGCAAAAAATAACTGTCATATATAACAAATGAGCATAATACTACACTAATAACAATAAATAATACAATACTTCCAAAAAAATGTGAAAACACTACTGCACCTACTGACATGACATCTACTTAAGCAGAAGTACTACAATATTTAACAATAAAAAATTAGAAATATTTACAGTTTTACATTCACAATAAACACAAAGACATGAACATAAAAACAACATAATAAAACAGCAGTGCACACATTGAACTTTTGCAATGGAAATGCAAAAAAACTATAGAAAGTAACTAAATACGTAAAAAAAACGTAAAGTCCTTCCCGAGCCTTATGGCCCATAGGGCGGCGCTGATCTTCTGTTTCCTAAGGCCCTCAGCCAGACACCAGTCTTTACACTGCGAGACCATGGATACGGGGCCAGTGTATCGCGCGGTGCACCTGTTTACATCCCAGCGGTGAAGCCGGTACCAAATTATACTGCTTGGTGACAGAGGCACATGTGCGTGAACAACTTGCCTAAGGTCATTACCCGGCAGTGTCGTGGTGCAGAGTCGAACCTGCGCCTGTGAGTTACCTCAGGATTACAAGTCCGACACGTTACCGTTAGACTACCGAGCCACACATAGAAAGCACAGAAGCAAATCAACTCTTAATAAGCGAAAAACTCAAAACACAGAACAGACATAAGAATTTCGACAAGTGATGACTTACCTGCAATATCCTTTGATGACCAACAAATGCCACATACATGTAAAAAATTACTAAACAGTACATCAAATTGAGATAAATGAAAATTTTAGTTGTTTAATAAATTATCAAAATGAAAACAATTATGCAGCTTACGTTTCAGCTGTACATTTAAACTATAAACTCAACACATTTTTATGAAATGATCACATTCTATGTCACAACCCGATCCATTAAAATCAAAGAAAGCCCAAAAATTTATGGTATAAATGAAACAGAAACCAATGATGATAAAAGTACGACCTACCACAGTAAAAAGTGTGCAAAAAAAGCACGATAAGCCTGTAATCAAAATAAAAAGGTGAGCATGTGCATGATCGGCTTCTGTGTAGAGCACATTCTCACACTGGAGTCCACATCCGTCAACATACAAATACCAACTGATCTCACGCTTTGTCACAACCAGTGGCGGAAAACAAGACTTTGTGTCATTGGCCTTCACGAGCAGCATGCTGGTCTGTAACAAACAACAATGGTGACTCATGAGATAAGTTGACAAATTCATCAAAATACAACCTTTGTATTCATTGTTATTGTTAACGTTTCGGCAACCAACGAACAATAAGTAATCATAGATGTGTGGAAGTTGGTAGAACCCCTCATCTTGGTTCATCGACTTGTCTTGTTCTTTCGTGATGTGTATTGCTTCCCCGATCCATCGATCCGTCCTGTTGCTTTCTCTGTCGATCACCTTGGTGCGGTCCCAGTCTATGACATAGTTCAAAGAGATGGCGTGGTCTGTGACTGCCGACTTGTTTTGCTCAGTTGCCACAGATTTACTGGTGCTTCATGTTTAAGAAAGCAGCAGGATGAATTGATGGATCAGGGAAGTGATACATATCAGGAAAAAACAAGACAAGTCGATGAACCGAGACGAGGGTCCTACCAACTTCCACACATCTATGATTACTTACTGTCCGCCACAACGACACCTGGTGGACAGTCGTTCCGATGAAGGCAGCAGCGGTTGCCAAAACATAAACAATAACAATGAATACAAAGGTTGTATTTTGATGAATTTGTCAACTTATTAAGTTACCTTTCAACCTATGAGTCCATTCAAAAACATGACTCATGAGACATAACACATGTACCGCAGAATAAGTCATTAAATATCGACACCTTACACATAAAAATAACAAAAATAAAAAAGACATGTTACAACACAATATCACCATCAGTTGTTAGTTTACCGCAATCATCAAACTAAACAAAAAAGTAACAATTTGATATTTAAAAAATTAAAAAATTATAAAATCACATTTCCAGATAAGTGCAAAAATAAAACTGGATATCTGGTCCTTGGTTGTGGATAAAATTGTCAACAAAACTCTGCACTTTAAAAAGAGATGGTCTAGTCAAAAACTGAAAATCATAATTAAAACGAGGTAGTCAATTTTACATACCAACAACAATGGATTATTTCATACTTACAAGACATCCCTTGCTGAAGTGTTTCTGATCACACTTCAGGAATTCCGGCCAACCACCATACATTTCAACGATGCGACATCGTGTCTGTACAATATCACACTGCTCTCGACTTGGCTTCTGCACTAGTGACATATTTGACGTGCCATCAACCTTACACGGGGGCAGATATACAGAACACAGCAGCGGCTGGATAACTTCCCAGCACTGTGGCACCGTGCGTAAAGCGCTCCACTGTCGCAGACTGGCCTGAACATCTTTCTGAAGCGTGACATCACCTGTGAAAGCACCGGGTGCAGTTCGCCGGTAAGGCAGCGAAGCTCCAAAACAGTTTTTGCTCTGAAGAGATTCACATTCTGGAACGGCTACATTGCAGCCTGAACGTCCAATATCTGATGAGCCATCTGAACAGCACCTTCCCAGAAATGCAAGACAAAGCAGAATACTAAACATACCAAAGGTATGTAACCTATTCATGTGTAGTCGTGTATTGAAAACAGTTGTAACCGGCAGGTAAAATAACACGACTGTTTTGCTTGTCTCTTTTCTGTTAAACACTTCTTCTTGATTGATATACAACACTGTCAAAACCAAAAAAACTCGTAATAAGTGATTAACAAAACAAAATGTAAACGAAGCAGTGACATATGGTCTGCTTAATCGTCAAGAAACCCCAAATTAAGATTAGTGATGCTTGTATACGCCTTTTGCTCTAAATGAAAGCAATATATTCGACAACTTTTGTGCTCGACTACTCGAGTCACCGATCTGATGTTTTGTTCACAAAATAAAGGTATTTAACCGTAAAAGTAGGTTTATACTAAACCATAAAAATTAACTGTTTAAATCAACATTTAAAAAAAAATTCGCGATGCTCATGGGCGAAAACCCCATTCAAAACGCATTAAAATTTTATTGCAGGTTGTACACCGATTCTAAAGGTGGCAGCACCGATAATGTTGCGCATCGCGTACGTTAGTATTGCTCAAATTACTTGTTGTGCTGGCGATATGAGTGACATATCGCTATTAGAACCTACACATTTTTTTTTCTATAGGCCTAATTTGTTTTACAAAACATTATATATTTTTTGTCAATTTACATTCATTTTTTTCGAAAAAGACTGATACATTTCAGACTAGTTCAGACAGGACACTGTCACATTATAAGAAAAGTTTTGACACCATGATGCAACTAGTCTTTAACTTACTTACTTACTTATTCAAAATGTGGAATCAACAATCAATTTATTGGAAAGCTATCTGTCAGTTTGTAGCATCACACTAGCCACACGCATCACAGATCCATGTCATCATCATCGTCATCGACAACCGTGGGCTCAATGCCCGTTGGTGTCTGACGCCATTCTTACTATCGCTGCCCACCGCTGCCTATCTAGGGCAGCGTGGCTTAACTCCTGCAGGG
>Ga0056128_1011629_pt1 | contig 10835 bp, 7 predicted proteins | sample WorMetLIZISLAND2_FD_71113 | JGI IMG/M metagenome (GOLD analysis project Ga0056128, IMG submission 71113) | Marine gutless worms symbiont microbial communities from Max Planck institute for Marine Microbiology, Germany - Olavius geniculatus... ... | reverse complement strand
GCTCAATGCCCGTTGGTGTCTGACGCCATTCTTACTATCGCTGCCCACCGCTGCCTATCTAGGGCAGCGTGGCTTAACTCCTGCAGGGTTGTCCCACACCACTGCTCAATGTCATCTGACATGTCATATGTCATCTAAGTAACAGTTATGAACAAATTCTGATGATTTAAAGTAGGCTTGAAGCAATAGATTTATTAATTTTGTCATAAATTTGCCAAATATTGACCGACTTTCACAATTCTGATTCTTGCACTGGCCTACGCATAGGCCTATAAGGTGTTCCCTGGCAAACCTGGTCATTTCCTTTCAGCCTCTGGACCAGAAATGAGTCGCTACGAAACAATTTGCAATAAGTTGACATTTAAATTCCAACAACATGTCTAAAACATCTAAAACGTGTTGCTACACTACCTTTTAAGTATAAATAAACTTATCAGTAAATTACCGTGCGCTAGATTAAAATTACAGCTTATCTGTCAGTTTTTAAGTGCAATTCTGTGTCGTATCGTATCGTAAAGATATAGAACAGATGATGGTAGGCCTAATTGTGATAGGCCATATGAAAAACAGTACATCAAACTGCTTCTTAAAGTATTCGTTTAATAGCATTTAAGTAAACGTAAATGACGTTGTTAAATAGCGAATTTGTTTGTTTAAAGATAAAAATACGCTGCAATAGGCTGATAGCACGGTGCTTGTTGAGCAGAAGAGCAAGGCTTTATTGTAGGCACTAGAAGTTTCTTCCGAGTGCAGATAAAGCATTAATTAAACAATATTAGTATGACAGTGTGCTATAACTAATATTTAAAACTTACCACTTAAAAAGATTAAATCTTAATATAATGCAAAAATTACTGAAACAGATCCTGCTACACTGCGTTATAAATCAGAATAATGCTAAAAGCGACTAGAAGTCAGCACCAATAGGACAGCGCTCCAAACGTTGATTACACGTTCGGCTCGAAAAACATATCTCGGAAACTGTTACAACCGTAAACCAAAAAAATACTTTTACCCCTTAATTTTCTTCTCCTCATTCCCAAAAATGATAATCAATGCATTTTCAGTGGTAATTAGGCATGGCTAAATGTTTGACATAAATTATTTCGGCAACCCTGCGAGATAGCGGAACGGTTTTGGTAAATCATCAGCAAACGATAAATAATTTTGCGACTTCAATAGTCACGTAAACGCTAAGTGACATCAAAAGGTCAATGTTGTGATTTCCAAAATATTTGATGCTTTATATTTTTTATAATCGTGCAAAATAAGAGTGTCGTTAAGCCTATAATTGACCATTTATATAGAAAACCTTAAATTGTTGATCTAACTACCACGTGACCGACGATGCCACGTGACCCAAATCGTGAAATTTAATTGTAAAAAATGTTAGGCTAGGCCACTAACAAGCGTTGCAGCAAGGTAAAGAACGACAATCAGAGAGATACCTCTTTCCACAGAACGTAATTTCTAGTGTTGTAAATGCATCTTATTTGCATTTGATTGCCACCAAACGGATCACGATAAAGTGAAACCAGCGGATTTTAAACGTAAAATAAATTGTCATTGCAAGTTACAAGTCTAAATTTACCCAGCGTGCGTCGCTAGTAAACGCCGTAACGAATCTTACCCATCCATCTTATCCCATGGTATATCGATGTAAACCTGACCATTGAAAGTGTATAACGGGGGTAAAAAAATTGGACAAAGTAAAAAAAGATTATTAAACTTTTACCCCAAACTCGATCTTACTTTTCAGGCCCCATATTATTGTGCAAAGTGCAGAATTTCATCAAAATCGAAAAATGGCGACCGTAAGAGCAGACACAGACAGACACAGGTACACAGACAGACAGACACAGGTGATTTTATAACCCGTCCCATGCTATGCTATAGCTATGGGGCAAATTATTACAGCAACTGTCGTTTAAGCTATCATCACAGTTGTCGGACTTCGTCGTCTTGTTACGCGTTGTGTCCTGCGCATTGCCGTTGTCGTTACCGGGTACGGCAAACAGTGACACTGAGATATTTTCACAGGACATTTCTGCCTCTGCTCGTTTCAAAGAAGTAGTACATTTTCCCATCCCTACTTCGCACTCTGTCGAAGCACAGTGTCATAAAAATGTTTAAAAGGTACTGCAGTCTGTTAGATAATATCCAAAGGGAACGTACGTCTCTCTGTCATTGTAGTCAAAGCGGTGCCTACATGTGTGAAAAAAGTAAAACTATAGCTAAAACAAAACCAAAACCGCAAACAGTCATCATACTACAAACAGTGTGAGATTTTAAACGGCACTTACAAAGACGATAAAACTAAAACAAAGTTCTAAATTTTAAATGTGTCGCATGCGACATAGTTTTAGTTATGTTTCCGTTTTATCGCACGCGAGCGACGCCGTGCGCCATTAACGGAAGTGTCATCGCTGTACAGAGTCGGTGGCAAGGAGAAATGTCGACCGTTGGTAGTTTAGAACGAGTCGTCACGCCGGTCGGCGGATAGGGCGTGTTTTGGTGTCGCCGTTAACGACGATTTACAATCGCACGTCGTAAGACTCAAGTCGTCCGACTAGGTCGTCTATGGCACTGCGACTATAGCCTACAGCTCCCTGTATGCAACGCTTGAGCAATGAAACCAGGTCTGGACATGCAGCATCGTTGCCTGTTATCATACGTCATCATATATAATGACCACTCTTGGGCTACGTTAAACAGCGTGCTAAAAATGGGGTAGTTCTGCTGGTGTTTTGTCATACTTTTTTGTTGCTGACAGGCTGCGTCCTTGCGGTGCTAAGTTTGCAACTTTGTCACAATTTGCAGTGGCAGAGTGGAAACGATGAAAGTGAGGCGATCGTTGACATTAGTCTGGCTTAGAACAGTATTGGCGCAACATCAGTGGCTAACAGAACTGCCAGGTTGACGACAATGAACGCGAAACAGAACGGGAGGCAGTCGATACCGATCAACACCGCTGATTTGTCCTTATCATCTTGTTGCTCACTTCTGCCTGTCGGAATCTGCATATCTGCATCCCAGCAAAAGTACTGCATCCCAATCAAACTGACTGAAACTGAAGAAACTACAGTTTTGTCAACGTAGCATGCTGACAACAAATGTTGATTTAGTTTACATATTTTACGTGTAACCCTAGGTTTAATGTTTAGCGTTCAGTTTAATTTGATTGCTATTTGCATGAACCAGGACATGAACTATCATTAACTGCATGAGTTATATAGATTATTAATTAAGGTTAGTATGAGTGCTTCTTGAGCCATTTTTGTTTGTACGGTTTTAAATAAGTACCGGTATTTGTATTCTAGGCGAATAAAAGTAATTATTTTAGTCTGATCCAATCAGACCAAGTCAATCGAAGGCGACACGATCTGACCTTCCGACTGACACGACCCATGTCCAACTAATATAACACCCGACATGCCAGACCTCGAAAGTCGAAGAAATCTCCCGCAGAAATCTAGTAGTAAGCGTACGCGGACTGTGGCAGCGCGAGATGACGTCTAGAGCGAGTTATGTGTGCGTGGAGAGGCCGCGGATGCGCGTTGAGGATCTTCATGGACGCTTTACTGCAGCGAGGCGTCGGCGTGTTCATTCAAACAGCGCTGACAGCATAGTCCGACGACATACGCACTCAGTCACTGACGACATTCTGACGTCGCGCTTGTGCTGAATGCCAGCGGAGAACAGCAATAGCAGCAGCAGCGCCACGCCGGTGCCCCATTATAGGATCACCCCCAGAAAAGTTTTCTCCCGGCCGTGGGACGGGGCGAATTTTTACCGGTAAATTGTCGACCGGAGGAGACTTTTCTGGAGGCGGGCGATTCTATAATGGAGAGACTTTTTATGGGGCCGGAAATATTTTAATAAGAGGGAAACATCAATTCCGCGATTATCTCTCCCCGGGTGGATTTTTCATGAGGGAGACATTTTAATGTGACACTGGCGACTGACTCGTGCAAACAGCGGCGGTGCGTTGTCAGGGCCTAGCTGCTGGAGCGTGATTGCATGCCGTGCCACTGAGTGACGGGACGACACGGTCTAACCGTCAACACACGTCCACGTGACTTCACGATGACGTCAGTCATGACGACCGACCAGACGACAACCACCACCGACGATTTTGAGACGTCTTCGTCGACGAGCAACTGCACAAACTACTTCTGTATCAGTGAGTGAGTGAGTGAGTAGAGGTTTAACATCTCGCTCAGCACATAATGGGTCATTTCGGAGACGGAATTTATACTTCTGTATCAGCGACGCCGACTACATCAACAAGATCCGTGACTACATCTTCCCGTCGACGTTCGAATGGATCATTGTTGTGCTGTACGCCGCCGTCTTCATCGGTGGACTGGCAGGCAACGCTCTGGTCTGCATCGTCGTCTGGAAGAACGCGCAGATGAGGACCGTGACGAATCTGTTCATCGTGAACCTGTCGACGGCCGATCTGCTCGTCGTGCTTTTCTGTCTGCCGGCGACTGTAGTCGGTGACATCACCGAGACGTGGTTCGTGGGACGAGCACTTTGCAAACTCATCCACTATCTACAGGTCCGCCATTTAGGATATTCTGTGTTTATCTCTATCCTTTCTTTCTTTCTCTCTTTGTCGATAGCTAACCTACGCATTTGTTCTTACTTTTTATCGTTATTCTCTGTGTTGCATCGATCATCTTACCGAACAGTCATTACAACAGGCTTTAGCATAATAACAGTGGTGTGATGTTTTTAACCACAGTATGATGACTGTTTGCGTTTTTGGTTTTGTTTCAACTATAGTTTTACTTTTTTACACATGTAGGCATCACTTTGACTCACCGTAAGTGGCAGTAAATACTACAATGACAGAGAGACGTTCGTTCTCTTTGGATATTTTTCAACAGACTGCAGTAACGTTTGAACATTTTTATGTGCTGCGACACAGTGCGAAGTAAGGATGGGGAAATGTAGTACTTCTTTGAAACGAACAGAGGCAGAAATGTCCTGTGAAAATATCTCAGTCTCACTGTGCTGAACATTCCTTGATTGGCTCTTAGTCGTTTCCTGCAGAAACGACCTATTTGTCGATTAAATCCAGTTAAATAATTTTCACCCGAATGCGCCACATCTTCGCATAATGAATTTTGTAGCCATGAAGTTGCCAAAGCTGGAAAGTTAGAGTTTTCTTCAAGAAGACAAAGATTAACGCGAGGCTCTGCATCGTCAGATTGTTTTTTATACTAAAACTGGTTTGGCCTCTATCATTTGAAATATAAAAAAAATTAAGCCCATAGTAGAAGATAGGCATTCATCAGTGCCGTATAGGTATTGGTGCATTAATTTGTTAATTGCGTAAAAAAAACTGTCAGTCGCAACAATGTAGCCAAGCAATTCTATCTTCTGACGATGACGGTACTCGTGACGGTTCCCTGGAAAGCAAGCGTCGAGCGACAGTGTGCGTGGACTGTGGAGTGACTGAATGGCTAATCTATATTTGACGATATCTGACATATTTATCGCCAGTTGCCACAAACATCCTGCCACAACTATGACGCGACGTAACATAACGTGCCGACGCAACACTGCTTGCTGGGCTTCTTGTGTTACACGTCAGCCAATCTCGAGTCTACAATAAATCACAGTCTATAAATATAAGAGCGCCATACCGCAGAAGCGAAAGAACTGTGTGCGATGCGTTTATTTATGTTTACACTTGCGTTTCTATATGACGTCACGCGTTGCACTGGTGATGAATAAATAACTGAATAATTATTATGCTGCGGGTGATGCATTTTTCCTAGGACTCAGTATCGATGCTGGGGCTCCGAGAGGCAAAAACTCTAAGCTGACATAACGTGTTATGAAACCCCATGGAACACAAGTAAAGCGCCTATATGTTCCAATCAGAAAATGCAAGAAAATGATCTATGATCATTGTACAATGTGTGCATGACGACAGTCTACTCCGTTAATCTTCATTGGTGGGTCGCGCTCATCATCCGTCTCTGTCAGAGATTGACCTCATCAATCAGTCTTTGTTCACTTAAGTCACTTCCAAGTTCGAAATTCGGCAAGCATCAGAATGTCAGAGAACGCTTTGTGACATTGACGTATTGACGAAACTTGTCACTAATGCAATTAGTTCTCGCATCATACACTAAATTAGAATAGGCCCTGTCAGATCACACGAAAATCATTGACCTTGGATGACCTTGAAGGTTACTGATAACCAGTACGGTTGGCTCTTCTAGCGACAGCTGGGCTTTTTGTTAGCATTTTTTGTACAATTTTTTCACTGCAGAAAAACAACTTTGTATAAACAATAGGTCTAGTTTTATCGTTACGGTAATTGTCAGATGAAATTTTCACTTTGGACGTTGTTTGCCAAACAGCTGAAATCAGTTGCCGACAAATTCTATAATCCGGACGGCGTGTCGACTACTGTAACAGGCAAACCGAAATAAAATTGACGACGTAAACGCTTTGCTTTTTTCTTCCTGTTACTTGAGTCGTGTTTGCTGCATCGAAACATTGTGTGATATAAGTAGAGCTGACAGATCCATTAGTGAACGTCATGCACAATTGTCGTGGTGGGAATTGGCTGTACGTGGATGAACGAGATAACGAGTCGGCTCTCGAAGTAGCTGAGACGAACCACAAAACATACGGACGTGACGTGACATGACGTGTTGACGATCTGATGCCAGTGGACTGTCATGTGAGGTCATCGGTCGTCGGCCGGTCACTCGACTGCTAGCCGATTTGACCGCTTCGCATAATATGGACCACCAGTAATTATCTTATACGGCTCCACAAATAACTGGTTTGTATAGTGTTGAGTTGCGTGTAGAGCGATAACTTCTCATATTTCCGCCTTTTTAGGTGTAGTTTTTAATGACACATTATATTCGTTGTTACAGCTGCATTGAAATATCTCTGAGTATGACATGGGCATATGGTCATATATAGGTAATATTATGACTTTCAGCTATGAAAGTTATATAATTTGAACATTTAAGTGGTTATCAAAATTATTGGCATTTAAAAAACTGGTAAACAGGCAAAAGTGGTGGGTTTTTGACCCACAGGGTACTGAGGGTAGTTTGGGGTTGGAGATGACTTTCTCGACCGACGGGCACCACCACAGACTGATAACTGTTATTGTTGTCAAAAGGCCAGGCCCGCTATTAATTATTAATAAAGTGTAAGTGGTCCCAGCGACGCAGCACTAACAATAATATAAGCCCATCTGCTGCATAGTCTATGTGCCTGTGGGTTTGTGGTCAAGCCTCGCAGTTCAGTGTTTGCACGCCATAGTGTAGACTGTGAACGGATTGGCTAAGCAGGCTAGATTAAACCAACTCCGGTTTTTTCCCTATTAATTCAAACATTGTAGCTAGAACTATGCATGCAAATTAACGATTAATTATACAATTAATCATCGAACAAAAGCCTCGACGTTTAAGATAAATATGTTCGTTGAATTTCGAATGAAGTCCAATCAGCGGGCCTAAGAAAAGCTGTGTAAAAGACACTTCGGCTTAACTATAGCATTGATCGTGTCGAACGCGTCGTAGCCGTATAGTCACTGAGTCGCTGACCCATGACCTGGCAGTACAGCTTGTCTCCAGAGACTGGCGGAGATCAAACCATGCGGTGTCGTTACGAGCTGGTCTGTCCAGCGAGTAGAGAGCGGCCAGGTCGCCATCTCCAGTCCTGACCAAGTGAACGACCAGTTGACAGACCGACTTGGGAAATTGTCGCACCATCCCGAGCGCCATTGAGTTACTAGTTATTACTACCCAACAGAAAGGTGGACGGACGAGAGTTATGCTTGTTCTTGTATCTTCGAGGTTTTCGTAAAAGATTAGAATAAGTTTTTAACAAATAAATAATAAATAGCTTTTTTGTACAGTCACGCAGAGATGATATTTTAGCTAGAAAGTAATACATCATAGGAATTTTTAACCTTTAAACATTTAGGCTACGATTACTCGAAACGTGTATTATTTTGCATGAAATTTGTGCAAGAGTCAGGCCTTAAGTTTGGTCTGTCAGACACATATGCAACACTAAACGTAAAATGTAAATGCGCGATGAAGTCCGGAAGGAAGTTTCTGCATGCAAAACGCAGTGTCATTAGTATGACTTATCATTACTTGGCGACGTGGGACATGACGTCAAACATGACGTCAGACGACAGTTAGCAGCAGCTGCTGCAGCTGATGCTGAAGGATTGGCTATACACCGTGGGCCATAAAGAGTTGCTACTATTATTTTTTGAATAGCTCCGTGAAACATTGACCAATTTCAATAATTTATGGCCTGCGACATCAAGAAAAAAACTAAATGCAAATGACTTCAATTTTGGCTACCCCACCTTACTACTGTCACCACACTACCTTGTGAAAGAAAAGTCACGCAGTTATTGAACGTGCTATTGGCGAGTGGCGTCAACGTCTACCGCTTGCATTCATGCTGGATGAGGACATGTTGAGCACGTGCTGTAATAAAGAGAATGTGATGTGACACGTGTGACTTTCTGAGAGACAGTAATTGCCAATCATCTTTGTCGCAATTCAGTTAATCATTTCTGAGTCGACGCGTGCGCTACCCAGTATGAATTCATTGTTTAAAAAAACAACCAAAATACGACTTCTGCATTTTACAACGACAGTATTAAGATGAGGTGGCCAAAACCAAAGTCATTTGCGTCAAATTCTGTTTGATGTTGCGTGGCAAAAACTATGAAAATCGGCCAAAGTTTCACGGAGCTATTTAAAAAAAATAAAATTGGCACCTTTTTATACCCCACGGTGTATATAGCCGCCAGTTCGTCTGGAATACACACTTTTGTCTAGACGGAGATCAGAATGAATGACGCAAGAAACCCCTTGAGATCTGCAGTAGCTCCATCGTTAGTAGCCTCGCTCTGGGTCATGCAATGCTTCACGTTCTGTGTTTTTTAACTGATGAATGACCTAGTTGGTAACGTCGTTGGTCGTATCAACAAAGTTAATCAACATCGGGCCCGGTAAAACAGAGATCGGCGCCGCCCTATGGACTTTATGGCTGAGGAAGAAGGTTAGGTCTACTTTTTACGAATGGGCATTCATCGATCATACGAAATGTCGCTAGCCGGCTTTGGCAGATATAATTCGTCGCTATAGAGTGGTGAAAAGTCACAAGTCCATGACAGGCAACAAATACGGCAACCTCACTGAGCTGCCTGATGTCGGTTAAGTCAATACATCTTAGTAGGTGTGAAGAAAAACGCCAGTAGCGAATTATCGAACGGTCGTGGCCGGGTGCTATAAATCATACGTGTAGTGTGAATGATATGATTTCGTCTGTCGCTGGATGATGGAAAATCTAAAAGTCCGTCTGTAAACCAGCAGCGGACTGTCGTGATTGTATTTCTTGCTGGCAATCATGACAGTCCATCTCGCCTGCGTAATGTAATTTGGTCCGAACCGTCATTCACTGGACTGAACCGCGGATCTTGGAATGGCAAAGGCTCTGATCTCATGGTTGACTGGACCTGTAAACCATACGTCAACTACCAACAGGCCTACATACACTTTTGTATGAAACTATTTATTCGTTGATTTAACTAACGTAAAGTACACATATTTCACACACTGTTTATTTCGATTTCTGTCTATACGAAATAAAATAAACAACGTATGAATAAGTTGTTCTATGACGGCTCTTAATGTTGTCTAATGCTGTGTATTATTTGTCATTCGTCTGTACTCTTTTTATACTTTATACATAAGTATTTTTGTTATACACTGTGTCAAAAAAATCCCCGACATTATCGACTGTAACTTGAAAACCAATTATCAGATTTTGATAATTTTTGGTACAAATATTTCTGACACAATTTGCCATTAAAAGCGTCCAGTTTCTTACCTCAAAAAATATAAAAAATATCGAGGATGTTTTTTGAGACACAGTGTACATCTGTGGCAAATGAACTGTAGGTCTGTTACTTGCATAAGTATAAGCCTACAGTACTGAGTGGGCCAGAAAAGTAATCTATTGTAATTTGACCATATATTCGCCAAATATTGACCAGTTTTCACAGTGTTTTACCAGTAAGCTCTGTGAAATGTTTGCTATTCAGTGGTATGCACACAACGCCTACACTACCTTGTAAAACATAAATATAGGAAAACCAGCAATATCTACAAGTCTGATGGTAATTTTTTAAAATTATTCAACTGAAATGATAAATATGAGTTATAGTAAGTGCCAAAAAGGTTTACATATAGCTACACAGTCGTTTATTTTTGCAGCAAAAAATTGCACAGCTTGTAGGTCCGCGCGATCGAAATACAATGCTCATGCAGTTAACTGAGCAAGGCTGCAGCCAACAACCAGCATCAATGTACATTGAAAATAAATGCAAATTAAATTGATGCAAATTAATCCGCCTATCGAATGTAATCGAATCTATGACTGTGTGGCTCCTTTTTGTTCAACCAGATAAATAGCCCGTCGGATGCCGGATATACACTGTATATAGTCACCGCGTCTAGGATAAGTGATAATACTGCATTGAATATAAATATAATATTTCGTTGGTTCTGTTTTGCCCAGGTAGTACAGGCCTGAGCAGACGCTGCGCAAACTGGTAGATTGAATGGTCGTGATTATTTGTCAGTTATCAAACATTTATGTGTAAGGGTTGCATCTTAACTTTATTTAGCAAACAATCCAAATATTTTCCTATTAGTTGTCGTTGGTCGCTCGCTCGGTGGTTGGTCTTGTCGGCCATCGCATACATCTGGCCATGTGTTAATCGCCATAAATCACACGTATCGCACGTCGACGCTTCA
>Ga0056128_1011627_pt1 | contig 10835 bp, 10 predicted proteins | sample WorMetLIZISLAND2_FD_71113 | JGI IMG/M metagenome (GOLD analysis project Ga0056128, IMG submission 71113) | Marine gutless worms symbiont microbial communities from Max Planck institute for Marine Microbiology, Germany - Olavius geniculatus... ... | reverse complement strand
CCACCACGACGCTGCCGCCCGTTGCTGGTCAGTCGCCCCTCAGGCCTCGTTGTCGCCCATTCTCGTCGGATCGGCTTCAAATAATGATACTTTTTCAGTGGCGACGACAGAGGCCAAGGCACGCGGCGCGCCCCGCGGCGTCTGTGTCGCGTGATGGTGGCCGCGCACTCACGCCGTGGCGGGTTCGGCTTATGTTGCAGCAGCTGACGACGACGTCACAGCAGCGAAGACTGACCGGAAATAACCGCGCACGAGACTGACCAACTGACCACAGCACGACGACGTCGACATCTCCGCGCCGCGATGATGGAAATTGATCGGCCACCCGTGCAGTCGCCCGGTCCTTCGTCTGGCCCACCCATCCGTGCTCTATACGCTCACCCTTTCTCTGTGCAAATCAGCGCATTTTTTTCCTCGGCGGTGAAAATTACAGCGTGATGAGCAGTGAGCTGGCGAGCGGCAGGGGCGCCTCGAGCAAACAGACGGACATACATCAGCGGCACATTGGCGATAATGAAGCACGTCGAGCCGTATATACGTACGAGATTAGCAGGATTCAGCGACCACGCTGGCTTATACGTTCGACGTTGCTGCTTCTTGCCGCGCCCGCCAGTCGCCGACAGCGAACGATGTCGAAAATAGCTGTAATGTTTGATAGGAGCCTGGAAAAAATTGTTTTTCTACTGCGCAATCATGCGAAATTAAATTCTAGAATTCTTTTGGTATTTTGATATTTTGACCTGGCATACTTTATTTCTGTATGACGAGTCATTAATTTACAGTACTCACTGGATAATTTCACTCAATCTTTATCGAGTTAACGTCGACCCTGGTTTTTGTATGGAGCAGCCTCTTGTAAAATTACACAATGAATACATGCAGCCGCCCTGCAACAACTGCTGAAACGGTCTTAGCTGCAACTGAACGCCGTCATCGTAAGATGATGATGACGATCTTTATCATGATGACGACCACGAGAATGTGATATTGTATCTATTACGTGTCGTAGCAAGTATACAAGGCCGGGCGGGCAACGTTGCTGACGGTGGCGCGACAGTTGCAATGAACGCAAGTGATTTAACTGGACGAAGAGTCGCGCCGAACTCACCGACCGACCGTCTCGACTCGCATCCTGCTGCTGCTGCTGCTGAAATATGCGCGCAGTATAATAGCATAAACGTCAGCGGGTTTGGCGCCGGCCGGCGCGCGTATGATGGCGCTGGTATAGCGGTGGCGCAGGCGAGGTCGTGAGAATGGAGGACGTAAGCAGGATGTGGATTCCACACTCGGCCCACCGCGCCGCGCTGCACCGTGCCTCATCTATGGCATCGTAAACTCTGCGCTCCGAGACTTGTGACTTCCAGCCTGCAGACAGAGAGAGGAAGAGAAAAAAAGGAAAGATCGGTTGGTACTCCAGCTCTGACACAAAGTCGCGCAGTTATACGCCACTTCTGAGAAGGAGGCGGCAGCTTAGCCTATGCTGGCAACAATAACATCGTTGTTCGCGGCAATGAAGTTATTCTATAAATCGAGCATGGTTAATACTGAGACGAGTGACCGTTCGTTCCAGTATTCGACAACCAAGCCAACCCGGCCAACTCAGCCTGGCCATCCCCTCTTGAGTATACGTAATGAGTAACAGCGAAAGCTGGGACGTAAACAGGCACACCGCGCGATGCACTAGCCTATATATTCGTGGTCTCGCAGAGTAAGCCGGTGTGTGGCTGACAGCCAACGAAACGCAGATCAGCGTCGCCAGATAGGTCTTACGGCTTAGGAAGGACTTTAAGTTACGGGTGATGAATATATGACAAATACTATGCGGCTTATTTTCTGTATCACTCTGTATATCCTTGCTGGACTCTTAGTTACACTGCCGCATTTTAAAATATCAGCTACACTATCTGCACAGCGACTAACTTTCAGGACTGTTTACTGTTCGGTCTCCTCGTTTAACTCCAAGAATCAGACAAAACGACCACTCCGTCCCGGCACCATGAAGGCCACCAAAGACCTTCACATCGCCGTTATACTTTCATCATCACTGGCCGCTGAAATCCGTGACGAAACATCTTACGGCGACTTATCACATTTATTATAGTTCCTTCCAGCGTACGTCGAAGACGAGCTAGCAACAAGCACCTTATAGTGGCGTTGGTCTGAAGCTCTGTTCGTCAGATATTGCTGAACCGATGAGATATGCCTTGTGTGCGCGTACGCATTACAAATTTCACACCAGTACTGCAGTTCGTCGATCGTCGGCGTCGTTATTGTTGTCGATATCAATTTCTCGGCACATTTCCTTTGCGTACAAGAAAATATTATACAGTCAAAAGTCGAGAAAATCGTACATCGTGTCTTCTTTGCTCGTAACTGTAGCATAATTTCAATCGTTTTCTTAGTTTTAGGCAGACATAAATACACAAAGCGTAGCTTATTGAAAGGATAATTATAATGCCTATCTTGCAATAATGCACTTGTGTGTAAAGATATTGCATGTCTGCCGAATGTTATCAACGTTAAAAATAATTTAAAAAGATTGTGGCGTAGTTGGTTTGTAAATAATCATGTTTGGGAAGGTTTTGACAGTCCTTTTCTCGAAAACGTGGTAAAACTTTTTTTGCCGGTTGTGTAAAAATTATTTATGCATTCCATATCGTCTATCGTGTGTGTCATGATGTGACAGGAAATCTACGTAAGCGCTTGTGCGAAAAAACCAGACTCGCTCGTTGATGTATGACGATCGTCATTTTTGTAGCCAAGTACAAGACAGATGTGTGAGTATGCAACGAGCGGCTGAACAGGAATTATAATCTTTACAAAATCACAACATATTAGCAAACAGAGTTTTTTTCGAATTTGTACAGCTGAAATTGGTCACTGGCTCGAACTGTAAGTATATTTAAGCTCAGAAACTGCGCTAACAGTTAGTTGGTCACTCAGTCGTCTGATGTATGATCGCGGCACGTTTGTATTACGTTATGTGTAGAGCCGTAGCTGCATTGGCCGTTCTGGGAGCAAGCTACGTACACGCCATTGTGGTTCAACTGCTCCACGGCGAACAATTCAATCAGTGTCACGACAGCACCGCAACAGCAGCAGCAGCTGAATGCCAGCTTTCATGTTGCTGATGCTGAGTGACGTCACGACGTGCGACAGAAGGAGGGAAGGAGAGGAGGGTAATTCCGTTGATGTGGCGGCGTCTTTTGCAGTCCTCTCGACGTCGGCATTGTGTTCAAGTCCAGTGGCGGCATTTTCTGCACGTCGCTGAGTCGGCTTGACCGATGAGCCTGACACTCTGTCTCAGACCTGCTCTGTGTATAAGGTGAGCAAAGTCTCAGGCGACTCGGTCGGTCGACTCTCTCCCCGACCCTTACTGCAGAATGATTCCCGCTCGAAACATTCAACGTGTAGCCATGCAGCGATGCTGCTGACGCGCTCGAAGCAATGGCGGCCTCGTCGGTTAGGAAAGTTGAGCCAGGAAGTTGCAATTTTTCTGCACACAGCCGTACATTTCCGGCAGTATGGATACTAAAGTCTTAGTTTTTTTCCAATTTATTCCCAAAATGAAGGATTTTCAGCCCCAAAATTTGTATTTTTTGATTAAAAATTTTCCACGAAAAAACAATTTTCCTACAAACTAATATTTAGGGAAAGGAGGACAGTTGCACTATAAGAAGTAGACGTAATTTTGATGCTAAGCTTTTAATGCAAAGGTATTAACAGCTGCTTAACAACCGCGTGGCAACGTGCTACCTTCAACAACGACAATAGCGGCGACGACAACTACAAAAACTAACTACGGCCATTTTTTTCTGACTTCAAGTCTTCTCTGTGCGAAGTCTCCTTTGTGCGTTTGCGTGTAATATGCAAAATTTACATTTGTTTTATCTTCATATATTTAGATGTCTGTATTTTCACTTTTTAGGTCTACAGTCGTGACTTAAAGACACCCACACAAACTATTATCACAAAGAGATGGCTTTAGTTCGACTCGAAGTATGTAAGCCGTTAATCAAAATACTGCTTTGTCTTTAGTTTGACGCACGAAAAGTGATTTTCTATTTTCGCAGACGTAAACTACAAGACACTTACAAAAAAGAGAACAAATTATAATATAACTAATCTACATCAAGCAGTCTCTAACGTGCAAAATGTAAGAATTTTGCATAAAAGCGAAATTAGTGTGTTTTGATAAAACTCTCTCCCACCCGGTAAACGGGTGATCGGCGAAGTTTTGAAACGTTCTTTGTTATCTTAGTCGCACATAGTGATTTCACTGATTTGAGATGAAAATGCCGAATTTGTAGAATTACGAGATGGCGATTAAACCACCAAGTAAAAATAAACGAAAAATGCAAGACCCGAAAAGTACATGTACTCGGCACATCGAATTATTTACACTGTTCGAACTGTGGCTGATAAAACGTAGGTTTTTTTGCAGGAAAAAAGTTTGTAGGTTTTTCGGATTAACACCAGAAGCAGGCGCCGATGACGTCATGATTATGACGGTGACGTCACTCACACGTCAGTTATAGATATCATCATCGTCAGTACGAACATTGAACATTGATCATTCATTGACCATTCATGACGAGAGCCCGTGCAGCATAGAGCGGCCTGCTTCTGCCGCCCGGTCTCAACCGAATGCACACGTCCGTGCACCGATTATCAACAACCATCAGCGGTGTCGACCGGCCGTTCCGAAAAGACGCCACAATTAGGGATAGAGTTAGGTGTGGTGTTCGGGTGTAAGCAGGCCAAATGTTGTCAGGATGCCTAAGAAAAAGAACCAAACACCGCAGAGTTTTAAAAGCTAAAGCAAATTTTATTAATGCTAACGACTAGCGAAACAAGCAAACGACGATTCGAACGGTCCAGGGAAAAGATAGACAGAAAGACAGACGAACAGACGGAAAAACCGACAATACACTAAAGTCTCGCAACAGAATCCCACATCTCGACCCGCCGCCTCGACTCCTAGCTAAACTACTCTGGAACGAGTGGAGTTTACTGGACGCCATAGGAATACACCTAACCCTAACTCTAAACCCTAACCCTACACCTAACCCTAAACCCTAACCCTAATCGTAACCCTATTGGTAGTTATACGGTATATATGTGAAATAATAGGCGCAATGTATTCCTATGGCGCCCAGCAAACTCCACTCTACCCACTACTCTAACTCTATTTCAACTACCATAGCTCTAGGTCTTAAGCCTCACACGGCAGCCTAAAACAAACGAACAAAAACTCTGCATGCATACCACGGATCGCACGTGTGTACGACTCGTCCTATAGACAGACGGCGAGTACCTGGCTCCAGTCAGTGTTACGGGCGCCCAGCACAGCAAACTAATTCACGTGGTCGCCAAGGCTGGCCCGTGCAGTCTGCGCGACCGTGACATTAGGAATAGGGTTAAAATAGGGTTAGAGTTAAAGTTAGGACCAGTGTTGGAGTTAGTTTAGCGTTTAATAAGTACGGTTTCGTCGTCGGTTAAAACAGGTTACTGGCGGCTCCTCGGAATAGCGGTTCTTCAAAATGGGGTCCCCCTGTAATGGCCGCATTCCACCAACGGCCGCCGCTGCCAACTGCAGATTTCGTTCAGTGGCGTCGTGGTCAGGGGTGGTCAGTTGCCTTATTGCCTTCCTCCTAAATTTTGGACCGTCGAAAAGTTGTCGAAAATTTACTTATTTTTTTGAAAATTTTTGTCTGAAATGCGAAATCCGCGGCTACTGTAAAAATGCAGAAGTCGTAGTTTGGGTGCATACAACAATGAATAATATTCACACTTGGTAGCGTAGGCCCATGAGTAGGTTCAGTTTCTGTTTTAAGATAAAGTTGACTGCAGAGGACACGCGGTTGGTCAAAAATTTATGGCAGCTAGGCAAAAAAGTTAAGGTTTACGAAGTTTATAAAAATAATTTTCGCAGAAAATTAAACGCGCAAACGACTTGACTAGGCCTACTTGCTTCCGAACGTTGACAGAATTATGGGACTGCGAAAAAAGTTCCAGCAGAACATGGCGACCCCGCACTGCACGCAAGTCTGGCAACACGATCTTAAAGTGGATACAATTAGTGTTTAACAAATGCAACAAGTAACAAATTTTTAATGAATTTGTGGTCTCACGATGATTTTCTGCGGCGACAAATGCGCGGCCCAGTAGGCCTATGAGCGCGATGCTGTAAACAGCCAAACTACGACTTCTGCATTTGACTGTTTTCACAAGGTATTGCAACAACAGTTTTAAGGTAAAGTGGACAGAACTACAGCCATCTAGATCAAGTTTTTTCACGTCGTCGCATTTTTACAATTTTAAAATCGACTAATGTTTCACGGACTTGATCGAAAAATAACACTGGCACAGTTTTTTAAAGGGAAGCATGGTGTAGATAACGTTAAAATAACAAGAAATTTGAGCGAATGCTTACGAGACGCGCGAAAGCTTATAGCAGTTCCGGTTCACGCTAAGTTAATATACAAATACCAAATTCTCTATCTGGATCGCATAACGATAGTAACGTGGCGCCATTTGATATAGACTTGTGTCGCAGCCCGAAATCGCCAAATAATCCATAAAACTCCCTATTTTGGCGTTCAAGGTCATTTAAGGTTATTGAATTTGGCTCCAATGGAGAGCCAGTTTACGACTTCTTATTAGTGATTAATAGTAACCTAGGCCCTATCTCGCACCGTTACTGAGATACAGCGACTTATTGGCCAAAAATCGCAAATTTTGCCCACCCTCCTCTTATTTAGCGCCCTTGTTCGGGGTGACCCCCTTCGAATTTATGGAAAAGCATTAAGGTTCCTGAAACTAGAGTCTTTCAGGCAGCCGACGGTGAAAATTTGGTGATCCTAGCTTGCACCGTTTTTGACTAATCCACTCGTGTGACAGACGGAGAGACAGACAGAATTGCGATGGCTAAGACGCGCTGAAAGCAGGAGCTGCTTTCGCACGTAAAAAGCGAAATTTCAAGTTGTATAAATTATAATCTGATTGAGCGCGCTTGCAATTCGAACCTGTTTGACACAGTGCGCTATAAAATGTTGTCTCCTTACTCATATACTTACTTAAGACACGAACGATGCAGATTTCGTTGGTAAGGTGCATTATGCGGCTGCAGGATGATCACTGAAGCCGACATTTCGTCAGCTAGTTGATTCTCTCGCATGTAGACTACCTCATATACCTTTGGCAGCTTTATAACGCGACTAAGTTATCGGGAGCCGATCGTAACCTCTGACACGGGGTGGCTTGACCTTGTTGCTACCGGTATCCGTCGTCTGGATCGCCCTCGGCAGCAGTGGTGGAGGTGTAATGTTAGGCGATAAACCAGACTGCTAGGCTGCTGGCCGATATCAGCTTAGCGACGATGAACCTGTCTGTCGGTCGATCGGCTGAGAACTCTGCGCTCATCGCGTGACCCAGCATCCACCCAGGCGACCTGCGTGTTGTCTCGTTCCGCGTCGCTTCATCATTTCCAGCAGCAGCAGCCTGGCATTTGCGTCGTCGTTAGTCGACCTCGGTCATGTCTCTATGCAGTTCGCATTTTTTTTTGTTAACAGTGGCGTAACCAAAAATGTGAATTGGGAGAAGGGTTCTCTCTCTTATTCTCCCTCTCCTTTTTTCCCTCTTTTTGTGAGTTCCCTCTAATCCCCTTTCGTCCCTTTTTTCTTTCATTTTTCTTTCTTTTTTTCTCGTCTTTTTTCTCCCCTTTCTTTTTCTTTTCCTTTTTCTTTTCCTTTCTCCCGTTTGAAGTAAAATTCTATATTTTAACCTGGGGGATATGGAGGAGCGGTGTGAGCTTTTCAATCTGGGTCTGGGGCAGAGCCCCAGCCGAAATCAAACTATTTGGTGCATTATAGCCTTAAAATACAAGATCTGGTGGCAACAATTTTAATTATTTTCCTGCATAGGCCTACATAATATTTATTTTTAACTAAAATTGTTCCCGGCCATGATTAGGGGTCCGGACCCCTTGCCGTCTTCTCCTTTGTCTACGCCACTGTCTGTCAACCGCTTGCGTCCGTCCCTCCGTCCAATTCGGTTGCTGTCTCGACGTCGTCGTAACGGCATGCGTTTTATTGCCCATAACAGCGCTCAGACGGTGTGGTTCTCCCTGGCAAGCAACTTTATGATAACTATACTAAATCTCTCTGCAAACCCGCTGGCGCGCACGCAGTACGACTACGTGTATAGTTACTTTTCGCAACGTTGTAACCGTCGGAATGGTCCTCAACACATAATATTAAGATCTTCTGTCGATGACCTGTGTTGTCTTCAGCCGCTGCGTCGTTGGTTTGTAGGCCTATTCCAGTCCACTTACCGTTGTCGGATCGAGTATGTTGCCGATCGCGACTTATACTAACCGGCATGCCCCTCGAATCACTTTCTTTTCAGATCCGACCGTAATAGCTTATTTTTAGTGACTTTATTCTTCTTAGTATTCGATCCAGTTAAACTCAGGCGTATAGCGTGGAGCCACTGGCAGCTTCTAGTGGCGCTATAGCGATAAAATTATAGGCCCTTAGTGGTCAGCGAACGAAAGTTTTTTTAAGAACGCGTATAAGGATGTATTCGGAGAAAGTTAGATTTCAGGTAGGTATATAGTCAGTTTTTCTTTGTCTATATTGGTTGCGTAATCAAGGTCAAGGTCAAGATCATTATAATTGGTTGTTGAAATATTCTTATTTGACTTGTATTTTGCCAGAGAAATTGTTAACAAATTTGTTTTTTTTATATTCTTTCCATTCGTCTTTGCAGCGCAGTGGTTCAGAAAACATCCCAAAGTTCCAATCTTTGCCGCAACGCCTCTTAATTACATTGTTTGCTCTTACATTCGCCTGAAACACGTTCGAGGATTAGAAATCTGGAAATTACATTTAGGTGCCCGGTGTTGCAAACCTGCGGGAGAATTAATGAAGATAGACTTCTACAGTATAGCAGCAAAGCCTAACAATCTAGGTTTTAACGGCATAGGGTTTGTACGGCTATTGTATGGATTTCCAGAAGAAATGATGCTAAAGTCCTACAAGAATAGTAGCAGTCAGAACCGAGACGACTGATCAGCTGAGAAGGCGTTTTATCGCTGCGATAAATGAGCTTTCTTGCATATCTGTTATCATTTGACGTGATAATGCATTTCATCCTTAATCAACACACTACAGCGCACTGCAAATATTCTGCTGTTGATGACGATGACTGTGACTGATGCAGTGACGACATGAAGCGATAAGAAATAAGTCGATGCCGCAATCAGACGTAAGGCCTTCGTTAGGCCCAAATACATTTTCAAAAATGTTTTGCACGTGTTTTATGATTAACAGACAAAACCATCTCCAGTCTCCAATCCTTGCGATGTTTTTGAAACATTTTTGTACATGTTTTAGCGTTGAACATTCATGCGAAAGTTTTGGATATGGTTTCACGAGTTAACTTAAATGAATGTCGAAGCACGAGTGACATTGGTGGTTAGAACTTAATAGTGAAACGATGCTGAGAGTTTACATCCGTTGCAGAGATTGCCGTAGTAAGGTCAAGAGGTCATAGGTCAAAGTCACCAGGTCATCAAAAATAGACAGTCACATGTGGTACTTTTTCTGTTTGCTGATAATGCTGTGCCAACAAAGTACCATGAATCGAGAACTTACACGGTACGTTAGAAAATCAAAGGTCAAGGGCAAGTCCTAAAATTCGAACCACATTAAAACAGCCAACAAAAAAAACACCAAAAAATTCAAATTTGTTAAGTATGTTAATGGCGCACAACAGCTATAAACTTATGCGAAAAAAATATCAAAGTCGCAGTAAAAAAATAAAAAAATACTCTCATAATTATTTTGCTAAAAATTGGCTTGCATGGGCCGCAGATTACAGATTGCAAATTCCTGGCATATATCGAATATACTGAAATAACCCTTGTTTTATTTTACAAAAAGCCCAGCTTTCGTTAGGATAGCCGACCGTACTAATTGCCAGTGACCTCCAAGGTCATCCAAGGTCGATGGTTTTCATTTTTATTTATCTGAATGGGCGTATGCGATTTCCTATTAGTAATCAATAGCAACTTTGGCCATATTCCTTACGGTACCGTTTTCGAGATACAGCCACTTATGGTATGAAACATTCCATTGAAAATTGCGGACAAGCCGCTGCAGATGGAGACATGGTTACTACTGACAGTCTACAGGAAGTTGCCAGCGCCCTATCCGATGGTACCATCGCCGACCCCCTACAACTTACTGTTTAGCCACAATACCGCACGATTTGCATACCATAGTGTGTTATGACCATTCAAGATCATACAAGGTTAATAATTTTTATGCCATTTACAAGCCAATATGCGACTTCCTATTAATAATCAGTAGCAATTTAGGCCTTATCTCGCAGCGTTTAGCCACAAAACATCCGTGATGGACGACGATGGACGACAGACAGACAGACATCAGACGACGGACGACAATCGTACCATAAGCTCAACCGTTACTTAAACACGGTCGGCTAATAAATTCGTATGGACAGACAGTTTCCAACACGTGTTAATTATGCATATACATAGACCTACGTACATTCTAAAATGGTGCCGCTGTTAACAGACAGCAAACGAGTGTTTTAAGTGTTAATGTACGTATAGCCTAAACGATATTAGGCTATACACTGTGTTTCAAAAAAACGGGCACCCTTTTTATTTCTTTCATAATTCACTAAAATGATGATCAATTTACACGAAATTTTTACCAGATGTAGCTCAAGAAATGCTAATTCAAAATATATGGACAAAATATGGCTGTTAGTTAAATATTCTTTGCTAGTTGTGATGTAATGCT
>Ga0056128_1011626_pt1 | contig 10835 bp, 5 predicted proteins | sample WorMetLIZISLAND2_FD_71113 | JGI IMG/M metagenome (GOLD analysis project Ga0056128, IMG submission 71113) | Marine gutless worms symbiont microbial communities from Max Planck institute for Marine Microbiology, Germany - Olavius geniculatus... ... | reverse complement strand
CAGCAGCTGGATGAGGCAAAATTTACCATTTGTAGGTTTTGCCATTTTCCCAAGGTAAGACAGTTGCACTAAATAGATGAGGTGGGAAATGAAACCACCATTCGATGACATATAGTCTCAGTAATAAGTGTGCCAAAAATTATTATAATCGGACATTCATTGTTCAAGTTATTGCAAAAAATGTAGTCACATGCTTTTTTTGAGACACAGTGTATTATGAAGAACTGTGAGTTGTTTAGTCTGCCGCTTCTTAATTGTTTCACCGACCTGTCCACAAAATATCTTTTGAATCTGGATATGGTTTACGATCTGGCGAAAATTATCAGCGGTGATTCTGACAGTTTAGTGGTCTATAAGTGAGTGAAGTTACTAATTAACTTTCCAAGTAAAGATAAAGAAAGATGTGGGTTCTTGAGTTTTGACACAGCCGTTGAGACACACAAAGCAGTGCTCATCTTCCATACCTCATTAGTCATACAGACACAACGACAATAATCACAGCGGACCTTTATGTCTGGAGTGAGTGAGTATATAGCAAGGAAACATTCATGGTGATAAAGGCCGGTGGCTGAAGCGGCCTAATTTGCCGCACTTTTTTTCTTTTTCTGGCCGTAGGTGTGAGTCGAGTATTCTTTTTAAAATCCTGAATTCAGGTTGTGATTTGAATTAAAAAATTACCGCAAAAATTAAACCACTTTTTTGGGCTAGGCCTACGCCTAACCTTTTTTAAAATTTTAGAACTGCTTGAGTAATCCTGAGGACAGACAGACAGACAGAAAAAAGCAGACAGAGATAAAAACATAACGTTTTTCTTTCAGCGGAAATATCTATTACCTTACTTTATCGTAAATCTGCAGCAAAGTGCGTCGGTGAATAACTATAATAGGCTGTTGCATGTCGCCTGCGCCAGGGTATATACATAAACGTGCAGAGTGTAGTCTATGTACAATACATGCAACTCTGTGTGGCTTCGTTGTAAGCTGACGTGACGCTATGTTGACATAATATGCTCTCTAGACTCAGCCAAGCGTAATAGGCAGCTCACAGCGTCTGAGAAGAACTCTTGACCTCACTGAACTAGGTCGCAGCTGCAGTCGGGTCACCAGTAAAGGAATCTCATATATGTCTTCTTTAATAGACATCAGCGCTTGCCACAGTGCTACTCGACAACGGAAGATCGCCTACACGTTCTGTCTGGCTACTCTTTTTTTGTACGAAGATAGCAAACCTGTCTAAAATTGGAGGAAATGCTGGCCATCAGAAAAGCAAAAGTCAAGTGTTTAGATTGTGGCGGTTTTGTCACAAAGATGTATTTCCCACATCTTTATTTATAATCTTATACCCAAGACCCGTACGCAACTCACCAGCTGTTTTCTCGCTCGCTCGTAGGTAAATCTCGCTCGCATTTCTCGCTCGGCGAGAAAAAAAACGAGAAATTGCAAGGTTCTTAGGTTCCATCAAAAAATTTTAAGCCGTTGCTTAAAGTTTTGCAAAATATGACAGGGGATTATTTTTGTCACACCCTGTGTAGATTAAGTAGTTTTTTCATAATTTCCTAAATAATGCAAAAGATGTGATTTCCATTAAATTACGTGGAAGTCAATTCCATAGTTGACGTCCTTTAAAAAAGTGTGTGATACCCAAGGTAAAAGTAATTGAGGACTTTGAGATCTCTCTCCGAATATCAGCGGTCAAAAGTTCGAAACTTTAACTGCCAAAACTTACGTTTAATGCTGGTTGTTTTGGTCTATATCTGTTTTTGTTTATATTTTTAGCCATTTTGGCGCAATTCACTCTTCAAATGTGCTCCGTAACCTGAAACGCCAAAAATCACTAATAAACCCTTTATTCTGGGTTTCAAGGTTGTTCAAGATCGCTGATTTTGGTGTCGATCGAAAGGACTTATGGGAATTCCTATAACTGATTAATAGTGACCTTGGTCCTTTTTCGCACCGTTTCTGAGATCCTGAAACTAGTCTAATTTGTGGCAGCCGACAGTGAAGATTTCATGATTCTAGCTAACACCGTTTTGATACAGTCACAGAGTGTGACGGATAGACAGACAAACACCGACGGACAGACGACTCGACGATAACTAAGATGCGGGAAGCATTACATGGTGTCGTGCGTGAAAAATCATGCGCCGTTTTAAATTTCGTTCGCTTCGACTCGCTCGTATGTATTGTCGCTCGCTCATGGGAAAATCTCGCTTGCTGTAGCTCGTCCCGTTTTTCGTTCGCTACCAATCGCTCTCGTTCTCGTTTACAGGTCTATTATTTTTTTTAAATTTTTTATTTTATTTAATGACAAAGGGCCGCAGCCACTAACATGCCACAATAGAATAACAGTGTACATCAATGAATGTCACTGATAACATAATACAACAATAGGTCTACTAGAAAAATAAACTTTGCAATAATTAGCCAAGAATGTGAAAGTAATAGATCGTTTGAAACTATTTAAATTATTATACCCGACGAAGTCCTCCAGTTCTGGATTTTGTTTTGGCTTTGCTTGCAGTGCAGGCTGATTCGCCCTTTTTATTAAAAAAAACAATTTTTCATCTGACATTACAAAAAACCTCAACTGATCTTATAAAAAAATGTAGGTCTAAAATTGAGTAGGTCCTGCAGCAACCTTGTAATGTGATGCAGCAACTAATATCCTACTTTCTGTGTTCGATAATGTTGGCCCAACAACAATACTTCTATTGCAGAAGTGTGCGGAAAAAAATACTGTAGGCTACGCTTTCCAGGTTCATAAAATTTTCGTACCCGAGAACTTTTATTCCCTACAACGGAAGTACCATAGGTGGAACTTCCGTCCTCAGAAACTTTCGTTCCCGAAAACGAAAGTTCTCGGGTACGAAAGTTTTAGTTATCGTATTCCAGACTGAGACGGATAAACTCGATAGATAGCCTAATAAATATTGTATTATCAAGTCTAGGCCTACCTGTTTTCACACGACCACTAAGCCGACATTTTCCGTGCGAAATTTAATGTTTTTATTTCAGTATTGGGTCTCAGAAAAACCGGAAAAGAAAACAGAAACGCAGAATGTAAAAGTGTTCCCCATGCAGTGCTTAGAATAAAGCGTGGGAGGTGTTGATAAGTTTTTGAGTGGATTCGACGGCGTATATTGTTAGAAATTACGTGCACGTGCGCGCATAACAGAAGCTGCTGATCCGTGACTGACGGTCAACGTGCAGGCATCTATTACAGACCACACTTGACGCTAGGCACCACGCGGGTCACGGCAACGCACTAGGCCTGGCATGTCACGAAGCATTTAAGCACTGTGTGATGCATGTCACGGCTTTTTTGGCCCAATTTGTCCAGTGGTATTTCTATTAGAACGCTCGATTGTTCATACACGATATCTGTAAAATGACAAATATAACGTAAACCTATTCCGTGTTCTTTTTTCACAGCATGAGTGCAATATTTGCGTGCATGAAAGTTTACGTTGTGGTGCAGCTAAAACATTTTAGTCCGATTTGGCGTAGACTAGAGCTAGACATTGTGCAATTTTCTCGTCGAGTTATTAGCTGTTTGAGAGTAAAATTTGGGCGCTTGTTACTGACTAATTGACTGACTGATAATGAGTTTCACTATAGTCCAAGCTGTTATGTTTTCACGATGTTTTTATATCCGTAATTATGTTTGTTCTGCCTTCAACATTTAAGGCTGGCCTTTGATGGATCTTCGTCAAATGTTTGCCAGTGGTGCACAAAGTAGAATGTCAGGAACTGTTTTGGTTTCGATTTACAAGAAGATCAAAAATTAAGGTCACGCCGTGACCAGAATCTTAGGGCAGAATATCATTTTTGGAGCTTGTTTCTGTAACATTTCCGGTTCGTGCGTTGATGAATTTTCTCCAAACGTTTCAATGGTGCAACTCGTGACGGAAATGATCTATTGGATTTCCGGGTAGGCCCTACTAAAGTCAACGCTCAATCTGCTAGCGGCCAGGTAGACGCTGCATGTGCGTCGAATTCTGTAACTGTCTGATGAAGCTATCATTTCAAGCATTCCGTCGGTTGCAACACACAACAACTGTTGCAGCTAACATTTGCCTTCCGTTATTTTTTTGCGTCTATTTATTTCACGTGAGGTGGGAGATAGGCTAGTTTCCCTGCTGATTTATGACGTAAGAACGGAACAGTATTCCTTGCGTGTGATTACACGCATTAACTGTCACCGCGTGACTGACGTCGGCATTTATTATTATGACGGCGCGTCCTCATAGGGTCGCGCATGGTCGGTTTCGTCAGCTGAGCATTGGTTACATGGCTGCGGCGGCCCGTCACGCATGGCGCCTGCGGGGGTGCTCGTGTCGCCCGGCTGTCGTGGGTGGGCGTGCGCCTTGACGCCTTGGCCCGGCCAAGCCCGAGCATGGCCAAGCCAGCCGTCATTCAAGTCTGTCTAGTTTTCTTTGAGGCGACTCTGACCTACGTCTGACCGCAAATCGCGACCGCGAAATCCGAGCAATCGTAGCTCGAATGCGCGATGGAACGCTGTTTCAATAGAATGCTTACACGACGTGTAAAAGCCTCGTAGAGCCAGAAGACGGCGAACTGGCAGTTGGCGGCTGTAGCTAGATCGTTTGCTTGTCGATATGCGGTCGTCCTGCACCATGTTGCCGTGGTCAGTCTGGGCGGTGGTACTGGTGTTCGTTGCCGAGCTGACAGTGCGGTCATCGGTCGCACAGGACCAGTGTCCAATCGACGTGCTGTTTGTGCTCGATCACTCGGGCAGCATCAGCGACAACGACGAAGGACCGATAGCAAACTGGATCTACATCACCGACTGGGTGTCGGAGGTGGTGCGTGCGACCGCGCGCTATCCGAGCATCCGGTACGCGGCCATCAGCTACGGCACGAGAGCCGTGCTGGAATTCAACCTGGACCGCTACACCGAGACCCTCGAACTCGTCGTCGCGTTCCGCAGCATCCGCAACACGGGCGGCAACACGAACACGACAGGTGCGCTGCGACTATCTCGCACGGCGGTCTGGTCGTCACTCGCCAACAGACCCGCTGCATATGATGTTCTGGTGCTAATCACGGACGGCATGCCCAGCAAGCGCTTCGAGGCCGACGGACTGCTGCCGGAGGCCGCTAGGGTGAAAGCACTGGGGGTCAGACTCATCGGGATCGGAGTGACGACAGCCGTCGACGATGAGGTGATGAGGAGCATTGTGTCATACCCGGCCAGCCAGAACTACTTTGGCCTGTCCAACTTTACCCAGCTCTACGGCATTCTCGAGACGATAGTAGCGTGCATGACTTTCCCCACTCCTCCAACCTCGACGACCACCACCCCTTCGACAGGTCCTGAACCACTTCCTTCTACTTCTACCACCACTCGAAGTACTTCTACCACCTCATCCACTACCACCTCTACTTCCACCACGACGACCAGCCCTACTTCCACTACCAGCGGCACCACCACGAGTCCCACCTCTACCACCACTGGTACCGGCTCTACCAGTACTACAACTAGCTCCACGTCCACTTCCACTAGCCCCACGTCTACCACCACTACTTCTACCACAAGAAGCACCACGACTCCGGCGCGTGGTCCGGCCGAGTGTCGTCACCGCGCGGACGTCGTCGTTGTCCTTGACGCGTCCGGGGGTGGGATGAACTTTCCACAGTTCCGAGACGTGCGCCGGTTTATCGTCGACATGCTGACACAGCTGCGGGCAGTCATTGTGTCAGGCGCGCTGCGTGTCGGTATGGTGAGGTTCGCCGATAGTGCTGTGTTCAGCTTCAACCTCATCACGTTCGACCGAGACTTCCCCGGACTGATCGACGCCGTGGATTCGGTCGGCTACATCGGCGGCGGAACCAACACCGGCATCGGTAAATACGATAATTTTTTGATAATTAACTACTTAATGATAATTTAACAATAATCTTATTTTATTCTCGAGCTTGCGCAATAGACAGACAATTAAAAAACACATTTTCGCCATTGCCTTCCCGTTTCAGAGGCTGTTCATGGCCCTGTTGAAAAGAAGTGCGTTTTTTCGTACTTTCCACGGAAATGAAAACGCGTTATGGATTTAGGGTTATCAATTTCACAGGTTATAAGGTTTTTTTACGGTTTTACAAGCGGACGACTGTAAACTGCTGCTGTTGCTATTATTTATTTATTATTTTACTTGTTTATTACATTGCTTTCACACACGTTAAGTCATTTACTGTAGCAGTAACGAATCGCAAGTGTGGGAATTTCTCACTGCTACAGTGAATGGCTTAGGCTTAACGTGTTTTTTTTTGTGAAACATAATAAATAAATGAATAATAATGGTTTTTGTCATAAAATTAATAGATGTATGGCATTTTTAGAAATCATGACCACTATTTAGATTTTTGATCCAAGACGATCTGTGTGGTCTACTGTATGCAACTATCCTTGAAATTTCAAGATTTTGTTTATTGCCTCGGGTCTCTTGATCTTGTCATTTGACCGTTTGACATTTCTGAAGTTTATAATTGTTATTGGATAAGATTTTATACTCAACTCTATACCGCTGTCTTTGTAGTGCTTTCGTCTTGTGTTTAGCAGATTCCCACCTTGCGACTTTGACTTGACGTTGACGTTAACCTCTTAATCATCAAATTACAAATAAGCTTACTCAACGTGGATAGTAAATAGCCATCTCCGCATACGGTTGGGAAGAGATAATATAACGTTTAATTATTATGGCGCATTTAATAATGTCTGCCTTAGTCTAGTAAACTCGTGCTTTCATGAGTTATCGACTTGGTTATCGACTCTGGCTTTTGATCCAACGCTTTCGTTTTTGATGATATTCAGTTCTCACAATTACAGCTATAGATAGCTATAATTCGATGCAATTGCGTAGACAAATTGTGCATAATTTGATTGTTTTAATCGGATATGTTTATTATACTAACGGTAATAGTGTGCGTGTTAATTGTAACGCCGTGTAGGTTTGCAGTATGCGCGAAGGTTGATGTTCAGAACGTCTGCTGGAGCGCGTCCGGGCGTCCAGAACTTTATCTTACTCATTACAGCCGGACAGTCCAACAACCACACTTTGACGCTCGTATGCTGTTCAGTCTCTTCATCGTTATCCACAAAAAATCGTTACCTTCTGGTGCATAAGCTTAATTTATACTGATAACAAGTGCGGCTGAAGTAAGTCTGCACGTGTAATTTCCGGATCGCTAAAAAGCGCAGTATAAAAAATAAAAAAATATTACAGAGCAGATCAGAAAGTAAACAAATAAACGCGATGAAATAAATAACAAGCAACAATAATCGAAGGTCACAGAAAAAAACCCAACACCTGGAAAATAGACTCGGGGAAGCGAATAGACAGAAGGTTTTAAATACAGCTGGGGAAAGATAAAAGCAGAACTCAGGACAGAGTGGGTGAATCAGACATGTGGTTTGTCCATGTTCCAGTGGAACCGACACAAAAGTCGTCTCTTAACCTGAAAAAAACTGGACGTGTAATAACAGGGCTGACTATACGATCAACAAATAACCGTCTGGTAGGAAATAATAGAAAAACGACCCAAGATATACTGCCGAGCCATTTGCTGTAACTGACATATTATATTTCATATTTGAGTTTTTACGCGCGAAAGCAGCTACAGCTATCAGCGCGTCTTAGCCATCGCAATTCTGTCTGTCCGTCTGTCTGTCACACGGGTAGATTAGTCAAAAGCGGTGCAAGCTAGAATCACCAAATCTTCACCTTTGGCTCTCTGGAAGACTTTAGTTTCAGGAACCGTAAAGCTTTTTCATAAATTCGAAGGGGGTCACCCCGAAGGAGGGCGCTAAATGAGAGGTGGGTGGGCAAAATTTACAATTTTTGGCCAATAAGTCGCTGTATCTCAGTAACGGTGCGAAATAGGGCGTAGGTTACTATTAATCACTAATAGGAAGTCGTACACTGGCTTTTGATTGGCGCCCAATTCAATGACCTTGAATGACCTTGAAAGCTAAAATAGGGGGTTTTATGAATCTTTTTGTCGATTTCGAACTGCGACACAAGTCTATATCATTCACATGGTGGCGACACGGAACTATAGTTATGCGATCTAAAGAAAAAATTTGGTATTTGTATATTAAATTAGCGTGAACATTCCATTTTTTAGCTAAACTACTAAACCGGAACTGCTATATATGCTTTCGCGCGTCTCGTGAGCATTAGCTCAAATTTCTTGTTTTCACACGCACAGCATGATCGATTAGATTTATATTATCACAGACTTCGCCTATAGGCTGTAACGGTTGCAAGATAATTTAAAACTGTTTCAGTTCATTGCATTGACAGCGTTGTTTGGCAAAGATTATTTGCTCAAGGGCCACTTTTGCTTTTGATAAAATTCCACAGTGCGACTTAGCATTAGAAACGGTTTGTTAAAAGAGAAATGAAAGAAGAAATAATGAAAGCTGTCGGCTCGATTGGCTAGTGCACAAAGTAACGGGTTATTCTTTGGCAAAAAGCAACGTACGAGTATAGTGGCCAGTGGAGCATGCCAAAACTCATTCAAGTGCGACCCATTAACATGCGTTTTCTGCCTGCGGGTTGGCAGTAATTCGGACATGCACGTCAAGTGTACGATAAAACATAGGTCATGCACTCTGTTGCGTTTACTCGTCAAAGAATTATAGTTATTATGCCTCCGCCAACGTAGTGGCCGGAGGCATAATATGTTTATAGAGTGTTCGTGCGTCCGTGTGTCCGTGCGTGAGTCCCGAACAAACATTCTTAGCAAGGTACCTTGGGTATTTGTTGACGGAATTTGACCAAACTTTCACCACTAACGGACTTTAAGGCAAGAATAGACGTGTTAAATTTTGGGTCTAAAGGTCAAGGAACTACTTCGTCATATTTCTATATTACACAACCATATTGAATACCCTGTTTACACGAGGAAGTATACGCATAAGCACACGTGAAGCTTTAAGTTTGCTTTAAGTTAGCTCTGCTGTAAGCGTGCTTCGTGTGAGCTTCATGTAATATGTTTCATGTATGCCGTGTATGCTTCCTCGTGTAAACGGGGTATAACTGTAAAGTTAATTCGTCCTTCATCATCATCATCATCAAATGTATATACGTTGCAGACAGAGTCGTTTGAAGCCCGGCAAGCTGGAATCTTCATCGTTGCGATAACTTTGTTGAACAACGCAGTACCTGACTTCTACATGGAGCTAAACGCTGTCGTCAGTCCGCCGTCAATGGTGACGCGAATCGCGGTCGACATACCGTCCGAGCTGTCACTGGCCGCTAAGAACCGTACGATAGATCTGCTGTGTAACAACGTCGACGACTGTCGGGGGTCGGACTGTGCGACGGGGTCCACGTGCATTGACCGTGTGGCCGGCTTCTACTGCGCATGTCCGACGGGTTTCTCCGGCCGGACTTGCTCCAACACCTGCCGACAGCCGGCCGACATCGTCATCGTTCTGGACGTGTCGGGAAGTGTCGGTGAATTCGCGGAAAACTACGACAACTTCGTGCGCGACCTCATCCTGCGACTGCACGCCGAGTCGCGCGTCGGGTTTCTCGTCTTCTCCGACAGGGCCTCCGTTCAGTTCCAGGTGTGTTGAGCGTCTGTCCTATGCGTTGGCTAATTTAATTTAGGCTCGACCGGGATGAGCAACCCCTGGCCATGCGACGTTTGGGGGCCCCGCCGTCGCTGAACAATATAAAGTGCACCAGAATGTGCCATTTTTAAAAGAAAAATTTCGAAATTTTTTCCCCAGAGAGGCCCCGCGAGAATGTTTCCCCGACGCCGCTGTGGCTGTCGACGGGTCTGATTTAATTAGCATCATTGATAGCTTTTTGGCGGACCGTGCTAATGGCGCCTGAACAAGCTATCGTCTGTCTGCATGTCTGTAACGCATGTGTTGTGGCTAAACCGTACGTCTTAAGTGGTCGGCAATAGTAACGTTAAATAGAGCAATGACAAGTTTCTATAGGCTGTCTGTAGTAACCAGATCTTTATCTGAAGCGGGTTGTAAGCAATTTTAATGCAAAGTTGCTGCCTGCAGCCATCGCCCACGTGCGCCGAATTATCGTATCGTATCTTAACCTTCATTGTAGCGTTTAATATAGCAGCGTTATTGTAGTGTGTATGGTACTATAATCACTCTGAGAAATCGCTTTTTTGCGACTAGAAGCCAAATGATGGTTTGTAGATATAGGCGGTACGGTCTACCCACCCTCGCAACATCTGAGCTTCTTGTTTAATTGGCTCAGTACAAGCTCCCACTCAACACTGGACAATATTATACTTTCAGTCACTTTCTATCAATATTGGTTTCAAGTATTTCGTCCATGGTACAAGTTAATTAGAAAATGCAGAAACAAGTTAGAAAATTATTCACAGTGGCGTCATTTTAGTAAATCATGAAGATCTCGTTAATCTTTTTTGGGGGGAAGTTAGACTATGCAACATATTGTTCTTGCAGAAGTAACACCGTTTCAGAAGTACGATTTACAGGAAAAAAAATTAAAATTTTAAATCCTTGGGGTGTCCGTAGACCCTTCCACCCCTACCCGCATAATGACGTTCCTGATTATTCATTAACTTGTCAAGCAGTCGTGTTTGTTGTTGTTTAGCTGAACACGTTTTCGTCGTTGGAAGACGTGTCAAACGCGCTGACGTCCTGGGTAGCGTCCGGCTCGACCAACATGGCGGACGGACTGCGTCTGGCCACGGACGTGATGTTCATCAGGGCGAACGGCGATCGGCCTGGCGTGCCCAACTTCGCCATCGTGATCACGGACGGCCGCTCTGACAACAAGACGGCGTCTGTGGCTGAAGCGGAGAGACTGAGGG
>Ga0056128_1011621_pt1 | contig 10838 bp, 5 predicted proteins | sample WorMetLIZISLAND2_FD_71113 | JGI IMG/M metagenome (GOLD analysis project Ga0056128, IMG submission 71113) | Marine gutless worms symbiont microbial communities from Max Planck institute for Marine Microbiology, Germany - Olavius geniculatus... ... | reverse complement strand
TAATCTGGTCACGTGACTCCCAAAACAGCCAATCGCTGCAGCTGCCACTCCCATGTGACCAACGCATGATCTAGAAATAAAGCTGTACTCCCACTAGAACAACTAAAGCTAGATTTAGAATTACAGAGAAAAATCCCAACAAATAAATTTTATTTAATGCTTGGTAATTGATAACATTTCAGTTCTAACCACAGTCTTAGCAATGCAGTGGAGAAATGTGGCTGCATTCTTACATTAACAACGAGATCACCATAATTAGGGCCTACAGATAAAGTAGCGATCTACCGCTAGTAATTTTCTGCTCTCTAGTGCGAGATCGCCGATATACCGCTAGCACTGACCATAGTTATATAGTTATCATAGTGTGTCAATATTCTACCCTTGTTTACTTTTGTGTGTTCGATTAATGTCAGTGATTAAATGTGAAATATATAACCAGGTAACAAAGCGGACACAAACCCTAACCCTAAAACCTAACCCTAACTGAAGTTTTTGCTCACGAGCACCGGGCCACTTTAAATTGCTCGTGAGCAAAAATGAGCAAAAATTAAGCAAAAACCCGTAAATTTTGTTGAATGCTGCAATTGATTGTCTTCACTTAAGCAGGCAATGCCATTGGGCAGTTGGCATTTATGCAAGGATGCAGTTATAGTATGGCACGACACTGGCATGCAAATATATCTCAGTCAGAGACATGGATTTGTGTGTCATGGTTCCACGATTTTCTCCGCCAATTTTCTGTGAATAAGTGCACCATGCCGACAGAAGTCGGCTGATAAAATCGATCATATGTCATCCACTTAAGAGGTGTGCATGCAATATTTGTTGTTGATTGTGTCCAGTTGAGAACATGGCATCGTCGGCATATAATCCATTGCGGAGCTCAGCACCGCCAGAGTACAAATCAAGCCATGACAGCGTGGCTGTGTTACGTTCCGAGTTGAAGGCAATTGCTGATGAGCGCGACATGTTACTTGGTGAACTAGAGCGTTTACGTGGTCATGTAGATAGCGGCCGGCCATTGTCTGGGTCTGAATCACACGGTCCTGTTCACAGCTATGATTGGCTGAAAGCTCAGTGTGACACAGTTATGGATGAGCTTCATGTGCTGCAGCAACAACACGGTGATATGGTAGGCATTTGTGTCATGAATTTGTTTTAACAAGTGAGTTAAAGTTATTGTATTACCTGGTAGTACATCTTATCATACATGAGGTACGATGTCTCATGCATTCTTCAATCACTTGACAGATTTTGACACTATGTTGGTTAGGTAATAGTGAATGACATTCAGCTAGTAAAAACCTGCTGTGGCAGTCTAAAGATGTTTTGAATTGGCAACTCAGCCTAACCTGTAGTAGTAATTTGGGGATATATGGGCTGGTGAACCCAGTTAAATGTGTGTGTGTGTGTGTACAATATACCATGTGTTTAGTGCTTTATTGTTTCATCTTTTTTTCAGCTGCAGAACTTTGTTAAAGCCAAAGATAACAGTGAGCATTTATCAGTCTTGGTGTCTTCACTGCGCATGCAGCTAGATGAGTCAAACGCCGAGAAGACCCATCTTCACTATGAAAACAAGCGTCTCCGTGCTCGTTTGGATGAGATAGAACGCAGTGACAAAGCAGCGAAAACATCGCACAGAAATTCTATGCAGGAGAAGGATGCTATTGGCAGAGACTCTGTGCATGGTAGGCATGGTATGGATGGAACGAAGACTCATTCAAATTCTTATAGTACTGCTTCACTTGCAAGGTCTGAACATGCACAGAAGAAGGATCATAGCATTGGTTTTATCAGAAGTGATTGCGGTGTTGGAGAAAGGAACTTGACAGTGCCAGAGGTATATCAGGCTCTGCTATTGTTTCTCTGTAGACTGTGCGCATTTGCATTAGTCATTTGAATATATGGTGTGATTTTAGATTGTAGTCTGTATGTATTTGGATTTCTTGCTACCATGTGTTTGCATAGTTGGATTTAAAGTGTTATTTTTTTTCCAGACTTTGTCTGCATGCAGTTATTTACATAGTTGAAGATTAATTACTGAATGATAGCATGACAGCTCTTTTATTTCTAAGTGTCAGGTAATAATAATTAATTTTCTGCTAGTAGTTGAAGATATGCTACTTTTGAATGATTGCATTGCATGCTTTTAGATTGCAGAATTACAATTCAAGTCTCTAGTTGCTTTGCGTCATTGCATATGGCAATGTGTGAATGTACTTTTAAATACTGCTCCAAAATTTTTTGGTTTGGTTTTTGCTAACTTTGAACTACAGAACAGTGGACGTTTTTTGTGCCTCTGTACTGTGTGAAATGTGAATCTATGGTACATTGTATTGTGTTATGCATCTGCAGACTGAGAAAACTTCATTGCTGGAGGAGCTGAGATCGATGTCAGTTATTAAAAGTCGGCTTGAATTTCAGCTAGCTGCGGCGATTGCTGGTCGAACAAAGGACGCCCGGAACATTGAGCGACTTCGGGATGAGAGAAACAGCGCGGTGTCGGAATACAATCTGGTGATGTCTGAACGTGATTCGGTGCTTCGGGAGAGTGAACAGTTGCGGTCGACGATCAATGCTCTTGAGTCAAGGGTTGAGTCAGCTGAGAACAGTAAAAAAGCAGCAGTAGAAGAAGCCGCAAGGACTCGGGTGGAATTTGAAGCCAGTCGGCTGCAGGCCGAAGCACTCGCATCATCACTGTCTTTGGACTCATCGTATCTCAAGGAAATCGACCACTTGCGGCGAGATCTTGAAAAAATGCAAACAGAGCTGTTAGGTAATGAAGACTCGTATCTGCTTACAGGTTATGCTTGCATCATTGGTATGTTTTCTGTGTAACTTTTGGTTGCCATGTAACGTTTAGTTATCTTGGTTGGTGCTTAATCAGTAAGGAGTTTTCTTCAGTTAACTATGTGTTATTTTCACCTGGGGCCGTATGCATAACAACGTCGTAACTTTACTTCCAAACTAAAATCGAATTACGTCGGTCGTAGTGCTAAGTCGGTATGCATAACGACGACGTAGCACTAGTCAGACGCCTACGTCCGAACTAACTCTAGTCGCTCCAGCGACTTGTCGTAAATATTTAGTTGGTCGTTGTCAATGTAAACTAACGTCGCTAAGGAGAAGCTGCAATCACGTCGTGCGTCGTAATGGACTTATGGCGAGTCAGTTACACTATTGAAACTAATTGCAGTATTAAAAGTTGCCGAATAAAACGTTTAGCATTTGATAAATTTCACTTATTCGCATCGCGCATTCTTACTTAGCCCATGGAGCTGTAACTAGGCTCGAGCACACCCGAGACTGCAGCAGACGACAAGTCAGGCCATATCTATTTTTAGCTGCAGGCCGGCCGAGGCAGTGCATTTAGCCAGGAAATTCCAGAGTCAAACTACCCGACGTCAACTACGTCGGTAGCACTTAGTCGCTCACTACGACATCATTTTGCATGCCGTCGGACGTGACTTTCTAGTTTGGAAGTAGTTAGTCGCGACATAGGCCTTACGTCCAAACTAATCTACGACGTTGTTATGCATACCGCCCCTGATGATTTGCAGCACTCCTGACTACTGTGACTGGCACTCAACTACTATGTAACCTAACCCTAGTAGTAATTAAAATATAACATAGATACAGTTATTAAAAACTAAAACATAAATAAGCCACATTCAACATAAAAAAAGCATACAGCACTAAGTAAGTGATACTAAAAAGCCTGTTTGCGGCAATTTTTTGGAAAGTTTTTGGGCAACTTTTCCTGACAAGATTTTTTCCCTGACATTTCCCAGACTTTTACCGAAATCCCTGACATTTCCCTCACACCTGTAAAATTCGGACATTTCCACTTTTATCAGTAAAGTGGTCAGCCTAAATATGCATACAACGTCAGTCTGTCATAAACACTGCCACTCAAGTTACACTATGTAATATAAGAACATTGATTGATGGCTTGACGTAGTGGTAATGCATTTGATGAGATCAACAAAGTTACTCTACGACGGGCACAGTTAGTACTGCAATAAGTGACTGTCTACAAGCAGCTAAACCATCTCGGTACAAAGCCAGCTGTCTAGGTCGACTCAACCTTCTACCTTCCATGGGACGGTAAAATGAGTATCAGCTGTCTAGCTGAGTAATAAATGGCGATGGTGAATGTAGTTACTGTAGCTGCCTATTGGCGGATCTATTGGCTCAAGCTGATCGGCTTGGTCCAAAGGCCGGCAGCCACCTGGCGCTTGTGCTACATTCGGTCAAGTGAATCGAGTGAACTCTCGTAATGGCTGTGCCATGATGACAGCACTATAAACAATATGGCATTGGTGTTATTATTAATATACTATTGTAAAACCTTGCATAAGTCGATGCATAATAGCCGGGACTTCCCGTTTCCGTAAAGCCACCATGTGTCTTGGCCACCTCGCTGGCTGTTATCTACCAGCAAAACATCAGGTGCACCAAGTCGACATTTAACCGAATGATAACAAACATTTTAACCATCAGCAAACAAGAAAAAGCATTCAGACTGTAAAACCGGCACTCCAACAACTGCAAAAGTTTCCTTGGTTTCAAATGTTTCCAGGACATGCTGACAAAGTGTAGAGCTGTAAGAGCTCACTATAGAGTGAAGCTGCCACACCAAAGGTCCTCCATAGCGAAAGTCTGACATAGGGTTAGGGTTGGGTTTAAGGTTAGTGGTGGCGGTGGCGCTGAAGGCTTTGCTATGGTGGCCCCTCGCTATGGCAAACCTTTGCTACACGGGCCCAAATCGTGTAGAGTAGCTCAACATGAAAAGTTCGCAGTTAAACACAACCTAAGAACAACAGCAGCAGTAATAATAATAAGAAGAAAAGGAATAACGCTTTTAACTTTTGTTTTTAACCCCCAACTAAACTGGATATGAAAAAAATAAACATAACACAATCTTAACCGTGTGCAAAAGTCCTAAAGTACAGAAGTGCCGATAATCATGCATTCACGTTTGATCAGCACAACCTCTGAGCACTAGCACAAACTGCTAACAGTTACGCTATCCAAGCCAAAATGACCCACACATTAATGGATCCAGGCATGTAACTATGGAAAAAACTGTTTTGGAATTCCTAAATCATCTGACATAGGAAAATCTTTAGAGAATATCTTCAAGAAAGTTTCGAAAATGTGGCCCCAGATGCTACATAAATGAATTACTTACACATCTACTCACATCACTGCAACATCAATAACTCAAAATATTCAATAACTGACGTCAATTATTTAACTGGCAAATGAAAACAAAACTATGATCACCTTCGAAACAAGCTGGTCATTAAAACTGTACCATTCCTGATCATCGAAAGACCTGCAGATGAAATAATTTACGTAAACTAATGACAACAGAAATAACACATTGCTTGTGTTAATGTGTTTACACACATATAAGAATATTACCAATAAGATTATTAATCAGAATTTCTGAAAGCAGCACACATTTATTTCAATATCATATATGGCAAGTAATTCAAGAAAACACAGCTCATTATTCTGCTAAACGATATGAGAAACAATGCGTGGAAAATGATCAAGCTAAAATAAATGACACTGGTATTGACTTACTTGATATAAGCATAATAATGGCCGCCAGTAGCATTGCCAGAATGCACCATTATTGAAAACAGCTCGTACTCCCACATCTAGACACAAAATTGCATGCGTATTCTCTGAACTCTGAACATCAAAGATGTTACAGTAAGTAAGTAAAGTGTAAATTTATATAGCGCATACTGAAAAAGATTTCTAATGCGCTTAATACATTTTGTCATCAATATTTCGCAAAAATGTATGTCTTCAGCTGACGTTTGAAAGTATCAAGACTCAGTTCTGAGTCACGAAGACTGTCTGGCAGCGAATTCCAAGTCGATGGGCCCGCCACCAAAAGGCGCCGACGACTGAAACTGTTCAATCGATAGCGCGGTACGACCAACTTCCGCTGAGTGGCAGAACGCAGATGTTGACGGCCAGTGACTTCTGACAGTGAAGAAGCCAGATGGTGGTTATGACTCCATCGACATGTGACAACTAGCGCCCGAAATATCGTGCTAACAAGGCCAAAAAGTGCATTTTGGGGCATATTTGGCCCAACCATGACCTTGACCTGTGATCTTTTGACCGCAAAATTTGACACATTCATCCTTGCCCCAAAGTCCGTTAATGGTGAAAGTTTGGACAAATTCCGTCAACAAATAAACACCTAAGATATCTTGCTAACAATGTTCGTTCAGGACTCATGCATGGATGCACGCACGCACACATGAACACTCTGGAAACATAATGCCTCCAGCTACTACATTGGTGGAGGCATAAAAAAGTAGGGCAAAGTGTTGAAAGCCAGTGTACGACTTCCTATTAGTTGGCTCTGTTTAAGCACTTACAGCACACTTTACTAGTGCTAATGTACAAATCTTCGGCTTCAATGCCAATTCTGGCTCCAAAGCCATCTATGGTTTCATAGCCGTCCACATCTTCACGGCTATTTCTTGTAACCTTCAGTTACAATCGAGGATGCACACTGGAGTAAACTGATACGACCTCACCTGACCACCCTGGAGATAAAGTAAGGTAAAGTAACGGACCCACTCCAACCAATCAAGAATGAGTGAGTGAGTAGGGTTTAACATCCCACCCGACACAGTACAGGTCATTTCGGGGATGGCCTTTTCAGGCAGAATGCACACAAACACACAGTAATGGAACGGAGAGTTTAACTGTTCCAGAAACACAAAACTCAAAAACAAGCTGAACCAAAAAATTGTAAGAACTCTATTACATGCATTCACATGTAATTAACCATAATGGTAGTTTTGATAATCCTCCAGATACGAGAATGAGAAAAAAAGCAACACAGTCATCAAAATTACAACCTTTGTAATTTTATCAATGACAAATTGTTTACCACAGCAACATCTGGTGACAAACAAATAACTGAAATCATTCTGAGAAAGCAACTGCAGTTGCCAAAACAACATCATATAATTGAAAAAAAGTAAAAAAGTCATAATCTAATGAATTTATATTGCACATTAAAACATTTAACACTGCTAAAGCCAGCCAGTTACCGAGGATGAAGAGCTTTCATTGGAAACGCCATCAGCTGGCGTCGCTGCATCTGACGTAGACATTTCTGCATTATTATCACCACCGGCTGCAAAAATAACAATCAATCAGCTCAATGTATTTAACATGGTTCCCACTTATATACTGACAAAAAAATCCAGGACTTTTCCAAGACTTTTCAGGACAACCATGAGAAATTTTTCAAGACCTTTTTATAGCCTACTAATGTTTAAATATAACTTACTGGCAGCACCAATTTAAAAGTAGAGAACTATGAGTAATCTGCGAGCAGAAAGAAAATGATTACCATTTGAGCCTATGAAAAAATGTGTGATTTTCACGGATATTTTCCCACGATTTTCCAGGACCTTAAGCTTTAATTTCCAAAACTTTCTGGAACCAAAGTGATTTTCCAGGACTTTCCAGCCTCCAGGTCCTGGAATTTTCAAGAAAAAATCCAGCACTTTCCGGGACTTTCCAAGAAGCGTGGAAACCCTGATTAAATGTAGTTCGAAAAGATCAGCATTGACATCCTGACATCAATGCAGAATCATCACATGTAGACTACAGAAGTTAACAAAAAATATGGCTGTGGTATACTGTCATGCAATCCGATTCGCTCTTCAAAAAGCATGTACATGCCAGCAAGCTGGTTAAGTGAGACCATTTTTGAAGCAGAAGAACAATTTTTATAAATCGTCACAATAAAAATTTCAAAATTTCAGCACAAAAAATGTCAGCAAAAAAACAAAGCCAGATAAAATTGATTAGTTTGACCACTAAATCATGGCTGCATCCAAAATGAACAAAAAAACTCAAAAAAATTAATCCACATATAAAAATTTTTTTAAAATAAAATAGCAAAGTAATTTAACACCACATTGCAATCATGAAAAATCTAAACAAAAAAGTAATTAAATAAAACCAACTGCTAGCCTTTGTACAAAAGATCACAGGAAAGAAAGTACGAACAGCCATTACTCACAGACTGTAACTGGTGCAGACGTAACAAACTCCTTTAAATCCAGCACATCGGGAAACGTTATCCTGCGACACAACAATAGCCATGGGACTGATCCATAGAGTCAAATATTTACAAGAAAAGCCCTGCTAACACAAAGAAAAACGTGCAACAGTGGTGCATGTTTAAACTTTGAAAGTCCAGTAAAACAAAATTAGTCGCCAGAGGGTGCCAGATTAAATTATCGATAGTGTTTTACTTGTACTCACCAAAAGGTGCCACCGGTCTCGCTCAGCCAATGCCGTATCAGCTGAAAATCGCAAATTTTTCCCAACCCCCTCTCATTTAGCACCCTCGTTTGGGGTGATCCCCTTCAAATTTATGGAAAAACTTTACAGTTCCTGAAACTAGAGTCTTCCAGGCAGCCAACGGTGAAATTTTGGTGATCCTAGCTTGCACCGTTTTTTGACTGATCCACCCGTGTGACGGACAGACGGACGGACAGACAGAACTGCAATGGCTAAGACGCGCTACAGCAGTAGCTGCTGTTGCACATAAAAACCATATGCTCAATGTAACACATTTAAAGGCCAAGTCGCATGAAAAAATGATATAGGCTAAATATGTGTAGAATGTAACACTAATTAATAATACACTGATCCAATGCAATGAAAACATCGCAGTGAAGTAATTTTCAGAGAAATATGTTGAGCCAGCCGAATGCACCCAAATGTGCCACAGTACTGATGACGTCACTTACAGGATGCTTTGTTGCCGAACTGACATTCGCATTGAAAACATAGTAAACCCATTGGTTTTACTCAGATTAATGTCAGATTTATCGTACAAATAATGATGCATAAGTGACATCAGAAATTACGTCATTGTTCATTTGTTCACTATTAGAGGTGTGTGATTTGTAAAATTAATGAAGTGCCGAAATAGTGCGGTTTTCAGTGGATTAACTACTGATAAAAAAATCTGGCTTTTTTAGGCTAATTGGCCGTAAATTAAGCTGCATTTGACCTCAAGGCAAATAAAGCCAGTTAGCAACCCTCCTGCACGTGACATCAGTTCTAAAAATTGCCAAAGCCGTGAAAAGGGAAAAGTGCTCACTTTTCCCTTTTCACGGCTTTGGCAATTTTTAGAACTGATTTTTTTTTTTTTGATTTTGATTTTTAAGGTATTAAGATGTATTAGCAACCAGAAAATTAATGAATATTGACAATTAGCATTTAATAAAGCCAACCAGCTCTTTATAACAGTTACGTAAACTGGTGCGACTTGGCCTTTAACAGTGCCTCACCATGGTAGGCCTACACATTTCACATGACAGTACAGAGGCAGATGTGACAGTGGTCACACTAACAGTAATAGAAGTATAAGTAATGACAGTAATAGCTCAGTCCTGATTTGTTATACATTATGACAACTGGAAATAAATTTGTACTAAAAGCAGATCAAAGCCAACTTATATTACGAAATTATCAGAGTTACAGGACAAAATTGTTAAACAGAGTGTCCGGTGTCCAATGGCAGTAGATCTGTCCTAACCTATGATTTAGCTTGATTCGACGAAACGTGTTGTAGTCAAAGTCAAAACGAAGCAGATGTATTGTAAGTAAGTAAGGAAATGTGAGGAACTTGAGACTCTGCACACAACAACCCAAACATATATTGGATATATTGTACATGATGACATCTTAGTATACATTTTTATTAATAACTTAAATCAATTTGTCATTTAGTACAAGAAAAACCCTGCTAATGCAAACGGGAACGTGCAACAGCAGTGCATGTTTGAAAGCCAAGTAAAACAAAGTCTAAGTCAGTCACCAGAGGGCGCCAGATGACCGGCAGCAAATTATGTATAGAGTTTTACTTATACTCACCAGAAGGCGCCACCTGTTTTGCTCAGCCAATGCTGTATCGGCTGAAAATCGCAAATTTTTCCCTACCCCACTCTCATTTAGCAACCTTGTTCAGGGTGACACCCTTCAAATTTTTGGAAAAGCTTTACGGTTCCTAAAACTAGAATCTTCCAGGCAGTTGACAGTGAAAATTTGGTGTCATTTTTGACTGATCCACTCGTGTGACGAATGGACAGATGGACAGACAGAATTGCGATGGCTAAGACGCACTACAGCAGTAGCTGCTGTTGCATATGAAAACAGGACACATTTTACTGCACCATATGCTGCAAGCTAACTAAGTAATTTTCAAATAAAACAATAGACTTAAGAACAAAATGTTAGCAACAAATGAGTGCCAAATTTAATCTATACTTTAAAAAATATTTACACTGCTACAAATGCAATGACTCTCACGTAAACTTCATCTATAAATGATGCAGCCACTGACACATTGGTACCAGAACAGCAACTACAGGGTGGGCCAAAAAAAACGGACCTGTTTGAGCATTGATAACTCAGCGGTGGTTAGTGGTAGAAAAACGTGTCATACGTCAAAAGTTTCAGAATGCTGTAAAGAATAAACGACAAATTTGCATAGTGAAGCATTAAAATATTCTTTGCCTAATTTACATAAATATTCGTCACCCCCGAAATTCTGCCAAATTGACTGTAACACTTGGATTTAACAAGGATATTTGAGCTTTTATAATTTAGCGATGTTTATTGATGGAAAGGCATGTAATATAGCAAAAGTTTCGAAATTGTGTACAGAAGAAGTGTACAACTTGCATGTCTCAGCATTTAAATATTCTTTGCCTGATTTACACAAATCTGTCCTACCCCTAAAATGATGCTAAATTGGCAGTAAC